>Ga0222719_10002089_pt1 | contig 18600 bp, 18 predicted proteins | sample C33_34DmetaG_FD_165039 | JGI IMG/M metagenome (GOLD analysis project Ga0222719, IMG submission 165039) | Estuarine water microbial communities from San Francisco Bay, California, United States - C33_34D | ecosystem: Environmental > Aquatic > Marine > Unclassified | place: USA: California... | reverse complement strand
GTCTCTATGCAAGAAACAGTGGACACGCTATTGTTGAACTCAATAGTGTCTATTTCTTGAACAGAAAGTTTGGGTGTACTTGGAAACTTAATCAACTGGTCGTCTATGAACCACAAAACCTCAAGGGGTTCCAGTTCCAAATCTAATATAGGGGTCTGTATGCGTTGGTACCAGGTCTGTTGTAGTACGCAGGCACTGGGTTGTAGTTGCGTCCTCCACCGCGAGTATTTGTATAAATCGCACCACGGTTAGTTTGATATATGCGCCTCTTCTGAGCATCAACATAGTTTGAAGTCATAGTTCTAGCCGTGGCTTTTAAATTATTTTGTAACCTGAATGCATCATTCTTCAAATTTTCAGACATTTCTCTAGCCTCTCTTTTAAGTTCTTCCTTAGCTTGTTTAGCTGCAACTTTTCCATATTGGACACCAGACTTTGCTGCGACCTTTCCATATCGGGCACCCGACTTGGCACCAGCCTTGATTAACTGTGGTGCATACTTGGCACCAGACTTGGCACCCAGCGCTAAAGCTTTAAACATCTTTTACTTATTATTACTATTTTTATTGAGAAGGAGAAGGTGATATATGATCTGCGCCTCTCTAAGAAGTTTACCCTGAACCTTGGTAAAGCTCTTAGGGTCCAAACCTAATTTGATTTTAGCCAGTCGTACAGACTCATTCCACTTTGCAAGGGTCATGCTTATAGTATTACATCATTTTTTTAATCTTCTTCTTGTACTCCTTCGTGCCCTCCTTGGGTTGGAGCGCGAACTTACCCTTCTTTGGCTTGAAGACCTTGGTCAAGTGCTTCTTACCTTCTGACTTCATGCGCTCAAGGGCAGCCTTGTGTGCAGCCACTGACTTGATTTGGCCATCTTTGGAATCCAACATGAGATCCTTGGCGCGAAGGCCTCCTGTGGTCTTTTCGGCGGTTCCGTGAAAAACTTCGGCTCGGCTTCCAAATAACTTTGACATCTTTTTATATATTAGGCTCGGAATATTTTCTTGATGTCCAAGATTGAAATCTTGTCGTTGGTTCTCTTGACTGGAATTTGTTTCTCAATTCTCTCGTCATTTAGGACTTTGGAGCACACTATGGATTTGTGACCCTGGAGCGCGAGAATCTCCTCCTCTACTGAGATGAACGCGTCTCCCTCTTTGTAGATGAGCTTCTTCACATACACTGGTTTAGTTTGTCCCGTTCGGTGCGCTCTGCCAATAGCTTGAAGTTCTGTCGCGGGATTCCACGACGGCCCTGTAATATAAACGCGTGTTGCCTCTTGGAGGTTGAGCCCCTGACCTCCCGACTTAATTTGAATAATGAAAACAGCCCCTGGTGGTGCTTTTTTAAACGCGTTGACTTGATTGTCTCTCTCCTCTTTGGGGACTGAACCATCAATTCTAAAGGTGGGACACTCCATATTCTGTTGAATGTAGTCCATTTCACCCCGAAACTGACAGAAGACGAGGGTCTTCTCATCTGGGTGCGACTTAATCATACGGAAGAGGGTCTCCATCTTGTTTGATCTCCCAATCCATTCTTCTGGTTGTGTTTTGTTCTGCTTGGCGATGCCATCTAAGTACATCTGCGGAAGGATACAGCACTGCCGAGCTCTCAATAAGCACTCCAAGATTACCATGTTTTTGGAGTTGAGACTGATGGCATTCTTGAAGGCATCCCTAATAGTTTCTTGGGCATCTTGGAATACAAACTCATACAACCGTCTTTCATCGGGGAACATCTCAAGTTCCACATTCTCAAAGTGGCACGGGGGAAGTTCCAATCGTATATTAATTTTCGCAAGATCATCCTTGGTTCTACGAAGGATGTAAATGTCTTGTATTTTGTTCGTCATACCTTGGACAAGAGATTTCTCAATACCAAGGAAGGCGCACAGGGACACAAAGTCATTCATAGAGTTGAAAACTGGGGTACCAGTTACGATCCATTTGATATCCGTTTTGAGCCTACACACACTTTTGAACAACTTGGAACTTTTGTTTCGGATCTCATGTCCTTCATCAAGTATGACCCGATCCCAGGTATGCCTGTGAATTGGGGTATCTTCCGTCGTTGAGAGGAGCGAGTAGGGTGCGATGATGATGTCCGCTTCTTTGAGGTGTCTCTTTGGTCCATCAAAGATGTGGACGGATAGCTGTGGAGCAAACTTTTTGATTTCATTTGCCCACTGCGTGATAATGGATTTGGGTAGGACGATGAGAGTACTCCTTTTGCGATTTCCCAACATAGTAGCAATCAATTGTGCACTTTTTCCCAATCCCATTTCATCACAGAGGAAGCCACCCTTCGGTCCAGATGTTTGGTTCTCCATGGTAAGCATCCAAAGGACACCTTCGCGTTGGTAGGGGGCGAATAGCCTACCATTGAAATTGTCCTTTGCATGATTGTATTGTTCCTCAATAGTCATGGTTTTGGTTTGATTTTTACATAGGGGTGGTACACTTAGGTGGTCGTTATTAGCTGAGGACAAGCTTACTATGATAGAGAGAATTCAATCCTCACTGTACACATCCTCATCAGAAATGGCTTGAACTTCACATACAGGGGGTGGTACTTCCTTCTTCTTGCGAGTCTTCTTCTCCTTTGGCATAGGCAGTTCATCCAAGTGTTCTCTGTAGTAGAGAACCTTATCCCAAAATTGTTTCATTATCGGTAAATTTATTTTCCACCATTCGGGATCTCTCTTTACATTTACAACCACAAACTCCTCTGGACGAGGCCAATTTGTCTCTGCAGGCTTATATTGAATAAAATCTGCTTCTTCCAAGTCTAAAATCTGCATACATAATTGAAGCTGGGGCATGTAATGCTCGGGTACAGATGGCTCGATCTTACGACTCATCGGGCACTTAATTTCTACAAGTTTCCCACTTTCAGTGACACCATCGGGGCTTCCACCGAGCCATGTATGAATCGGGTGCGGGACGAGACCCAATTCATGGACGACTTCGCCGTGTCTCTCTTCATAGAGGATACGAGCTTCATCTTCGTATTTTTCACCGTGTCTTGTGGCTTCATTGCCCATAAAACGAGGCCCTACACCACACTTCTTTCGAAGAAGGTCGTCGGGAGTCTCATACTTATTCACACCGATGGCTGTTGCTGCGTCTGAAGCAGTCAGGAGATTACCACGAAGAGCAAGCCACTCTTCACTCTTCTGAGCTGCGTATTCCCTCTCAATTAGAGCCTTTACGTTGGGATGCATATTAATGTATTATCGTTGGTAGTTTTTAAGTTGTTCAAAGAAGGCTCTGGCAGCTAATTGTTCGGCTTGCTTTTTACTCTTGGCTTGTCCTCTCCCACCAAATTGACCATTAATATATGCATCAATGTAGAAAATACCTTCGTGATGACCCACAACTCTGTATTCTGGTAGGGCAACGTTCATAATTTGACAGTACTTCATGAGGTGGTCCTTGAAGTTATCATCAATCATGATGGCGTTGAGGTCAATAAAATTGGGATCGTTGTAAATCCTGAGAACAAACTCTTTCGCATGGAGTAAGCCAAGATCCATGTAAATCGCCCCAACAAGGGCTTCAAAGACATCCTCGAGAATCTTTGGGTTGTTGTTCCATCCGTTCCGCATACCTTTCTCATCCATAACAACCATAGTATTGAGACCCATCTTGAGAGCAATCGCGGCTAAGGTTTCAGAGCGAACGAGTTTTGTACGAGCTTTTGTGAGAAATCCTTCTTGACGAGATTCATATTTATCAAAGAGGAACTTTGTGATGATAAAACCTAATACGGAATCGCCCATAAACTCGAGGGTCTCAAAGGATTCATTGAATTGTTCATATTCTTTGAGGGCTGATTTATGAGTAAAAGCTTTTTGATACAAAGATAGATTCTTTATTTTTGTACCAACAAGTTGTTCAATGTCTTGTTGAGTGAAGTTCATAGTACTAGAATGTGTTATTTTTTTAAGCCTCAGCCTTGATGTAGTGTGGGCTGAGGTACTTTTGGAGGTTGAGATACGTGACCTGGACGTCCGCAGGTGGGGCAAGGAGATCACGAAGCGTGTCGTCCAAGATGAGTTGACGACCGTTCTCTGGGTGCTTAAGACCCTTCTCCGTGATGTACTTATTGATGAACTTGGTGACTTCAGAGCGGGAAATCAATTCACCTTCATCAAGACCCAAGAACGCACGCAACTTAGGCGTTACATCTTGCTTTCGGTTGAAACCATTGTTGGCCGCACGCGCCTTGGCTTTCTCGCCGTCAGGGTCCTCTTGGGTAGACTTAATCTTACGAATAATCTTGGTGAGGGCCTTCACATCGGCACGGAGAGCAGCAATTTCAGTTTGGATAGTTTCAAGAGACATCTTATACCTTGTATTGTGGGTAAATCTTTAAGTTATGAGAGGTAGAATAATAGAAACGCAATTGTGACGAACATTAAAAAGGTCATATCCACAGGTTCACGCTTGAAATAGGATTCCTCGACAGATGGGCGTTCAACGACTCTAAAAGGTTCTCTTGGTTCTACCTTTGGGGTCTGTCCAGGACACCCACCCGCGCAACAGTCTGCTGGGCATGGTGCGATGTAAGGACCTTTTCGCACGCCACAGAACTGGTTCTTTCGTGGGTCACGTACGTCAGAGTATGCGAAGCATCGACATTCATCAATCACGCTACAGACCATTTATTATGTAGCAATATAATAATGGACACCGAAATATATTCAGAGGCAGTCATCAAGAGATTTATGAAGAAAAATCTATTCTTCAATGACCCAGTTCTTGAAAAATACTACGAAGAGAACAATCTATCCGCGTTCAGGAAACGTGTACACAGACTCCACCGTAAGGAAAGTTTCGAAAAGATGGTGTACGCCTACGTGACGGATACAGTCCGTGATATTATTTTTAAAACGATTGGGGAACTCTCAGAGTATACCAAATCTATGGGGGATCTCATAATTTCGGGTGGTGAAGCATTCAATTTGTACCTTGATAGACAAGACCGTCTCATCTCGAGTGATATAGATACAAAGTTCATTCCCAGATTCAAATACAACGACAAGTACTTTGGTAAACTCCAAGCGATAAAGTTGTTGATTTGGAACAAATTGGGGGAGATGGCGGCAAAGATGAACACGAAGGTGCGACAGCGTTTATCCAAGACGAGTAAACTTACCCGATTTATGGGTTTTGGATTCTCAGAGACTGGACCGTACGTGACGAGACGCTACACACTCATCAAGAAGAAGAAATCCAGAGGTGGGCGTGAACCCGCGAAGGGTGATGTTTTCATCGACGTTGAATTGTTTGCTCTCGATCTCCACGTGAGGTACTTTTCGATTCAAAAGGGTGCGATCCAAAAGGAAATCATTGGGGGTATTTTAGATTTACCTTTCATGCGTCCAGGTGAATTTGGGTATGAGGTTGTCCAGTCCAAGAAGCAGGGTATCACATACAAAAACAAAGATACACAGGTGATGATTCACGATAAGCGTATATATGTCGCAGGAAAACGATTTCTCTTGGATGATGTGTACCTCATGCAAAAACTTGGACTCCGCCCAGAGAAAAAGGAGAAGGACCGTCAACGTATGTACAAACTGTCGAAGATGATTGCGACAACGTCTACAATTAGTCCAACCGACAGTATTAATTCTATATATGAGAAGACCTACAATAAGATTAAGAGTCGCCGAGTGTTACCCCGTCGTGAAGGTCGTGTGAACATGTCCCTCGCCGCCAAAGTAAACCCACTGAGTTACAGTGAATACACCACAAAACCCGTCACAGAGCGATTATCTAGACAGATTGTGTATGGTGTGAAGGCGTCACTTCCAAGTATCAACATCCCAGGATACGCACGAACATACGGCGCGCAACGCTTTAATGTGAACACCCAGGAGTGGGTGAAGAACAAAACAACGGCATACGTCAAAAATGAGTATAACTACAGACCACTTGTGGGTAAAAACATTCCTGAAAATGTGGATACCTCAAAGATATTGTATGGGTACAAACCAGTCCGAGACAAGTGGGTCCCCCCACAAATCTTAAGAAAGGCGTCCCAAATCCCGTTTGTTGGTTTAAAGAATTAACTCGTATACTAGACATAAAATGTTGTACCAACCCCCAACTAAAGGTGATGACGGTCTCTACTTTGTAAAGGCGCTCAATGATACGAAGCGCAAGTGCCTCGTCCAATTGAATAAGGTAAAGATTGCCGATGTATCAGGCGACATCGTTCTTGACCTCGTGTCGGATACGAACACCAAGACGATTGAGGATATCGATGCCCTCAATCTCGCGGCGGCGCACGACAATTGTGAGGTTTGGTTCGGAAAGCAACTCTCTGAAAATGTGATCAAGGGTGCCTACACGTCAAGTGTCGTTGATGGTCAAGTCACAGGCGAGCGCATCGAGAACACCAAGGTTTTTAACACTCAACAGGACCCGGTCGATTTTGAAAGTGTCCAGCCCGGCAAGACGTGTGATGTCATCCTCGAGTTTGCCGGAATTTGGTTCGCCAAGAAATCTTTTGGGTCCTCTTGGAATGTTGTCCAGGTCAGAGTTCACCCAGACCCAATCTTGGATACTTACCCAGAAGAATATGCCTTTGTTGACGAGGTTGAGGAATAAAAAAATTGTTGAACATATATAAAAGATGATGAAGAAGGGTCGTACTCAGAACCTCATGATGGTCGCCGCCGTCGCCGTGTTGGTCTACTTGCTCTTCACTATGACGTCCAAGTCTAAATACTCTATTGAAGAACGTGAATATTCCGCGTTTGGTGCCGCTCCATCCGCCGCCGGCCCAGCCGCGGCCCCAGTGCAAAGTGGTTGTGGTATGGAACGTGGTGTTGGCTTAGCCTCCTCCCTCCTCCCACGTGAAGTTGCGTCTGCTGAGGACTTTGGTGAGTTCGCTCCAGAAGACATCCTCGCGGGTCAAAACTTCCTTGAACCACGTCAACAAATTGGTTTCCCAGAGACCGTTGGCGGTGCTTTGCGTAACGCGAACCAACAAATTCGCGCGGACCCACCAAACCCCAAGGACCCATTTGTGTGGAACAACAGCACCATTGTACCAGATTTGATGCAACGTGATTTGTGCTAATTCGCTTAAAGATTAGACCTTAGCTTTATGTAATAATGTCAGTGCCCAACGAACTCTCTGCGAGTGTCGCCAAACTTGTTGAACTCTCCAAACAGCTCACTGAAGCAAAATCTGATATCAAAATCCTCAATCAAGAAGAGAAACGCCTCAAGGAGGCGGTGAAGAAGCATATGCTTGACCAGGGTATTGATACCATTAACCTCAGGAAAGGTAAGATTAGCCTCCGTACATCCGTGCGGAAAGGGACTATGAATAAGGACGCTATCCGTGAGGGACTTCTCAAGTTTTTCGGTGGCGATGAAGCCAAGTTGGAGGGTGCCCTGAACGCCATCCAGGATACAATTAAAGTAAAAGAATCCACATCTATTTCGTTAACTGGGATAAAAGAGAAAGCCCAAGAAGAAGATAAGTAAAACCAATGGTTTGGAGTCAATACGTTTACGAGGCGAGTGCCAACACAGACGTCATTCCAAGCGATGAGGAAGACATTGAAGATGAACTTCATCTCAGTATTGAGGATTGGCACATCAAGTACTCAGATGAACTGTGGGCGTTGTGGGATATAATTCAACAACTCCTCAAAGACGCATATTTGGAACACTCGCTCCTTACAGAGTGTGATTTCTCAGATTTTGCAGAGTTTTGTTACACCGAGCACGACGATGATTGTGACTACGTATGGATACCATATGAGTTCCACTTGTCGTACATTTGGCGTCGAGTCCAGGAGTGCGTTGATGATTTGGGCATGTACAACGAATTTATGTCTGGTGCAACATTTGACCACTGGGTTCGATTCGTAGCCCAACACAGTATGCAAAATAATATAACAGTATATTAAACCATGCTCCCCGATATCACGTCCCAGAAGGTCGCCATTCCAGCCGCTCTTTTTTTGGCGCTCAGCCCAGGTGTTCTCTTGACCACCACAGGCAAAAACGTCAAGTTTATGTCCGGTCAGACCAGTCAGATGGCCACTATGTTCCACGCACTTGTGTTCTTCCTCGTGTACAGTCTCGTGGCCAAGGTGATGGGTCTCGTGTTGACGAAGACCGATTTGATTGTGACGACGGCGCTCTTCTTGGCGCTCAGCCCAGGTCTCCTCTTGACCATCCCACCAGGTTCTGGTGGTCTCATCCGCTCTGGACAAACGAGTGTCGCCGCGGCGTTCACCCACTCGGTCGTATTCGCGGTGGTGTTTGCGCTTTTGCGTCGTCAATTTCCTCAATTCTATTAAATAGGAGGATGAGGTACCTTGTTTTAGGTCCAGCCTCAATGGGTATATACTCATTGATTGGAACTCTAAAGGCACTTGAACCAAAACTTGTCGATGTAAAGGAAATATCCGGAGCATCCGCGGGTTCAATTTTAACGCTTATGTTAGCACTGGGGATGTCTGTGGATGAGATTCTGGAGGTCTCTTTATCACTGGATATCTCCAAACTTGTTAAAGTACGCATCGGCTCCTTCTTTAACAAATTTGGTTTTGTTGATATGGAACCCATCCGTGATACACTTGTAACTATATGTGGGTCTGACCCCACGTTTGAGGAATTGGATATGAAGATTTACGTATCGGCATACTGTTTGAATTCCTCGTCGACGGAGTACTTTTCTAGGGATACACACCCCAGGATGAAGGTCATAGATGCAGTGTGTATGAGTATAGCTGTGCCACTCCTATTTTCGTGTGGAAAGTACCAGGGTCGGACGTACGTTGATGGTGGAACGCAGGAACAGTACCCAGTGACGCCATTTTTAGATAAGAAGCCACACGAGATTACGTGTGTAAAATTGAAAACGGAACAGACGTACCAAGACAATATAAATAATCCTAGACAGTTTGTGGAGTCTCTCATTAGGTCAACACTCATAAATCGCGTCGAGTACAAGGATAGTTCAAATGTAATAGAAGTAAATGTAGGTGATACCAATATTTTCGACTTTAGTATGTCTTATGAAGATAAGATACGATTGTATAATATGGGGTACTTCACTGTTAAATAATGCATAACAATTTTTTGTTAGTTTAATATAAATGTTAGACGCGTGCGATCCAGACGCGGATATAGAAAACCTCAGACAATTAATCAAATTGAACACGGGGGTAAATATTAAACTCACAAAAAGTCAAATATGCCAAGCGTACGATGAAATTCAGGGGGGTAAATTGCCTTTACCACCACTGGTTATGAGTTCTGATAGGACTTACTTGGTTGATAAGAAATCACCTTTGAAGCCAAAAGACTATGAACTTCTTTTTGACGCAACGACAAAGCGCGTAGACCTCAAGAGAATTGCGCGCAAAGTTGGTCTCAAGCAGGTTGAGCAGAAGACAAAAAGTCAAATTGTGGATGCTATTGGCAAACGCTTGCGTTATATGAAAATTCACGAACCCGTGAAGTTCGCGAGACGGGCACAGATTTCAGTTAATAGAAACACAGCAGTGAACAACACAGCAGTGAATGTTAACGTGAACACCACCAACATCAATCGAGTGAACACGAACGTGAACCGAGTGAACACGAACGTGAACCGAGTGAACACGAACGTGAACCGAGTGAACACGAATGTGAACCGAGTGAACACGAACGTGAACCGAGTGAACACGAACGTGAACCGAGTGAACACGAACCGAGTGAACACGAATGTGAACCGAGTGAACACGAACCGAGTGAACCGACCAAAAAATTCTAAATTGTCGCTCCCAAGTGGTGGACTCTTTATGCGAGGTGCACAACCAAAGTTTTTGGGTGGAACTACAAATGCGGTGAAACAACCCAAGGAAAAGAGGGGATTTTTTGCGAGTCTCTTTGGTAAAAAGGAAAATAAGAACTTTATTGCCTCCAATAGGTTCAAGGAATCCAAAGAGGGTTATGTTTTTAGAAAAGGAGAAAAGGGATTGGGTTACTACTTAAATACGGGTCGCATTCAGGGACCTCAAATACCATCGGCTAATACCATTCAACCAACCCTAACTAATGGACGAACAGGTAATAATATATCACTTGACCTCGCCACTGCCCAAATTAAGCAACTTGGTCTCAAGAGAGAACAAAAGTTTTTATCGAAACTTGAAGCTGGTGGAGTTCAACGTAAGAGAGTCATCGCAGAAGCTGAACAAGCCAAACAAGAGGAAAATGAACTCGTGAGCTTTTTGGAAGGTCTTAATCTAAATAATACGAATCGTAATACATTTGTTCGTCGTATGACTACCGATGACTTCAAACAAATCAAAAGCGAGGCACAAATAAAGGCGGGCAAAAATGGTATGACCAATGAACAAAAGATGTCCACATTTCTCGAATCCCTCACGATGAATAACGCGAATAAAAATTCATTTATGCGTCGTGTGAGAGAGGAGGGGTCTAATGTTAACGCACTCATTGAGGAAGCCAAAAGTCTTGTCTCGTCCCAAAAGAATGCACGGATTTCAAAGAAAAAGGAAGAATTCCAAGCTATGATTACAAACTTAAAATTGAATAATTCGGATAAAAATGCTTTGATGAACCAAATTGAAAATACTACAAATTTGAATACTATGAAGAACCGAGCACAAAAACTTGTAGAACAGAGAATGGCGGAAAAGAAAGAACAAATCGCGAGTAATCTTGCGTCATTCTTGACGCCCTTGAAGATTAATCAATCAAATAAGAATACTTTCTTGCGACGATTCAAAAATGAAAATGCAAACATCAACAGTATCAAGAGTGAAGCTCTCGCGCTTGAAAAATTGGCTCTTAACATCAAAAACACGAATGCGATTTCAAATAAAAAGCAAAAACTTCAAGAAGTTTTGAACAAGACCAAACTTTCCAACGTGAATAAAGATTCTTTCCTAAATCGGTTGAATAACAAAAATGCGAATATGAATACAATCATAAAAGAAATCAAGGCGCTTAATACAGTTTTACAACAAAAGGACAAGAATTCATTTGTAAAATTCTTGAATGAATTGGGTCTCGATAACGCAGATAAATCTGCAATGATTTCTAAATACGAATCAAAAACGCTCACAATAAATGCTCTCCAAAACAACGCGAGAGCATTGAAGAAGGCAAAGGTCAACCGAAAAATGTTGAAAGACTACCTCGAGAGTGTGTCTTTATCAAATGATGTGAAAGCAAATATTGAGAGACGATTTAATTCTAATGAAGCCAACTTGAACACCCTGCGAAGTGAAATCAACGGATTGATTAAGAAAGCAAAGAATACAAAGTTGGCGGAAAATAAACAAAAGTTTGTGACGAATGTAAGGTCTACGATTCTTTCACCCAACGATCAAAATGTATTTATTCGGAGATTAAACACAAATAATGTGAACATTCCATCGATGAGATTGGAAGTCAACCAAATGGTTGCCAAAATGATTGAAAAACAAAAAAGCAGAGACCGATATGAACTTGAAGAATATATGAAGACAATTGGACTGTCCAATACAAACAGAAATTCAATTCTGGGTAAGTTTGATGCAAATAATAAACTTACAGTTGAAAGTATCAAAAAGGAAGCCAATGCTATGTTACAGTTACGAAAACAGGAACAACGGGGTACGGATGTAGATATACTCTCTGTACACGCCAAGAAACTTGGACTCCCACAAAAAAACATAAATAGCCTTGTGAGTCAACTGGAGCGTGAGAGTCTAAATTCTTTGATAGCCCAAGCAAATCGAATGTCTAAAAATGTACGCGATAAACGAACTCGTGAACGCGATGAACTGTACCAATACATTAATAAACTCAATATGAATGTCGCAAATAGAAATGCGATTATGAATAAGTTTAACACAACAAATGCAACGGTTAACCGACTCAAGAATGAAGCGGGTGAGATACAGAAAAGTCGTAGGTCTGAAAAGAGAAGTAGTCTCCGTGAATTCCTTGATACACTTGAGTTGAGTAATTCCAATAAACGGGGGATATTAAATAAATTCAATGCAAACCAAAGTGTGTCTTTGAACGCTTTACGAACGAACGCTGCCGAACTTGTAAAACAAAGAAAGAATAAAAAACAACTTGCATCTAGACTTGAATTGGTTAAACATTTGAATACACTTGATTTAAGTGAGTCGAACAAAGGTAAGATACTCAAGAACTTTAATGGTAAAGTCGCCAACTTGAATACACTCAAGAACCGTGCTTCACAGATAAGTGCTCAACGCAAAGAACTTTCAAACTTGATTCGTGAATTGGGTATCAATGGAACAGAACTTCTCAAGAGGTTTGATAACAAGGTATCAAGTTTAAACAATCTCAAGGCGAATGCGAAGAAAATGCGAAACCTTATACAGGCAAAATCAGTGAGTAACAAGAAGGATAGACTTCGTGACTATATGAAAAATACACGTCTCACAAATACAAACAAACAATCGTTTATCAATCGTGTAGAAGTCGATACTAATATTGAGACTATCAAACGTGAGATACAAGAATTGAATACTGTTCTCAAAGGAAAGAACACGGAGCTCGCTCGAAAGAAGTCTGAACTCAGTATTTTCTTGAACGGTCTCAGTAATTTGACTCCAGATGAACGAAAGATGTTAATGACAAAGGTTGTGAACGCAAATACAAATATTAATTCAATTAAAAATGAAGGTCAACGATTAAATCAAAGTGTAAAGAACAAACGTAAGGCTCGGAATCAAATCACCAAGAATGTGGCGTCCAAGCTCCAAAGTCTTACAAACCTTGACCGTGAGAACCGTAAGAAGTTTATGAACCGCCTCCCCACCAATGGCGCCAACGCGGTTTTAGCAAACGCTACGGCTTTGAACCAACAAAGAAAAACCAACCGTGAACAAAAGAAGGCCGAGGAAGAAGCTAGACGAAAGGCTCTCGAAAATAACAAACGTAGAGCCAATGATGAACGTAAGGCTCGGAATCAAATCACCAAGAATGTGGCGTCCAAGCTCCAAAGTCTTACCAACCTTGAACGCGAGAACCGTAAGAAGTTTATGAACCGACTTCCTACCAACGGAGCGAACGCAGTCATAGCAAACGCTACAGCTTTGGACCAACAAAGAAAAACCAATCGTGAACAAAAGAAGGCTGAGGAAGAAGCCAAGCGTGTAGCCAATGAAGAAGCTAAGCGCCAAGCCAATGAGGAAAGACGGGCTAGGAATCAAACAACGAAGAATGTAGCTTCTAAGCTTCAAGGTCTTACGAATCTCAAACGTGAGAACCGTAAGAAGTTTATGAACCGCCTCCCCACTAATGGTGCGAACACAGTCATAGCAAACGCTACAGCTTTGAACCAACAAAGAAAAACCAATCGTGAACAAAAGAAGGCTGAGGAAGAAGCTAGACGAAAGGCTCTCGAAAATAACAAACGTAGAGCTAATGAGGAAAGACGGGCTAAGAACCAAATCACCAAGAATGTGGCGTCCAAGCTTCAAAGTCTTACCAATCTCAAACGCGAGAACCGTAAGAAGTTTATGAACCGACTTGCGACTAATGGCGCAAACAAGGTTGTGTCCAATGCGACCGCTTTGAATGCAGAGAGAAAGTCTGCTCGCGAACAAAAGAAGGCCGAGGAAGAAGCTAAGCGCAAAGCGGAAGAAGAAGCTAAGCGCCAAGCCAACGAGGAAAGACGGGTTAAGAACCAAATGACCAAGAATGTGGCGTCGAAGCTTCAAAGTCTTACCAATCTCAAACGTGAGAACCGTAAGAGGTTTATGAACCGACTTCCCATAAATGGTGCAAACAAGGTTGTGTCCAACGCTACAGCTTTGAATGCAGAGAGAAAGTCTATTCGCGAACAAAAGAAGGCTGAGGAAGAAGCTAGACGAAAGGCTTTGGAAGAAGAAAAACGCCGAGCCAATGAGGAACGTAAGGCTAAGAACCAAATGACCAAGAATGTAGCCTCCAAGCTTCAAAGTCTTACGAATCTCAAACGCGAGAACCGCAAGAAGTTTATGAACCGCCTCCCCACCAATGGCGCCAACAAGGTTGTGTCGAACGCGACCGCTTTGAATCAACAAAGAAAAACCAATCGCGAACAAAAGAAGGCCAAGGAAGAAGCAAAGCGCCAAGCGGAAGAAGAAGCTAAGCGCCAAGCCAATGAGGAAAGACGGGCTAAGAACCAAATGACCAAGAATGTGGCGTCCAAGCTACAAAGTCTTACAAACCTTGGGCGTGAGAATCGTAAGAAGTTTATGAACCGACTTCCCATAAATGGCGCCAACAAGGTTGTGTCCAACGCTACAGCTTTGAATGCGGAGAGAAAGTCTATTCGCGAACAAAAGAAGGCTGAGGAAGAAGCTAGACGAAAGGCAGAGGAAGAGGCTAAACGCAAGGCTGAAGAGGAACGTAAGGCTAAGAACCAAATGACCAAGAATGTAGCCTCTAAGCTTCAAAGTCTTACCAATCTCAAACGCGAGAACCGTAAGAAGTTTATGAACCGCCTCCCCACCAATGGCGCCAACAAGGTTGTGTCCAACGCTATGACTTTGAATGCAGAACGAAAATCCAAACGGGAGGCAGAGCAGGAGGCTAGACGCGTAGCTCAAGAAGCTAAACGTAAAGCAGAGGAAGAGGCGAAGCGCAGGGCTGAGGAAAAACTGAAGGTGACTAAGGAGGTCGCCTCCAAGCTTCAAGGTTTGACCTCCCTTGAACGCGCAAACCGTAAGAGGTTTATGAACCGACTTACAACCAATGGCGCTCAAAAGGTTGTGTCCAATGCGACAGCTCTCAATGCGGAGAGAAAGGCTGAACAAGCTGCTCAGAAGAAGAAGGCGGAGATAGAACGACAAATGATTGAAGACAAGAAAAAGGCTGAAGAGGCGAAGAAGAAGATGGAGGAAGCCAAGAAGAGAAGTCAAAATCTTCAGACAAAGCGTGTTGCCAAAACACTCCAAGGTTTGACCTCCCTTGAACGTGCAAACCGTAAGAGGTTTATGAACCGACTTGCGACCAATGGCGCTCAAAAGGTTGTGTCCAACGCGACCGCTTTGAATGCGGAGAGAAAATCCAAACGTGAGGCAGAGGAAGAGGCTAGACGTAAAGCTCAAGAAGCTAAGCGTCTAGCTCAAGAAGAAGCCAATAAGGAACGTAAGGCTAAGAACCAAATGACCAAGGAGGTCGCCTCCAAGCTTCAAAGTTTGACCTCCCTTAACCGTACAAACCGCAAGAGATTTATGAACCGACTTGCGACCAATGGCGCTCAAAAGGTTGTGTCCAACGCCACGGCTTTGAATCAACAAAGAAAATCCAAACGGAAGGCTGAAGAAGATGCCAAACGTAAGGCTGAAGAGGAACGAAAGGTCACCAAGGAGGTCGCCTCCAAGCTTCAAGGTTTGACCTCCCTTGAACGCACAAACCGTAAAAGATTTATGAATCGACTTGCGACCAATGGTGCTCAAAAGGTTGTGTCCAACGCCACAGCTTTGAATCAACAAAGAAAATCCAAACGGAAGGCGGAGGAAGAACTGAAGGTAGTCGCGTCCAAGCTCCAAGGTCTCACAAGTTTAGAGCGTGAGAACCGTAAGAAGTTTATGAACCGACTTGCGACCAATGGCGCTCAAAAGGTTGTGTCCAACGCCACGGCTTTAGATACATCGAGAAAAGCAGAGGCTACAAAGATTCGTAATGGCGTTGAATGGAAACTCAAGAAGATTGGTGTCTCGGGTTCAAACTTGGCGGGATACCTAAAGAGATGGAATACTTCCAAGAATCAAACCATTTTTAATGATGCACGAAAGAAAATTATGTCTAAACGAGCACCTCTGTTATCGAGAATTCAACGCGATGTACCTGCGAAGAATAACTACTCAAAAGCTCAGGTAGATTGGAAAGCTGCAATTCTCGCGGCTACAAATGATACATCTCTCAAAAAGATTGAAAAGTTACTAGATGATAAGTTAAAACTCAAAGCTAGAACTGAAAGTGAAGTCAAGAACCTCCCTTGGAGACAAAAAGATATGTACTTGAAGAACTTTATGGCGTACAGAAATGATGTGTCTCAAAAATCGCAGGTTATAGAAAAACTCATTCGAAATAAAAAGACTGCGCGAGACACGGCGACAAAGGAAGTCGCCCAAAAACTTCAAGTGATGGACAAATTGGGGCGAGACAACCGCAAGCGTTTTATGAATAGAATCGCAGGTGGTGAAGACGCATCCAAGGTTCTCACAAATGCGGATAAATTACAACGCGACCGCACGGCGAAGCAACGTGTTGAAGCTGAGCGTAAAAAACAGGAACAAGCACAAGCGCAACGGAGAAAGGATGAACAGAAAAGGAAGGTTGAGGCTGAAAAGGCAAAGGTTGCCAAGTTGAGACGCAACACCGCCCAACTGTTCCAAGGTATGAGTGGTCTTGAGCGTAAAAATAGACAGGAATTTATGCGTCGTCTAGAAAAGGGCGAAGACCCTGCACGTGTACTTGCGAACGCAAAGGCACGTGATGCGGCGAAGGGTTTCAGTTTCAACAAGAGACCTGCAGGTCAGGTTAAGACGATGAGCACACAAGCTAGATTCGGTGAACCCACAGGTAACACATCTGCTGCAAAAAAGCAAATCTATGGTATGCGTGGTATGGGTGCAAAGAACCAGCAAAGTTTTATTCGACGCATTGAAAGAGGTGAAGATGCATCGCGTGTATTGCGAGACGCGAGAGCTCGAGAGCAGATGCTTCGTGGTCGAGTTTCTAAAACGAAACAACAACTTCAATATAACACAAAGGTTAGAAGCGTAGTCAGACGATTATAAATCTTTGTATACTATAAAATGAAAGTTAAGGTCATAATCCCCATTAGGTCAAACAGTAAACTCAGTATGCATGGCTATTCGGATGTCCGTGAAAAGTCTGAACTTGCGAGACATCGCGCACTCGCGAAGGTCATCAGGGCGGGTGAGCCACCACTTGGTCTCTTTAGGCGCCTCAATGTTTTGATGATTCTCTTCAAGCGCACGGACCCCAAGTTGTCTAAGCTTTTCAAGAAGGACCGTGATTGGGTCAAAGAAAAATATATGTAAATACAAATGTCCATACTCTACAGACGATTACGAATCCGTGAGCCAACGCCTGATCCCGAGCCCATCCGTGAGCCAACACCTGAGCCAGAGCCTGAGCCAGTCCCTGAACCAGAAAAGAAAGGTAAGTTGGGTTACATACTCATTGCTGTGATGGGTTTGATTTTATCAAGAAAGTAAATAAAATACACATTAAAATACGTAATTTATTTAGTTTGTATAAAGTCTAAAATAATATTTAGAATGAGAAACCCACAATTTCTTCATCATATCCACCAATTGTGTATGACTCCGAGGAAGTTCCGGTAGAGCCAAGGAGGTCAAATCGACCAGGATACCATCTATGCCACGTCTTTGGGTAAATGCGCACCGCAGCGGTGTTCACTGGAGTATTGAATGGTGCCCAGACAATAGAATCCTTATCATTACAAGCCGAGTACACAAACCCATTATCAACATCTTTCCATTGACCCGCGGCGTCTTTGTACTTTGCAGTAAACGTGGTGATCCACTGCCAATGATGCGACTTTTTAGGATCGTCACCCTCACCACGTCCCTGAATAGCTACACCCGCTACCTTGGTTGGGCTGTCCATTTGCAGTTCATACCACTCACTGCCATCTTTGGGTGCACCACTCTTGGGGTGCCATCCTCTCCCGCTATTTAAAACACCCTTTTTGGGGTGCCAGTTGGAATTAGCCTCGCTATTTTTCCACCACGAAGATGCCGCGCGCTTCCCCGCTGGAATATTGAGGAGTTTGAGTTCGGATTTTGGAAGAGTTGAGTTTGTGATGAGACCTGCACGCAAAGACATGTGTCTGTTCCAAGTTTGTGGATAAATACGAATGTATCTAGTCGTGACCGGGGTGGCGAACTTCGCTTCGACCTGCGTGTCACGGTCTTTATTACCCGTAAATGTGGCACCGCCATCAACATCCTTCCAGGTACCCGCGTCGTAGTACTTGACTTTGAAAGTCTTGACCCATTGGTCAGAGTCCTTTCGCCCCTTGATGGCGACACCGACGATATCGGCAATCTTACCATTATCCATCTGGTACCACTTACCAACCTTGTTCTCGTCTGCCGACCAAGCTTGCGGCGAATCGAGACGCCCTCTATTGTGTCTTTTCATCGCCGCGCGTTTGCTCGCTATCCTCCATGGGTTGGTGCCTGTCCTGAACTCTTGTGGAACATCAACGACAACTGGAGGTTTGGGTGGTGGAGGTGGAGGTAAAACCTCTATTACAACTGGAGCTGGGGCTAGGGCTGGGGCTGGGGCTGGGGCTGGGGCTATCACTTGGGTAGTTCCACGGCGCATATAAAAATAGATAGCAAGTACGATTAATACAACTACAACAACACCAATGATTATCGGTGTGTTAGATTTGGGTTTAGAAGTATAATAACCCGACATTTTTACTATAAAGTCACATTTTTTTTTGGTTAAAGATATAGGGCGATTTCTAATGAATGGCAAATTGTGATGTATGTTGTGAAAAGTTCAACAAAATAAATCACAAAAAGGT
>Ga0222719_10002086_pt1 | contig 18611 bp, 31 predicted proteins | sample C33_34DmetaG_FD_165039 | JGI IMG/M metagenome (GOLD analysis project Ga0222719, IMG submission 165039) | Estuarine water microbial communities from San Francisco Bay, California, United States - C33_34D | ecosystem: Environmental > Aquatic > Marine > Unclassified | place: USA: California... | reverse complement strand
CTGGTGATAACATACAATTTGAAGTAAATTTAGGTGCACCAATTGCAATGGAAGAAGGTTTAAGGTTCGCTATAAGAGAGGGCGGAAGAACAGTAGGTGCAGGAGTTGTATCTAAAATTATAGAATAATATAAATATAAAAGGATTAGTTAATAAATGGCATTGGAACATCAAAATATAAGAATCAGGCTGAAAGCTTTTGATCATAGAGTTCTTGACGTATCTACAGTTGAGATTGTAAATACTGCAAGAAGGACAGGTGCTAGTGTTCGTGGGCCAATTCCATTACCTACCAAATTTGAGAGATATACAGTAAACCGTTCTCCTCATGTTGATAAAAAATCTAGGGAACAGTTTGAAATAAGAACACATAAAAGGTTATTAGATATAGTTGACCCTACTCCGCAAACAGTTGATGCACTTATGAAACTAGATTTAGCTGCGGGTGTAGATGTAGAAATTAAACTATAGAAATTAAAGGATTAAAGTATTATGCGCTCGGGATTAATTGTTAAAAAAATAGGCATGACAAGGCTTTATTTGGAAGATGGAACTCATGTGCCTGTCACAGTTCTAAGCCTTAAAGATTGTCAGGTTGTTTCTAATCAGTTGTTAGATAAAAATGGATATAATTCTGTAACTTTAGCTACAGGAGAAGCTAAACCTAAAAATACTAATAAATCTCAGAGAGAGGCTTTTGCAAAAATTAAAATAACTCCAAAACAAAAACAAATGGAATTTAGAGTAAGTGAAGAAAATATGCTTCCTATTGGTTCTGAATTAAGTGCCAATCATTTTGTAGTTGGACAATATGTAGATGCCACTGGCATTACTATTGGTAAAGGCTTTGCTGGAGCAATGAAAAGACATAACTTTGGTGGACTTAGAGCATCACATGGTGTTTCAATTTCTCATAGAAGTCATGGTTCTACTGGAAATAGCCAAGACCCAGGTAGAGTATTTAAAGGTAAGAAGATGGCAGGACAGATGGGAAACAGACAAAGAACAATCCAAAATTTACAAGTAGTAGCTGCTGATGAAGATAGAGGTTTAATTTTCATAAAAGGAGGTTTACCAGGATCCAAAGGTTCATGGATTAGTCTTAAGGATGCAATTAAAAAAGCTTTACCTTCAGATGCTCCTTATCCAGCAGGATTAAAAGGGATAAGCGACATAAGTAAAGATGGAAAAAATTCTGAGACTAAAGATGATAAAATATCAGAAGAGTTAGTAAAAGAAGAAGTGTCAATTATTGAAGATAATACTAAGTCAGAAGAATCAACTATAGAAAATGCTCCAAAAGAAGAGAATAAAGTTACGGAAAAGCAAGAAAAAACTGAAGATAATAAAGGTAAAGAGAATTAAAATGAAACTAGATGTTTTAACTATAGATAATAAGAAATCCTCAGTTTTAGAGTTGAGTAAAGAAGTTTTTGAAGCAGATATTAGAGCGGATATTTTGCATAGAATGGTAACTTGGCAATTAGCTAAAAGAAGGTCAGGTACTAGAAAAACACAAGAAAGAAATGAAGTAACTGGTTCTAGAGCTAAAATAGTTAGACAAAAAGGTTCTGGAGGAGCAAGACATGGAGATAAAAAGGTTTCTCAGTATAGAGGGGGTGGAGTTGCCCATGGCCCTAGAGTAAGGAGTCATTCACACAAATTACCTAGAAAAATCAGAAATATGGCAATGAGATGTGCATTATCTTCAAAATTAAAGGAAGGTAAATTATTAGTTTTAAATGATCTTTCTTTTACGTCTATGAAAACTAAGCTTTTACAAAAATCATTAAATAAATTACCAATTGGAAAATCTGCTTTATTTGTTACAGGCGATGAAATTGATCAGAACTTTTATAAAGCATTGAGAAATATTCCTATGCATGATTTATTGCCTACGCAAGGAGCAAATGTATACGATATACTTAGAAGAGAAACTCTAGTATTAAGTAAATCCTCGGTTGAAGCGTTAGTGGCAAGATTAACAACTAATAAATTAATAAACAAAAAAACTAAGGAGAAAAATAATGGCAAATCCTAAGCCAAGAGATTTTGATGTAATCGTTTCTCCTATTATTACAGAGAAAGCTACGAGAATATTAGAAAATAACCAAGTAGTCTTTAAAGTAGCCCCTACTGCTACAAAACCTCAAATTAAAATAGCTATTGAAGCTTTATTTGGTGTTAAAGTAGTAGGTGTTAATACTGTAAATATAAAAGGAAAGAATAAAGTTTTTAAAGGTATTAGAGGAAAAAGAGCTTCAATAAGGAAAGCGATGGTAACTTTAGAAGAAGGTCAAACTATTGATCTTTCAAGTGGAGTATAAAAATGGCATTAAAGCAATATAAACCCACTTCACCATCTAGACGTCAATTAGTCACAATTGATAGATCAGAATTGTATTCTGGAGGCCCTCTTAAAGCACTTACTCGCGGGCAAAGTAAATCTGGAGGTCGCAATAATACAGGAAGAATTACAGCCTGGCAAAGAGGCGGAGGACATAAGAGAAGATATAGAATTATTGATTTTAAAAGAATACATGACGATATTGAGGCAACAGTAGAAAGAATTGAGTATGATCCAAATAGATCTTCTTTTATAGCTTTAGTAAAGTATTCTGATGGAAAATTAACCTACATAATTGCTCCACAAAAATTGAATAAAGGCGATAAAATTATTAGTGGAGATAAGGTTGATATAAAGCCTGGAAATACAATGCCTTTAAAGAATATGCCAATGGGTACAATTATTCATAATATTGAATTAAAAATAGGTAAGGGTGGACAGATAGCAAGGTCTGCAGGCGCTTATGCCCAACTAGTAGGAAAAGATAGAGGGTATGCAATTATAAAATTGCAGTCAGGAGAGCAAAGATTAGTAAGAGGTGAGTGTAGAGCAACTATTGGTTCTGTTTCAAATCCTGATCACCAAAATATTAATTTAGGTAAAGCGGGTAGGTCTAGATGGTTAGGAAGAAGACCTAATGTTAGAGGTGTTGTAATGAATCCAGTAGATCATCCTCACGGAGGAGGAGAAGGAAGAACTTCAGGCGGAAGACATCCTGTAACACCATGGGGTGTGTCTACAAAAGGAAAAAGAACTAGGACGAATAAAAGAACAGATAATTTAATTTTAAGAAAAAGATATAAATAGGAGGTTTAGGAGCATTGACTAGATCAATATGGAAAGGCCCATTTGTAGATGGCCATTTATTAAAAAAAGTTCAAGAAGCTGCTAAGACAGGTTCTAGAAGTGCAATAAAAACATGGTCTAGACGTTCAACTATATTACCTCAGTTTGTGGGATTAAATTTTGCAGTACATAATGGTAAAAAATTTATACCTGTATTTATTACTGAAGAAATGGTGGGGCAAAAGCTAGGAGAGTATGCGCCAACAAGAACATATTATGGGCATACGGCAGACAAGAAAGTGAAAAAGGGTTAAAAATGGGTAAGCCAAGTAAAAAAAGGAATTTACCGGATAATAGTGCAATGGCCTTAGATAGGTCAGTACGTTCGAGTGCGCAAAAACTTAATTTAGTTGCTACAAGTATAAGAGGCATGCAGGCATCTAAAGCTCTAATTCAGCTAGAGTTTTCAAAAAAACGTATAGCATCAGATGTTAAAAAGGTTTTACAATCTGCTATAGCTAATGCTGAAAATAATCATAACTTAGATATAGATAAGTTAGTAGTTTCAGAGGCATATGTTGGTAAGGCTCTAGTAATGAAAAGGTTTAGACCTAGAGCTAGGGGTAGAGGTGGTAAAATACTTAAGCCTATTAGTAATTTGACAGTTATCGTCAAAGAAGAAAATCAGGAGGAAGTTTAATGGGCCAAAAGGTAAATCCTATAGGGTTAAGAGTAGGAATAAATAGAACATGGGACTCAAGATGGTATGCTAAAGGAAATGCTTACACTAAACTCCTAGGTGAAGACCTTAGTATAAAAACTTTTTTGAAAGATAAACTACGAGGTGCAGCAGTTAGTAGAATTACAGTAGAAAGACCTGCTAAAGTTGCTAGAGTAACAATATACTCTGCTAGACCAGGTATAATAATTGGAAGAAAAGGTTCAGAAATAGAGGTTTTAAAGACAAAACTAGCTACTATGACTAAAGGTGAAGTTCAGTTAAATATAGTTGAAATTAAAAAACCTGACATAGAAGCACAATTGGTTGCTGAAAATGTTGCAGAACAGCTGGTAAAGAGAATAGCTTTTAGAAGAGCTATGAAAAGAGCTGTTCAGTCGGCAATGAGACAAGGCGCATTAGGTATAAGAATTAATGCGGGAGGAAGATTAGGAGGAGCTGAGATTGCTAGAATAGAGTGGTATAGAGAAGGTAGAGTTCCATTACATACCCTCAGAGCTGATATAGATTATGGTGTTGCTACAGCAGCTACTGCTTATGGCAACTGTGGAATAAAAGTATGGATTTTTAGAGGAGAGCTAATGTCACATGATCCAATGGCTATGGAAAATTCAAGAAGCACGCAACAAGGAGCTCCGAGATAATGTTAAGCCCTAAGAGAACAAAATATAGAAAAGCACATAAAGGTAGAATACATGGAGATGCTAAAGGAGGTACTACTCTCAATTTTGGTTCTTTTGGAATGAAAGCTCTTCAGCCGGAAAGAATTACTGCTAGGCAAATAGAAGCAGCTAGAAGAGCAATTACTAGACATATAAAAAGACAAGGAAGAGTGTGGATTAGAATTTTTCCAGATTTACCTGTAACAAAAAAACCTACTGAAGTTAGAATGGGAAAAGGAAAAGGCTCAGTTGAATTTTGGGCAGCAAAAGTTAAACCAGGAAGAATTATATTTGAATTAGATGGGGTAGCTGAACCTTTAGCTAGAGAAGCTTTTGAGTTGGGTTCTGCAAAATTACCCATTAGAACAAAGTTTGTTACGAGACAATTAGGAGTTTAGATGAATTTTACAGATTTAAAACAAAAAACAGAAGATGAGTTAAAAACAGAATTAGTTAAATTAAAAAAGGAACAGTTTAATTTAAGATTTCAAAAATCTTCAGGCCAGTTAGAAAATTCATCAAAAATATTAGCTGTAAGAAGAGATATAGCTCGTATCCATACCGCATTGTCCGAACAAAAAAGGAGAGCGACTAATGCCTAAAAGAATTTTACAAGGAACAGTAGTAAGCGATGGAAATGATAAAACTGTAGTAGTCAATGTGGATAGAAGAGTTAGACACCCTCTTTACAAAAAAACTATTACACGCTCTAGCAAGTTTCATGCTCATGACGAGAGTAATTCTTACAAAATAGGAGATAAAGTAAAAATTATTGAATGCAGACCTATATCTAAGAAAAAAACATGGACAGTTTTAACTGATAATGAAGTTAAATAAATAATTGGAAAGATAATGATTCAAACGGAAACAAATTTAAGTATAGCAGATAACTCAGGGGCAAAAAGAGTACAGTGTATTAAAGTTCTTGGTGGTTCTAAAAGAAGATATGCTGCTGTAGGTGATGTTATAGTTGTTTCAGTTAAAGAAGCAGCTCCTAGAGGTAAGGTAAAAAAGGGTGACGTACATAGAGCGGTGGTAGTTAGAACTTCCAAAGAAATTAGACGTGTAGACGGAAGTGCAATTAGATTTGATAATAATGCGGCTGTATTAATTAATAAGCAAGAAGAGCCTATTGGTACTAGAATATTTGGCCCTGTTACCAGAGAACTTAGGGGTAAAAATTTTATGAAGATAATATCTTTAGCTCCGGAGGTATTATAGTTATGAATAAGCTTAAAGTAAAAAAAGGCGATAAAGTTATTGTAATTGCAGGAAAAGATAAAGGAAAGTCTGGAGAAATAGTCACTGTATATCCAAAAACTAGTAGGGTTGTAATTAGAGGTATCAATATTGCTAAGAGACATACAGCGCAGAGTCAAACTTCACAAGGTGGAATAATAGATAAAGAGCTATCAATACATGTTTCAAATGTTTTGCATATAGATCCTAAAGATAATAAAGCTACTAAAATTGGCTATAAGTTTCTAAAGGATGGAAGAAAAGTAAGGTTTGCGAAACGTTCTGGCGATTTAGTGGATTAATGGAGTTATAAATGAGTGCAAGATTAAAAGATCTATATGATAAGAGTATTAAAAAAGAGTTATATGAAGAATTAGCTTGTAAAAATGTTAATGAAGTGCCTAAGTTAGAAAAAATAGTATTAAACATGGGCGTGGGTGAATCTGCTTCTGACAAAAAAAAGATAGAAGGAGCAGTTAAGGACTTAACTCAAATATCTGGTCAAAAGGTATTAGTCACAAAAGCTAAAAAATCTGTCGCGACGTTTAAATTGAGAGAGGGAATGAGTATTGGATGTAAAGTGACGTTGCGTAAAGAAAAAATGTATGAATTTTTAGACAGATTAATAAATATTTCTTTACCAAGAGTAAGAGATTTTAGAGGTTTAAGTCCAAAAAGTTTTGATGGAAGAGGTAATTTTGCTTTAGGTATTAAAGAACAAATTGTATTTCCAGAGATAAATTATGATGACGTAGATGTAGTTAGAGGGCTGGATGTAATAATATGTACAAGTGCAAAAAATAATGACCATGGTTTGGCATTACTTAAAAAATTTGACCTTCCGTTTAGGAAATAGGAGAGAACATGGCTAAAAAAAGTGCGATAGATAAGAATAAAAAAAGAATTCAAATGGTGGAACAGCAAAAAGATAAGAGAGCTGCTCTTAAAAAAACTATTAAGGATAAGAATGTTTCACAAGAAGATAGGTTTAAAGCAGTGTTAAAATTAGCTTCTTTGCCTAAAAATGGATCAAAAATAAGAGTAAGGAATCGATGTGAAGTGACAGGGAGGCCTAGAGGTAATTATAGAAAATTTGGAATGAGTAGAATAGCATTTAGAGATTTAGCGTCAAGTGGACAATTACCTGGTATTACTAAGGCAAGTTGGTAGGAGATTAAATATGACAATGACAGACCCATTGGGTGACATGCTTACAAGAATTAGAAATGGATTAACTGCGAAAAAAACATTAGTAGAATGTCCTATGTCTAGCTTAAAAGAGTCAGTTTTAAACGTTTTAAAAAAGGAAGGTTTTATTAGAGGTTATACAGTAAATCAAGATAATGAAAAAAAACCTTTATTAGTCATTGAGTTAAAGTACTTTGAGGGTAAACCGGCTATAAAGGAAATTAAAAGAGCATCTAAACCTGGCTTAAGATTATACTCTTCAAAAAAGGATATGCCTTTAAATTATGGTGGTTTAGGAATTTCAATAGTTTCAACATCTAAGGGATTAATGTCTGATCATGATGCAAGAAATGCCAATATAGGTGGTGAAATATTGTGTAGTGTATTTTAAAGGATAATAGAAAATGTCAAGAGTAGGTAAAAACGAAGTAATTGTTCCAGAGAGTGTTAATTTTAGTGTTGATGGAAAAATATTGTCTGTCAAAGGAAAACTAGGGGAATTAACTGAAGAGATTACAGATTTAGTAAAAATTGAATATAAAGATAATAGAGTTTCGGTTATCCCTGCTAATAGAGATAAAGACTCATTATCTCAATGGGGATTAGTTAGATCATTAATATATAATATGGTTATTGGAGTAGAGTCCGGTTTTACTAAAACTTTAGAGGTAAATGGAGTTGGTTATAGAGCTGCTGCAGAGGGAGATATTTTACAACTGCAGTTAGGTTATAGTCATGATATTAAAGTGGCTATCCCAAAAGAAATAACTGTAAAGTGTTCAAAGCCAACAGAAATAATTATTTCTGGAGCAAATAAGCAGAAGGTTGGACAATTTGCTGCAGAAATCAGATCGTTAAGAAAACCAGAACCATATAAAGGTAAAGGTGTAAGATATAGTGATGAATATGTTAGACAAAAAGAAGGTAAGAAAAAATAGGTGATTTATGGCTTTAAATAAACAAAAAAGAGATATTAAAAGAAAAAGCAGAAATAGATATAGCTTAAAAAAGCATAGTGGGTCTAAACCTAGATTAAGTGTATATAGGTCTAATCAACATATTTATGCTCAAATAATAGATGATACTAGTGGCAGCACTGTGTGTGCAGCTTCAACAATGGATAAAAACTTTAAAGACAAAAATGCTTTTGGAGGAAATATTTCTGCGGCAAAGGAAATTGGATCCATAATTGCAAAAACTGCATCAAAAGCTGGGGTAAAGGAAGTGGTTTTTGATAGGGGTGCATACTTATATCATGGTCGTGTTAAAGCTTTAGCAGAAGCTGCAAGAGGTAACGGTTTAGTATTTTAGTAAATTAGGAGTATTTTATGGCTAGAGGAAAGAAAAATGAAAAAGAAGGGGACGATCTTCTCGATAAGTTAGTAGGTATAAATCGTGTCTCAAAAGTAGTTAAAGGTGGAAGAAGATTTGGATTTGCCGCTCTGGTTGTTGCTGGGGATGCAAAAGGTCAAGTAGGGTTTGCTTCAGGTAAAGCAAAAGAAGTTCCAGAGGCGATTAAGAAAGCTACTGATAAAGCAAAAAAAGAAATGATAAGAGTACCATTGAGAGAAGGAAGAACCGTCCATCATGATGTAATAGGTTATCATGGTGCATCTAAAGTATTAGTTAGAAGTGCGCCTGCAGGAACAGGTATAATTGCTGGTGGTCCTATGAGAGCAGTATTTGAAACTTTAGGTGTTCAAGATGTTGTAACCAAATCACAAGGTAGTGCAAATCCTTATAACATGGTAAGAGCAACATTTGATGCATTAACTAGTCTTCAGTCTCCAAGAGGAGTAGCAAGTAGGAGAGGTTTAAAAGTTAGCTCGGTTGTTGGAAAAAAACAAGATAAGAATAGTGCGGAGAAATAAGTTTATGGCCGGAAGTAAAATAAAAATTGTTCAAGTTCATAGTCCTATTGGAAGAAAGTCTGATCAAAGAAAAACTTTAGTAGGACTAGGTTTAAATAAGATTAACCGTACTAGTATTTTAGAAGATACGCCTTCGGTTAGAGGGATGGTATCAAAAGTTAAACATCTTGTAAAAATAGTAGATGAAAAATAATTATAGCGGTTTTAGTGGAGGAATAGATGAGACTAAATGAAATAAGAGATAATGCTTATGCTAAACATGCTAAAAAAAGAGTAGGTAGAGGTATTGGTTCAGGTAAGGGTAAAACTTCTGGTAAAGGACATAAGGGTCAAAAAGCTAGGTCTGGTGTAGCAATAAAAGGCTTTGAAGGTGGGCAAATGCCACTTCATAGAAGATTACCTAAGCATGGTTTTAATAATATTTTTAGAAAAGAATATGTAATTCTTAGTTTAGATGTACTACAAAAAGCAATTGATGCTGGTAAAATTGACGAAAAAAAACCTATAAATGCTATAGTTCTTAAAGATAGTGGAGTTATCACTAAAGTAAAGGATGGTATCAAGTTATTAGGAAATGGGTCAATTAAATCAGGCGTAAATATAGAAGTAGCTGCTGCGTCGGCTACTGCTAAACAAGCAATTGAAAAGGTAAATGGAAAAATTTCTATTTTATCAAAAACTATTAAGGAAGATAATAAAAATATTAGTGATAAAAACTAATAATTATATAATTATTTATTTATAAAGAGGATTTAAAATGGCTTCTGCTGCTGAACAGTTGGCTGCTTCTGTAAATTTTGGGGCATTGTCTAAAGCTAAAGAACTGAAAAAAAAGATTTGGTTCACACTAGCTGCCTTGATAGTATATAGATTAGGTACTTATATCCCTCTTCCTGGAATAGACTCACAAGCATTGAATGATATATTCCAGCAAAATGCAGGGGGAATACTGGGAATGTTTGATATGTTCTCAGGAGGTGCCTTAAGTAGAATGACTATTTTTGCTTTAAATATTATGCCATATATTTCTGCATCAATCATAATACAATTAATGACAACTGTTTCTCCTCATTTAGCAGCTCTTAAAAAAGATGGAGAATCTGGAAGAAAAAAAATTATACAATATACTCGATATGGTACAGTCCTATTGGCTGCTGTACAAGGGTTAGGCATAGCAAGTGGTTTAGAAAACTTAACCTCATCATCTGGACCTGCTGTTATGGACCAAGGTTGGATGTTTAAGTTTACAACAGTAGTATCTTTAACAGGCGGCACGGTTTTTTTAATGTGGCTAGGTGAACAAATTACAGCTAGAGGAATAGGTAATGGTATATCTCTCATAATAATGGCTGGTATAGTAGCTAATTTACCTGTTTCATTAGTTTCTACTTTAGAATTAGGTAAAACTGGTGCATTGTCTGGGCTATTTATAATATTTTTACTAATTATGTCAGTTGTTGTAATTGGTTTTATAGTATTTGTAGAGAGGGCGCAAAGAAGGCTTTTAATTCAATATCCGAAAAGACAGATAGGAATGAAAGTATTCCAAGGTGACTCCAGTCATTTACCATTAAAGCTTAATACAGCAGGTGTAATTCCTCCTATTTTTGCTTCTTCCATATTATTACTTCCCGTGACTGCTATGAGCTTTAATGCAGGTACTGGCCCTAGTTGGCTTTTAGATGTAACAACTCTTCTTGGAAGAGGACAGCCTTTATATATGGCTTTATATGTAGCAGCTATAATGTTTTTTGCATTTTTTTATACATCAATTGTTTTTAGTCCTGAAGACACTGCGGATAACCTAAAAAAAAATAATGGCTTTATACCTGGTATAAGACCAGGACAAAATACAGCATTATATATAGATCATGTTTTAACTAGGTTAACAGTAGTAGGTGCTTTGTATCTAAGTTTAGTTTGTATTTTACCTGAAATTTTAATAGCAAAATATGCCGTGCCATTTTATTTTGGTGGAACTAGTTTGCTTATTGTAGTTAATGTGACAATGGATACTGTAGCGCAAATACATTCACATTTAATAGCACAACAATATGAAGGCTTAATAAAAAAATCTAAGTTAAGAGGAAGAATGTAATGATTATGGTGCTTTTTGGACCTCCAGGTTGTGGAAAAGGGACTCAAGCAGGTATTATATCTAAAGATATACAAATACCCCATCTTTCTACCGGAGATATGCTTCGAGATGCAGTTAAGTCTAAAACTGAAACAGGAAAGAAAGCAGCTACTATTATGGAAGAGGGTAAGTTAGTTTCTGATGAAATTGTTATAAATATTATTAAAGATAGGATATGCCATAACGATTGTAAAATGGGATTTATTTTAGATGGGTTTCCAAGAACTTTATCTCAAGCTAAAGAATTAGATATTATGTTAACTAACGAGAATATGAAGTTAGATTTAGTTATAGATTTCTCTGTTAATGATGAAGCTCTAATTTCTAGAATAGAGGGAAGATTTTCATGCGGGGATTGCGGAGAGGGTTATAATGATCAAACTAAACTCCCTACTAAAGATGGTATATGTGATGCATGTGGCAGTAATAATTTTATAAGAAGAAAAGATGATAATCGAGAGACAATATCTAAAAGATTAGAAGCATACTATAAAGATACTTTACCAATTCTTCCTTATTATAAGGAGAAGAAAATCTTACAGAGTATTGATGGTTTAGCTGATATAGATAGTGTTACAAATGAATTAATGAGTTTAATAAAAAAATGAGATAGATATCGTTGACTTGAGTGTAAAGGTGAATATAATCTCGATCTTCGTACTATTTTTTATAAAAAGTAAAAATTGGAGGTTTTTTTGGCAAGAATATCTGGAGTAAATGTTCCTACAGGTAAAAGAGCAGAAATTGCTCTTACTTATATATATGGAATCGGAAGATCAACAGCTAGTAAAATTATGGATGAGGCTGGAATCCCAAGATCTAGAAGAGTTAATGATTTAACAGAAGTAGAACTAGATACATTAAGAGATTTAACTTCTAAAGTAACTACTGAAGGAGATCTACGAAGTATAATTTCTATGAATATTAAAAGACTTAGAGATTCAGGATGTTATAGAGGAATTAGACATAGAAAAGGATTGCCAGTAAGAGGGCAAAGAACAAAAACTAATGCTAGAACACGCAAAGGTAAAAATATGGCCATTGCTAATAAAAAAACTGTTTAATTTATAATTAGGGGGCATTATGGCCGGTAAAGAAACAAAAAAGAAAAAAGAAAAAAAGAATATTACTTCAGGGGTGGCACACGTAAACTCTACCTTTAATAATACTATTATCACTATAGCTGATCATCAGGGAAATACAGTTTCATGGTCTTCTGCTGGAATGCAAGGTTTCAAAGGTTCTAGAAAATCTACGCCATTTGCTGCTCAGTTGGCTGCAGAAGATGCAGGAAGAAAAGCTCAAGAACATGGCTTAAAGGTATTAGAAGTTAAAGTTAGCGGTCCTGGAGCAGGAAGAGAGTCAGCATTAAGAGCTCTACAAACAATTGGTTTTACAGTAACTACAATAAATGATGTTACGCCTATACCTCATAATGGTTGTAGACCTCCAAAAAGAAGAAGAGTTTAATTTTTATTTAGAAATATATTTAAACAAATAAGGAATTTATAGTGTTAGAAAAAAATTGGAACGACTTAATCACACCTTCAAATGTAGTAATAACAGCTAAAGATGGAGATATAAAAGGAACTGTTGTAGCTGAACCAATTGAAAGAGGTTATGGATTAACTATAGGAAATTCTTTAAGAAGAGTTTTACTTTCATCTTTGCAAGGTGCGGCTATTACAGCAATAAAAATTGAGAATGTATTACATGAATTCTCTACTATTCCAGGAGTTAGAGAAGATGTAGTAGATCTTATTTTGAACATTAAAAATATTTCTGTAAAATCTCATACTGAAGCTACTAGTAAAGTGTCTCTGAATGCTAAGGGGCCATGTCAAGTAACAGCAGGAATGATACAGAGTAATGCAAATGTAGAAATTAAAAATACTGATCTTATAATTTGTCATTTAGATAAAGACTCTGAACTAAATATAGAATTTACAATAAATACAGGTAGAGGTTACTCACCTGCAGCTAATAATAAACCAGAAGATGCACCTATAGGCTTAATTCCTATTGATGCTATTTTTAGCCCTATTAAAACGGTATCTTATAAAATTGAAAATTCTAGAGTAGGTCAGGACACTGATTTTGATAGACTCTTATTAGATATAGAGACAGATGGAACAATTACTCCAGAAGATGCTACTGCTTTAGCAGCAAGAATTTTAATAGAACAAATGGGTAATTTTGTAAACTTTGAAGACCCCCAACCTGAAGTTGTAGAAGAAGAACCTACACCTGAAGCATTACTTAATCCGCATTTATTGAGGAAAGTTGAAGAATTAGAACTTTCAGTTAGGTCTGCAAATTGTCTTAAAAATGATAATATTGTTTATATTGGTGATCTTGTGCAAAAGTCTGAGTCTGAAATGTTAAGAACTCCTAACTTTGGAAGAAAGTCTTTAAACGAAATTAAAGAAGTACTTACAAATATGGGTTTAAATTTAGGACAAATGATACCTGAATGGCCTCCAGAAAACTTAGAACAGCTTGCTAAACAGATTGATGATCAATTTTAATAGAAAGTAATTTAAATAAGGAATGAAGTTATGAGACATAAATTAAGTCATAGAAAGTTAAATAGAACAAGCTCTCATAGAAAAGCAATGTTTGCTAATATGTCTTCTGCGTTAATTAAACATGAGCAAATAAGAACTACTTTGGCAAAAGCTAAAGAACTTAGACCTATTGTAGAAAAATTAATTACTTTGGGAAAAAAAGGTAGTTTACATGCAAGAAGAAACGCAATATCTAGATTAGCGCCTGATGCTTACATAGATAAATTATTTGGAGAAGTAGCTAAAAGATATGAGAATCGTAATGGCGGATATACTCGCATTATCAAAGATGGTAATAGATATGGTGATAGTGCTCCTATGGCTTATATAGAGTTAGTAGATAGAGATATTAAGGCAAAAGGTCAGGATAGTGGCCCTGTTCAAGAAGCTTCTGAAGAAACTGAACAGCAAGATAAATAGTAAAATTTGAGAAAGTAATAAAATTTATTTTTAGTTATTATAGTTTGTACATTTAACTCTGTAAGTTATAAATGTAATTATAAAAAGGCTAAATATGCATATAATTTTATCAATAGCTTGTGGTGGTGCAATAGGGGCAGTTTCTAGGTATATACTTTCATCAGTCGTACAAAATATGACTAGTAACTCTTTTCCATACGGTATGCTGCTATGTAATATTCTTGGTTCTATGATATTAGGTATATTATATGATAGTCTCTCAAAAGGCTCATTTTTTAGTGAGAATATTAAATTATTTATTCAAGTTGGTATACTAGGTTCTTTTACAACTTTTTCCGCTTTTTCTCTTGAATCTTTTTTGATGTTTGAAAAAGGTGATTATAGCTCTGCGATTATATTTATTTTACTTTCAGTAATATTATCTATTGCAGGTCTAGTGTCTGGTATTTATTTCTTTAGAGTTATTTTCTAGATAATGGCTAAAAATATAAAGCTAATAGAAGTGAACGAGGAAGATGCAGGTAAAAGACTTGATAAATTTATTGCATCTAATTCTAAAAAATTATCATTTGTTGCTATACAAAAATTATTACGTACGGGTAAGATCAGAATTAATAAAAAAAAAGTATTAGGTTCTCATAAAATAGAAATTGGTGATGAAGTTTCTATTCCATTAAATTTACTAAACAATGAAAAACCGAAGTTTTATACTTTTAAAGAATTAGATGAAAATTTTAAAAATTTTGTTACTACTAGTATATTATATATAGATGATGATTTAATAGCAGTTAATAAACCTGCTGGTATAGCAGTACAAGGTGGTTCGAGAGTAGTAAGTCATGTTGATGGTGTTCTTGATTATTTTAGGTTTGATTCGCCATACCGGCCGCAATTATTACATAGATTAGATAAGTCTACGAGTGGAATATTACTCTTATCTAGGAGGCCTAAAGCAACCAGGCGTTTAACAGAAGCGTTTCGTAATAGAGAGGTAAAGAAGCAGTATGTAGCTCTTTTGTATGGTCATATGCCAAAAACAAAAGGTTCAATTAACGCTCCTTTAGGACAAATAAATATTAAAAATTATGAAAAAACTATTTTTGACTTAAGTGGTAAAGAAAGTAAAACTATTTATAATGTTCTATGGAAAGGTCAGTATAATTCTATAAAAATATCTTTAGTGGAATTTGAACCAGAAACCGGAAGAAAACATCAAATTAGAGCTCATTGTAATTATGTTGGTTGTTCTATAATTGGAGATACAAAGTATTCAGTTAAAACCTATAATATTGCAGGCTTAGAAAAAGAAATGTTTTTACATGCTAAAGAATTGGGTATTCCAGACATAGATGGTATAACTATTAGAGTAAAGTGTCCCATACCAAATCATATGATAAGTGCATGTAAATTATTTAATTTACCAAAAAACTTATGGGATATATAAACATTAATGGATCATTTAATAAAAAATATAAAAATTAATATTGTTCAAGGAAATAAAGGTAAATATCTACTAAATATAAATAATAAGAGTGTTAAAACACCTGATGGTAATATAATTGAATTGCCTAGTATGAAATTAGCAAAGATTTTATTAAAAGATTATGAGTCTAGCTTTAAGACTAAACCCATAAATATAGTCAGTCCTATTAAAATAACTAATACTGCAATAGATAAAATAAAACCTAATAATAATTTTTATGTTAATGAGATTGTTGACCATTTAAATAATGACATGATTTGTTATTTTGCAAATTCGCCAACAGAATTAGTAGATATACAAAATAAAGAATGGTTACCACTTATTAACTATATGAAATCATCTTATAATATTGAATTGATATATACTTCAAAACTTTTTTCTATAAATCAAAAACCAGATAGTTTATTAAAATTAAAGAATATTTTAAATGAAATGAATATTTTTAGGTTATCTGCTATCTATACATTATCTCAAATAACAAAATCAATTATCATTTCATTAGCTCTTGTAAATAATAAGATCAGTGCTAAAAAGGCATTTGAATATAGTAATTTAGAGGAATTATACCAAATTTCAAAATGGGGAAAAGACGAGGAGGCTTTTAATAGACTTAGTACTATAAAAGTTGATATAAGAAATATAAAAAAATATTATGATTCTGTTTAATAATAAGTTTAGTTAAGGATTTTATTTTGAGGGATATAGTAAAAGAATTAAAACAAAAGAAAGAAAGAGCAAAAATATCGGGTGGACTTAAAAGACAAGAAGCTCAGCATGCAAAGGGTAAATTAACAGCGCGAGAGAGAATAGAGGTATTAGCGGATAAAGATTCTTTTGTAGAATATGATATGTTTGTGGAGCATCGCTCTACTGATTTTGGAATGGAAAAGAATAAAATTCCTGGTGATGGAGTTGTAACAGGTAATTGTAAAATTAATGGTAGACCTGTATTAATTTATAGCCAAGATTTCACTGCCTATGGTGGCTCACTTAGTGAAGCACATGCAGAAAAAATCTGTAAGATTCTTGATCAAGCCATGAAATTAGAGATACCAGTAATAGGATTAAATGATTCTGGTGGGGCTCGTATACAAGAGGGTGTAGCTTCGCTAGGAGGTTATGCTGAAGTTTTTCAGAGAAATGTATTAGCATCAGGTTTTATTCCTCAAATATCAGTAATAATGGGGCCATCTGCTGGTGGAGCAGTTTACTCTCCTGCAATTACAGATTTTATATTTATGGTTCGAGATTCCTCTTATATGTTTGTAACAGGACCAGATGTTGTGAAAACTGTTACTCATGAAACTGTAACTGCTGAAGAACTAGGAGGGGCAGCTACACATACAAAAAAATCTGGAGTTGCTGATTTAGCTTTTGATGATGATATTACGGTACTAGAACAGACAAGAAGATTATTAGACTTTTTGCCTCTTTCAAACAAAGAAAAACCTCCATTTAGAATTACTAAAGATCCCATTAATAGAAAATCAATTAATCTTGATACTCTTATACCTAATAATGCTAACAACCCTTATGATATGAAAGAGCTAATAACAACTGTTGTAGATGAAGATGATTTTTTTGAATTGCAATCAGATTATGCGCCAAATATTATAATTGGATTTGCTACAATAGCTGGTTATAGTGTAGGTATAGTTGCAAACCAGCCTATGGTCCTTGCTGGCTGTTTAGATATTGATTCTTCTAGAAAAGCAGCAAGATTTGTTCGTTTTTGTGATTGTTTTAATATTCCTATAATCACTTGTGTAGATGTTCCTGGTTTTTTACCGGGCACTGCTCAAGAATATAATGGAATTATAAAACACGGAGCAAAGCTTTTATATGCTTTTGCAGAAGCAACTGTTCCAAAGATAACATTGATCACACGTAAAGCTTATGGAGGTGCTTATGATGTAATGGCATCAAAGCATTTAAGAGGAGATATTAATTATGCTTGGCCTTCAGCTGAAATAGCAGTTATGGGAGCAAAAGGAGCTGTAGAAATTATTTTCAGGGGGTCAACAGATAAAGAAATCGAAAAACAAACACAAGAATACCAAGATAAGTTTGCTAATCCCTTTGTAGCTGCATCAAGAGGGTATTTAGATGATATAATTACTCCTCATAATACCAGAGAGAAAATATCTTTAGCTCTAGAACTATTGAAATCAAAAAAGCTAAATAACCCTAAAAAAAAGCATGGAAATATTCCGTTATAAATAAAGAGATTAAATATGTTTAAAAAAATACTAATTGCTAATAGAGGCGAAATTGCTTGTAGAATTGCTAGGACTTGTAAGAAGATGGGAATAAAGACTATAGGTATTTATTCTGACGCAGATAGTAATTCTCTTCATTTGGATTATATGGATGAAAAAGTGAATGTTGGTCCAGCGAACTCCTCAAATAGTTATCTCAATATAAAAAATATTATTAAAGCGGCTAAAGATTATAAAGCAGATGCTGTTCATCCAGGGTATGGATTCTTGTCAGAAAATGCTGAATTTTCAAAGGCACTAAAGAAAGAGAAGATTACTTTTATAGGCCCTTCTATGGAAGCTATTCAATCTATGGGAGATAAAATTATTTCTAAAAGAATAGCTAAGAAGGCTGGTGTAAATATAATACCTGGTGTAGATGGAGCTATCAAGAATATTGATCTAGCTATAAAAGCAGCTAAAGAAATTGGTTTTCCTGTAATGATTAAAGCCTCTGCAGGTGGCGGAGGAAAAGGGATGCGCATAGCGAATAATGAAGAAGAACTTAAGTCAGGTTTTCAGAGTGCTAAAAATGAAGCCCAAAAGTCTTTTGGAGATGACAGGGTCTTTATAGAAAAATTTATTGTTGGCCCTCGTCATATTGAAATACAAATTTTAGCAGATGAATTTGGTAATATGGTTTATTTAGGGGAAAGAGAATGTTCAGTTCAAAGAAGGCATCAAAAAGTGATAGAAGAATCCCCAAGTTCATTAGTTGATGAAGAAATGAGAAAAGAAATGGGGGAACAAGCACTTCTTCTAGCAAAAGCAGTAAATTATTCAAGTGCAGGAACTGTGGAATTTGTAGCATCAAATGATAAATCATTTTATTTTTTAGAAATGAATACACGTTTGCAGGTTGAACACCCAGTAACTGAACTTGTAACTGGTATAGATTTAGTTGAAAAGATGATA
>Ga0222719_10002085_pt1 | contig 18613 bp, 19 predicted proteins | sample C33_34DmetaG_FD_165039 | JGI IMG/M metagenome (GOLD analysis project Ga0222719, IMG submission 165039) | Estuarine water microbial communities from San Francisco Bay, California, United States - C33_34D | ecosystem: Environmental > Aquatic > Marine > Unclassified | place: USA: California... | reverse complement strand
GTGAGGATAGAATGGAAGGTGAAGGTTTAAGAGATAAGATAAAAGATCGAATTAAAGACTTTAAACCACCTATGAGAACGCTTCCAGTTAAAAAACTTAAAGGCAGAGTAGGTAGAGGTATGTATCTGGGAGGAGGTGCTGAAATTGTAGGATTGGATGCTCCACCTGCTACGTCATATGTTCCACCATCTCATAAATTAAGGGCTGTTTCTTTATTAAGTGGTGTTAGTCGATAATTTAATATAAGTTGCAATATTATATGGATAATAAAATAATTATAGAAAAGATTGATATGAATAAACTTCCAATTGAATTGGTTATAGAAGTATATACATATTTAATTGCAAAATGTGATATTTGTTATCAAACTTTTTATACGTGGCAGATGCTACGTGTTTGTTATTCAAGCAGATATTATTTAAATGAAGAATATGATAGAAATATTTATCGCTGTGTTAAATGTTATTTAAATAATAAAAAAAATACTTATTATATAGTGTTTGTTTTAATCGCTCTTCATCATTTCATAATATTTTAAATGTTCTATATCTGCTTTTGGTATTAAAAAGCATAATGAATAATTTTCAGTAAATTTTAATTTTCTTTTAATTTGTTTATATTTTTTTTTAGAATTTTGGATAAAATTTAATAAATCTTCACGATTATAAATATTAAATGATTCAATATTTTCAAATCCTATTAAATCTAATTTTGCTGAAAAAATCCATCCTTTATAACCATAATCGTTAATCATTTCAATATAATATAAATCATTATTGTATTCATTAAAAACTTTTTTAATTGCTTTAATATCGATACTTTCAATTTTATCTTGCAATTTTACATAAAAATCAATATGTTTATACTTATCATCATATTCATTTGATTTTGTTATATCTTTTTTATTTTTAATACATAAAGCATAAAATTCATTTTCTGCTCGATCACCATTAATTTTATTTTTTTTAAAATTATATACCATTTATTATATGTATATACAATAGAAAAAAAAAAATTAAAAAAAACATTAAACAAAAATTAATATATATATAAATTATATATAATGATTACTCAAGTTTCTATAAGTAATTTAATAAAGGAAAAAAGACCTACATTGAATGAAAAAAGTATAAAGACATACACATCAATTTTAAAATCTATTTCTAAAAATTTAAATTTTAATGATATTAATGATTTCAAAAAAACAAAAAAAATTTTAGAATATTTAAAAGATATGCCAGGTTCATTAAGAAAAACACGATTATCTGCTTTGTTAGTTATAACAGGGCATAATGATTTTAAAGAGCAAATGTTGAAGGATATTAATAATTATAATAAAGATAAGAAAGAGGGTAATAAAAACAAAAAAGAAACAGATGCGTGGATGACAAAAGAAGAGATTAAAAAAATATTTAATTCTCTAAAAAAAAGGGCTTCTGTTAATTATAAAAAAGGAGATTTAACAATGAGAGAATTACAAGAAATACAGGATTTTGTTATGATAGCATTATTTACATTAATACCACCCAGACGAGCATTAGATTTTACAGAAATGAAAATAAAAGATATAAATTTAGAAAAAGATAACTTTATAAAAAATAAAACAATGATTTTTAATATTTATAAAACAAGTAAATCTAAAGGACAGGATAAAATTGAAATTCCTAAAGAATTGAAATTAATATTAAATAAATGGATGAGAGTTAATCCAACTGAATATTTATTATTTGATTCTAAAGGAAATAAATTAACATCTGTTAAAGTAAATCAAAGATTTCATAAAATTATGAAAAAACCTAAATTTTCTGTAAATATGTTTAGAAAAGTTTTTTTAACTGATAAGTATAAAGATACAATTAAAAATATGAAAGATTTAGAAGAAGATATGGAAGAGATGGGTTCATCTACTAAACAAATATCTCATTATGTTAAATTAGATTAAAAGTTGCAATATTAAATGTTCTATTTTCTTACGAAAATATAATAACTAAAGTTGTTCTAAAATTTTAATTTATTAATGTATAATTTTTAAAAAAATAGAACATTTTAATGCTTTTAAAAATATAAATTTTTTTTTTCATATAAAATATCTAATAAAGTATTATATATAAAAAAATGTCAGCAGATTTAGTTGTTTATAATCAAAGTATCGAAGAATCTCCCAGTGCTTCAGTAATGAGCGATAAAAAATGGCTTCAAGTTTTAGACCAAAATAATGGTTCTTATTCATCAGGTCAATCTACATTAGAAACTACATCATTATCTACCAGTGATAGATTTATGAACTATAGAGAAGCATATCTTAATGTTCCTATTCTTCTTACTGTTGGTAATAACACAAATGTTAATGATGCTGGTATGGCTGATGCTACAAACAAATCTAAATTAATTGGTTTAAAAAATTCATATACCTCGTTGATTCATAGTTTTTCATGCGATCTAAATGGAACTAACGTTATCCAAAATACGCCTTTCACAGAATTATATAATGCTTTTCAACTTATGACTTCTTTGTCGTGGGATGATGTAAAAACTCAGGGTTCTACAATTGGTTTTTATCCTGATGATGCTTTATCTGCTTCTTCTAATACAGCAAATAGAGATACTGGTTCAGCAGGTGCTACTTTCAACAATCAAGATTTATGCACTCCTAATGCTGAAACAATCGCATGTTTAGGTAATATTGGTAATAAAGGATTTAATGAAAGATTAAAATATATTAACTACGATGCTACAGGAAAAATTAATGGTTCAGCAAATGAAGTAGCACAATCAGCATTTTTATCTTCAGACTCAGCAAATACATTATATAAAAATCAAGTCTTTACATTATACGCTGGTGCTGCAGATAAGTCGCCAGTCGTTCAAGTTCAAGTTATGGCTGTTATTAAATTAAGACATTTACATAATTTCTTTAATCACGTTCCATTAGCAAAAGGTCTTCAATTCAGATTTATATTGAATTTTAATCAACATACTCAAACAATTACAAATGATGCTACTGTTATTACAGCAGAAGCAGTTGCAAAATCTCAATATGGTGGAGTATGTCCTTTTATGATTGCATCTGCTGAAGCAAATAATGGAGGTGTTGGAACAATCGCTGCAGCAGGATCTATAAGAGCAGATTTGTCTATAGGCAAAACGTGTTTAGATAATGCATTATCTAACTATACTGGAACAACTACATCAGGTCTTCCACAAAGTGTTTCTCTATGGGTTCCATCTTATGTAATGAATCCATCTTTAGAAGCATCTTATATTAGTGCTAATTCATCTAAAAGAATTTCTTACACTGATATTTATAATTTTAGAGTTTCAGCAATTGGTGCTAATCAAACATTTAACACTTTAATTACTTCAGGTATTCGTGGTGTTCGTTCAGTTTTGGTTATGCCTTTCCTTCCTACAGCATCTAATGGTGCTGTAGGAGAATTACAATCAGCACAATCATGCTGTGGAGGTGGTTCAACTGCTTTATTAGCACAAATCACGAATTTCAACGTTCAAGTTGGAGGTGTAAATCAAATTCAAACGAATGGACGATATGAATTTGAAATTTTCAATAACTATGTATATGGTGCTAATTCTGTTAATGGAGGTCATACTGATGGTTTAAATTCAGGATTAATAGGTCAAGCAGACTGGGGTAGAAAATTTTTATATTACTATGTAGATTGTAATCGTGGAACTGATTTAGAAAGAGATACACCTAAATCAGTCCAAATTCAAGGTCAAAATCTTTCAACAAAAACTGTTGATTATCAGGTATTTATTGAATTTGAAAATAGTTTCAGTATTGATGTAGGATCTGGTGCTATCCAGGCTTAAATTTTCTATTATATATATAAACAATTAATTTCTAATATATATATATATATAAAAATTAAAATGAATAATCAAGATTTAAATAATAATGAAGATTTAAATAATAATGAAAAACCTAAAGTTATTATTATTAGAAGTTCATACACAGAAGCACAGAAGAGAGCAACTAAAAAATGGAGAGAAAAAAATAAACAAGCAGTATTAGAAAAACAAAGAGAAATCTCTAAAATATGGTATGAAAAAAATCAAGACACACATCGTGAGAAAGCATTAGAACGATATCATAATAATAAAAAAAGAAAAGCAGATGAATTAAAATAAAATAAAATAAAACATATAGAAATTGCAAATATAATAATTTTTTTTTTTTTAAATAATAAAATCTATAGATTTTTTCAATGATATATATATAAAGAAATAATTTTATATATATTATATATATATAATTGAAAAATGTATAATAAAAAATTTTTTGATAGTTTAAGTAAAATAGTTTTAGTTAAAAGAACAAAAAACAAACCTACTCATAAATTCGCCCAAATTAAAAATACACATAACGATAGAACAATTGAATCAATTTTAAAAAGAGGTAATAATGTTGCAATTAGAACAGGTAAGACTAATAATTTAACTGTTGTTGATTTAGATATTTATAAACCTGAATTTAAATTTGATTTTGATATTGAAGAATTATGTAAAACTACATATTCACAAAAATCAGCATCTGGAGGTATTCATTTATTTTATCAATATGACGCAGATATTAAACAAGGACAAAATCCTAAAATTCAAATTGATACCAGAAACGAAGAAAATGGTTATATATTATTTGATGGTTCTCAATATAAAAATAAAAAATACGAAGGACTTAACGAATTATATCCTTCAAAGATTCCTGAAGATGTAAAAGAATTTTTATTAAATAATGGTTTTGATAAATCTAACATAATTATAGAAAAAGAAAAAAAAAATATAGATTCTAATATTACATTGAATAATAATATGAAAATTACAAAAGATAAAAATTTATATATTCCTAAAAGCCATTTAAAACAGATTTTAGATGATAAACCATTATCATTTTTTAATGATATTGAATTTTGGAAATTTACAACTATAATGAAATATTTAGATGCTTATGATTTATGGGATGAATTCAATAAAAAACGAGATAGATATGATTTAAATAAAAATATTGAAATATGGAATAATGTAAATCCTAATAAATGTAATATCAATTTATTAATTGATTTATTTAACAATAAAAATATTAGAGGATATTACAATTTAAAACATCTTCCTAAATTTACATTAGAATCTGAAAAAATCAATAAAACAAAATTAGGTTATGATTTTATTAATCCTAATAACAATTATATTATTAAAAGTGATACAGGAACAGGTAAAACTACATCAGTTAAACATTTTTTAAATAAAACAAATGATAAATTTATTTCAATTGTTTCACGTAAATCATTAGGACAAGAGCAATATAATAATTTTAATGATAATGAATTTTTAAAATGTGATTATTATGAATTTGTAGAACAAATAAAAGATGAAGATAATATAATTATTCAATTAGATTCAATATTAAGGATACATAGAAATATTGATTTATCTCAATATGTAATTATTTTAGATGAATTTGAATCTATAATACATTATTTATTCACATCATCAACGTTAGCAACAAAAAGAGTTTTAATTTTTATGAGATTCATTGAAATTTTAAAACAATGTAAAAATTTTATTTGTATTGACGCAGATATTACTAATAAATCACTTGAATTTATTGCAACTTTTATTCATAGAAAATATAAATTATTTGAAAATGAATATAAACATAATAAAGGCGTAGAAGCGTATGAGATAGAAAAATGTGATGTATTTATCGAAAAATTAAAAAAAGAAAAAAAATTTTTATGTTGCTGTGATTCAGCACAACAAGCAGAATATTTTAAAAAAGAATTAAATGATAATTCTGTTATATGTATTACTGGAAATACTGATGAATATTATAATTTTGATGATTATGATAAAATTATATATTCTCCTAAAGTTATTTATGGTATTGATTCCTCTATGAAAAGACCTGTATATTGTTTTTATAAAGAACATACAATAAATACTAAACAGATGGTTCAACAAATAGCCAGATGTAGAAATATAACAAATTTATATTATCATTTTGTTAGAAAAGAATATAACCATAATAAAATAACTTATAAAGAAGTTTTAAAAATAAATACTGAAATAGTGGAATATGGAATACATAATAAAAATAAATTAATTGAAACTAATTTTAGGATGATCGATTCCTCATTAGAAAAAGAATATATTAAATTATTTTCTAAATTTGAATATGAAAATTTATGTTATGATACTAATAAATTTTGTCATTTTATTAAATTATTAGATGAAAGAGGTTTTATTTTAAAGACTTATAGATGTAGAAACGATCTCAAAATTTGTAAAATTGTAAAAGAAATTTTAACACCTGAAGAATTTTTCAATAAAGAAAAAAATAAAAAAATTTTAGATATAATAGGATTAGATATCAATGATAAAATAATTACTGAAAAAATGGATATTATTTCAAGATATGATTTCGTTCAAGAATATTTAAATATTAAAAATTTCTTTTTAGATGAATTAGATGATAATCAATTAGCAGAAAGATTAAATAACCAAAATGAATTTTTATTAGGTAAAGTATCTAATTATAACCAAAAATTAAGATTATTATTGAAATTTAAAAAAATGGTAGGATGTGAATATAAAAATGATATAGAATCAACTAAATTATTGGATCAAGAACAAATAAATAAGTTTGAATATGAATATAAAATGGTTTTTGAAAAAAATAAATATTATGATGAAAAATTTGATTTTTCAAGTTTATATAATCAGGATAAAGTATTAAATAAATTATACAAAAGAATATTTACAGATAAAATTACTAAATCGAAAAAAGTAAGATTAGATAAAAAATTAAGATATTCATTTTTTATAAATAACGATGAATTAAATCATTTTAAAGAATTATATGATTTTAGAATTAAAAAACAAAATGAAAAATTTAATTCTAAAGACGAGGACTATTATAAGAAAGTAGCAGATAATATCGCTATTATGAATAAAAATGTTCTAAAGTTTTAATTTATTAATATATAATTTTAAAATTTTAGAACATTTAATAAATTAAAATTTTAGAACATTTTTTATATTTTATCTATTTTCTTAAATTCTATTTTAGGGTTTTTCAATTCTAATATTTTTTTATTTTCTTCGATATAATCTATTTTGCAATTATGATTAAAACGACATTTGAAGCAATATTTATTAATAGAACACTTACAGTCAAACGCATTAGAAACATTAATTTTTTTTTTACAATGAATACAGCGAGAAATCTTATATAATATTATATTATATTAAAATAATGAAGCATAGATATTTGTATAATTAACTAAAATCATTAATTATACATATATTTATTATATAATTACGCATATAGATGAATTAAAAATTTTTAATTCATCTATATGCGTAATTATATAATAACTTAATTAAATATAGTAATTATATAACTTAATTATACGAAAATGTTATATATTAGAAAAAACTATAATTTTTTTAAATAACAAAATATATTGTTATAATATATACAAATTAAAAAATGTCATCATATCTTCCACCAATTGAAGATTTAGATAAGTTCAATCCTATAGTCTTCCAAGATGGAGATACAGAAGGCATCACATTAGGAGATGCTGATAAAAGATATGTTAAAAAATCTGGTTCTATAATGACTGGATCATTAAGTGCTCCTGCTGTTAGCGTTATAAATACATTAACTTTAGCAGGAACAGATGTTGGAACTAAATTAAATGAAATAGATACTAATACAGGTAATATTGCAACTAATGCTACAAATATATCAATAAATACAGGTAATATATCAACAAATGCAGGTAATATTGCAACTAATGCTACAAATATATCTAATAATACTTCATTAATATTAACTAATGCTACAAATATATCTAATAATACAGGTAATATATCAACTAATACAGGTAATATATCAACTAATTCTACAAATATAGCAACTAATACTACAAATATATCTAATAATAGTTCATCAATATCAACAAATACAGGAGACATTACAAATTTACAAACAAAAACTCAATATTTATCAACATCTGGTTCAGGTTCAACAACAAAATCCAGTTTTTCAAGCGCTCAATTAGAACTCGCATCTAACCATGCGTCCTATATGATAATAAAATCAGATGAAAACAATGATTCAGCAAGTGAAGGGGCTCATCTTCAAATGTTTGTTGATACTACATTTCAAGGTGAATTAACTACATTAGGTTCAGGATTAATTTTATCATCTCATTCAACAGGAGCAGTAAAATCTATATTTTTAAGATTTATCGAAAATGGAAGTATAACACATAACTCAATAGAATTTAATCAAACAAATTCCATATTTGATACTAATATAATACCTAAAACTGATTCAACAAATACTTTAGGTTCTGCCACTAAATATTTTTCGCATGCTTATGTAGATAATTTATCAACGCCCAGTTTTTCAGATTTAAATACAACTTTAACAGGAATATCAACAAACGCAGGAGACATTTCAGATTTACTAACAACAACTCAATATTTGTCAGTATCAGGAAATGATTTGATTATAGACACAGAAGTAGTAAGACACGAAAATAATTCATCTGTTTATTTAATTTTAAATGGTGATAAAGACAATAATAATGCGAGTCAAGGAAGTTATTTAACATTATACGCACACGATGTATTTAATGGATATTTAGGAACAATAGGAACATTTTTAGATTTACATAGTTTTTCTTCAGGAACTGTTAAACCTATTAAATTCACATTTGAAGATTCAGCAGGAACTCATACAAGTTTATCGTGCGATGATGTAGATATAAAATTTAATGTTAATATAATACCAGAAACAGATTCAACATTTAATTTAGGTTCATCGAGTTTAAGATTTTTAAAAGCATATATAGATGATATTGCAACTTCTAATCATACATCATTGGATACTGATATTACAAATTTAGAATATAAAACAGGAGATATAACAAGACCATCAGCCAATATTTTATCATTAGGAGGAACCTCCTTTGGTGATGTCGTAAGAATAAATTGTCAATTAAACACACCAAATATTACAGATGTTGAAACTGAAATTTTTATATTAGGGGATGCTTTATTAGCACAAATTGCTAAAACAGAAGACCTCACCAATTCATCAGGTAATTATGAATTAGCAACTAATTTGTTTGAAATAACAGCAGGTAATTCTGGAGACTGTGTTTTAAGGTTAAGAGCAGATCAAGACAATAGCGATGAGAATGATAACGCAATGATAGCCTTCGCTCAAGATGGGCCAGGAGACAGATTTCAAATGGAACTTGATAGTAATAATAATGTATTAAAATTCGTTTCGTTATATACTACTTCAAGTAATAATGATAATTTTCAGTTTTATACAAATACAACCAGTTTAAAATTTGAAATTGGAAGCCAAGTAGAACTCCATGCTGATATGAAAACTCATAACATTTATCCAGATTCTAATTCAGTTAGAAATTTAGGTTCATCGAGTTTAAGATTTTTAAAAGCATATATAGATGATATTGAAACTTCTAATCATACTTCAATTGATACTGATATTACAAATTTAGAATATAAAACAACAGATATATCAAGACCAGGATCCAATATTTTATCATTAGGTGGAACTGGGATTAGCGATTTTGTTGAATTCAATTCTCAAATAAATACACCAAATATCACTGATTTAGAGGGGAATTTTTTAGCATTTGGAATAACATTAACGAATAATACAAGTTCAATATCAACGAATACTTCATCAATAACAACTTTAAATACAACAACACAGAATATTTCAGTGAGTGGATCAAATACCAATATTAATGGGTTATTGGTTTGTAGAGGAACAGGGTTAGGTGATACGACTATTGACTGGGGATTAACAAATGACAATCAAAATCCTGCTAAATTTTTTCCATTAATTCATCTGGATACAACAGCACGAAATTGCTATATAGGTGTTGCTACTGAATCTGGTTCAAGTGATGCTGGAATAGCATTTGGTATAGATGCAGGAGGAGGAGATGATCCAGATATTATTTGTTATATGGCTAACGATGGTAATGTCTATTTTCGTAATCAAATATATTCTGGTCATTGTAAGCCAGCAATAGACAATACATATGATCTGGGATCAAGCACAAGACGCTGGGATGATGTAAGAGCCACGAATGGGACAATTCAAACATCAGATCGAAAAGAAAAAAATAGTATTGAAACATTAGATGTTTTAGAAATGATAACTTTTATAAAATCATTGAATCCTGTTAAATATAAATTCAATAATAAAACAAGATATCATACTGGATTAATTGCTGATGAAGTAAAAGAAACTATGCCCTGGGATTCAGGTTTATATATATATGATGAAGATGTTGATCGCGAAGGATTAAGATATATAGAATTGATAGGTCCTATGATTTCAACAATACAACACATTTTAAAAGAAAATGAAAAACTAAAATCTGAAAATGATAAAATAAAAAATAGATTAGAAATTATAGAACAATTGTTAGGCATAGAGTAAAACTTCGTTTTAATTATATAAAATGATATTTTTTTATAAATATACATTATAAAACAATATAATTATGCCATGTTGTTTTTACGATAATTTCGATAAAAAAGTATTAGAAATAGAATATAATATTTTAAATAGTAAAATTGAAAAAATTATTGAAAAATTGTATAAGTTGGAGATGATTATAAATAAGTTGCAAAATGATAATAATATATTATTAAATGAATATGATAGATTAAAAATAGAATATGATACATTTTTTAAAACATATTATGACGAAGAAAAAAAAAAATAATTTATCATAAGTTGCAATATTAGTTGTTCTAAAATTTTAATTTATCATAAGTTGCAATATTAGTTGTTCTAAAATTTTAATTTATCATAAGTTGCAATATTAGTTGTTCTAAAATTTTAATTTATTAATGTATAATTTTTAAAAAAATAGAACAACTTTTTAAAAAGTAATTCTAATATTTTTCATAGAATCTTTTACGTTTAAATTTTTTAATTTATCAGTCAATTCTTTTAATCCTTCACCCTGTATTTTTTTGTTTAAATTTTTTTCAAATTTAGACATTTTAGGTCTTTCATCCATTAATTTAGTATCTTTCAAAGGATTTAAATTAACTTTATGTTTTTTTATGTTCGTAGGATTTATTATCAAACATTTAGTCATTATTTATTATTATGTATATATATAGATTATATTTTTTATTTTTCATACGAATATTTTTTTTTTATCGCTAAAATTAAAGTTATTTCGCCATCCTGTATCGTTAAAGGTGTTAATGTAGTTTTATTTAATAATCTAATTCTTAAATTAGAATAAACACCATCTTTAATGTTATTAAAAGCATATTCTGGAGGTTGGACGTTAATTAAACCACCTACACCAACAGTAGGAACAATCGCATAAATAATGCCTGATGGATTACCAAAAGGATTATCTATCACATTACATTCAACTAATACAGATGAATTAGGATTTACGTTTGGTGCTGTAGAAGAGTTGAATGTTAGTGTTGTTCCATTTCCAGAAGATAAACCAGATTCAAAATCAGATGCGTATCCCACTATTTCATTAAAAGCAGACGCCATTCTAACATTGACATTATAAGTTGTTGTTGGATAACCCACCCAATTAGAAGGAGCAGTAAAACCTGCTGGAAGAGAAGTTGGAACAGCATAAGTATTTATATCTATTGAATTTTTAACTGTATTTATCAAAAATTCAGCATAATATACATTGTCGCCATTAGAATCTACTAAATATAAACCTGCATTAATAAAATCAAATTGTAAAGCCTTATTAATATCTGTTATTTCATACAATCCTTCATCTAATGTGAGAGTTCTCGTCGTTGTTGTTCCACCAACTACATATTGATAAGAAAACGTCCTATTTCCTAATTCGTCTGAAATATTAAACCACGTATAATACATTGAAGCCTGAATTAATGCTAATTCCATATCTTTAAAATTTATTGAATTTGGAAAATTATATTCAAAAGTTGAATTTTTCGATGTATCTGTGATATTATTAGATTTCAAAACTATTGTATTAACCATTTTTTATATTATATAAACTTTAGTTAGATTTAAATTTTTAAAAAATTTAAAAATATATAATTATAAATCTAAGTAAAGTTATATAATATAAAAATATGCCATTTGTAGGAAAAGATTTAAAAACATTAGAATTTAAAAGACAAAGACATTTAAAAGAATTAGAACAAAAATCTAAAAATAGGATTTATTTTAAAAAAAATAAAGAACATACTAAAGATACTGGATCATCACTAATTGCTCCAAAATTTCAAAAAACTACATTAGAACAATATTTAGATAAATCTAAAATGGATCTTAATATAGAAAATTTTTTAATTAAAGAAATGGGTGTCAATGTAGGTCAGGCTAAAATATTTATTCAAAGTTTAGATGATTCATTAAAATCGTTTTTAATCGATAGACTACCAGCATTTCAAAAAATATTCAATGAAAATTTTACAATTCCAACTGCTAATAATTTAAAATCTGCTTTTGAATTATTTAATTTAAGTCAATTAGAAAAATTAAAAGATGTAGATGTTCCAACGAGAAAAGACCTTACAGATTATTTAGAAGATTTATATATTGATAAATTATATGAATTAGGTTTATCTGTTTTTCAAGAACAACAAAAAAAGGTAAGAGGAACGCCACCAGCAGAAGCGATGAGACGTTTTGATTTGGAATATGATAATATAATAGACACAGCAGGAGAAGATTTTGATGAAGAAATTGCAAGTTATGTCGCTACAATTATTATGGCGTTTATAAGAACTTTTGAAAATCCTTTAGATGGATGGATGATTACACATAATATTGCTAAAAGTATTGGTTTAAGAGACTTCCCAAAACCAAATATTGAAGATAAAAGAGGTGGTGTTCCAACAACACATATAAGAACGCCCTTAAATTCAATAGATTTAGGAAGTAATAGTGATGATTATACTATTGAATCTCCCAGAAGTCAATTCGATACAGATGATTCTACAGGTTTCGATAATTCTACTATTGACACTATTGACACTCCAAGAACTCCACCAGGAAGAAATCCAAATCCACCACCTGATTTTGTTAGAAGAAGAAGAGAACTTTTAGAAGGAACAGGTGCTTTTAGTAGAAGAGCACAAATTTATAGATTAAGAAAATAAAATTTTAATTTATCATAAGTTGCAATATTATAATTGTTCTAAAATTTTAATTTATTAATGTATAATTTTTAAAAAAATAGAACATTTTATTTTATCTAATTTATATATATAATTAAAAATGACTTCATATTATCCACCACAATTTACATATAATAAATTTAATCCTTTGAATTTTGAAACAAAGGTGAATGTCGAAAATAGATTAATTACACAAAAAACAAAAACTTCTAAATTATCGATTTCTGGAAGTAATACAGTATTGTCATCTAATTTAGTTCCTAATCACGATGCAACTCATAGATTAGGATTAAGTAAAAGTAATACCTTTAATTTATATGGAAATAAAGTTTTAATAAATGGAGGTGAACCTGATACATCAATAATTACTAATGATATAGGAACAAATACAGGAATTGATGCTATTAATCAAGCAATTTATTTTGATACAAATTATAGGAATATGTATATAGGTCAAGGATATGAAAATGGGAATAATTCTAATAATGGATTTACAATGGGTATAATTGGAGGTTCAGGTGCTAATCCTGACTTATGTTGGTTTATAAAAAGCGATGGTATAATATATATTAGAGATTATATAAGAAATGATGATATAATACCAAATATAGATAATACATATGATTTAGGATCTTCAGGTTCCAGATGGGATGATATATTTGCAAGTAATGGGACAATTAATACATCTGATTTAAGACAAAAAAAAGATATTGCAACTTTAGATACAGAAGAAACAATAAAATTTGTAAAATCATTAAGACCTGTTAGATACAAATTTAAAAATAATAAAAGATTTCACTGTGGATTAATTTATCAAGAATTAGAACCACTCGTATTTTTAAAAGAGTGGGGTTTATTATACAATGAAGGTGATTTATTAGGTGTTAGATATGATGAATTACACGCAATATTAGTAAAAACATATCAGTATTTAATAGAAAAAAATGAAGAATTACAAAAAAGATTAAATATTTTATCTACTAAAATTGATATTTAAATTTTTAAAAAAATTAAATCTAACTAAAGTTATATAAAATATAAAATATAAATGTCTTCATATTTGGCGCCAGATAATAATTTAAGTTCTTTTAATTCAACAGTATTTAAGGACAATTTAACAGATGAAGAAATTGAAATTCAATTAAATAAAATTCAAGAAAAAACTGAATATTTATCAGTTGTTAGTGGCGAAACAATTATAGAATCTAATTTAGAGGCTTCGACAACAGGAACTTTAAATATAGGAACAGATACTAAAAGATTTGATTTATTTCATACTAACGAAATTCATATGTCTAATAATACAGCAGATACAACAGTGGATTTTGGAAATATTGAAACAATAGCAGGAGTTGATAGATTTATTCCTCAGATGGTTTTTGATAATCCAAGTTTTAATACTATGTATATGGGTTTAGCGTATGATGCTTCAGATACATCAATAGCAGGTTTTTCTATAGGAATAGATGATTCATCAGGAAGCGACCCTAATATAGCAATATTTTTCGATCGATTTGGTAGAGTTTATTTAAGAAATACCATTTTTTCTAATAATATACTTCCTAATGTAGATAATACATATGATTTAGGTTCAGGTAGTTTTAGATTTAGTGAAATATTTGCAACTAATGCTACTATTAACACATCTGATGAAAGACAAAAAAAATGGATACAAACATTAGACGAAGAAAAAATGATTGATTTTATAAAAGAATTAAATCCTGTATCTTATAAATGGAAAGAAGGAAAAAATACAGAAACACATACAGGTTTAATAGCGCAGGAAGTAAAGAAACATATGCCTTTTGATTGGGGATTGTATGTTGAAGACAAAGAATCTGATTCATTGGGTTTAAGATACAATGAATTAATATCTCCCTTAATTTCAGTAGCCCAATCATTAATGAAACAAAATGAAAAAATGGAAGAAGCCATTAAAAAGTTAGAATCTAATTGCGCTAATTGTAGTATAAAAATATAAAAAAATATTGATTTATTTAATTAATATTTGATTATGCTAATTTTTAGTAATTATGAAAATACTAAAAAAAAAGTGTATTTATTTTTTAGTATTTAAAATATTGTCATATAATATATATAAAAATGTTGAATAATTTTCAGATGTTAGAACTCGCTCCTAAAATGGGTATTCCATTAATTGGTATCTATTTTAAAGATATGTTAGAGCCTAATGATTTAGAAGCAAATAAAAGTTATATTATAAATCTGATGGATGAATTTGACGAACAAGGTAATCCTAATATAGGGAGTCATTGGGTCGCATTACACATAGGAAAAGTTGATAGAGTCATTACACCATTTTATTTTGATAGTTATGGCATGCCTCCACCAGAAGATATTAAAAAAATCGTTGAAAAAAGATTTAAAAAAAAATTAAATTATACCACGAAAAACGTTCAATCATTAATGAGCGATGCCTGTGGATGGTTTGTTATGGCTTATCTACATTTTATTAATAAATTTTATAATAGAACAGGAAATATTTATTTAGATTCTGCTGTATTTTTAGATTTATTTGAAGATTTAGATGAAGTTGTTGATTGGAAGAAAAACGAATTTATTTTAAAATTATTTTTTCAAGAACCTAATAAAGAACCAACAGGTTTAGATAAAGTATTTAAGAAAGTTGCAAAATCTGATCCAGATGATATTACTAAAAATAATAATAATATTAAAGTTGATATTGAAAAAATGGAAATTAGAAATTAATCTGTTTTTAAAACTTCAAAGGAAGATAATCTTTTAGGATTAAATTTTTTATCTAAATATTCTATTACAAAATCATCTATTTCATTATCAGTTTTTGTTTTTAAATAATGTAATGATTTAAATATTATATAAATTAATTCATCATCATCTAACATATCAACTATTGCTTTTTTTAACCATTTTGGTAGTTTCATTTTATATATATATATGTATATATATTATTCATATTTTTATTTTTTCATTTTAAATCTATATTGCAATTATATATAATAAATATGGGATACAAGAAAGTTGTTATTACTTATAAAAATAAAAAAAGGAGTGTTCCTGAAACATATGTAAAAGATTTAAAAGGTGATGATTTGAAACAACAAATAAAATCTATTTTTGAAAGTGAAGATAGACCTAAAGATGTTAAATTTAAATCGAAAAGGTCTTCTTGGTGCGATCAGTTTGAAGATAAATACGACCATAAGATTACAGAAACAGAATGGATTGATAAAAATTTATTAAAAACAAAAGGTCAAGAGTTAATTAAATCGAAAGGTATGAAAGCATATTATACATCTGGAAGCAGACCTAAACAAAATCCATTTTCGTGGGGTAATGCGAGATTATGTTCTGTTTTAATGGATGGACCTTCAAGAAAGATAGATAAAAACGAATTTAATAAATATAAAGTGTTAAAATATGAATTAGATAAAGTTGAAGAAATCAATGATGTGCGAAGCAAAAAAAGATTTAGAGCATATTTTTCAGATGGTGATACAACTGATTTTGGTTTAACTAATCCTAAATTTGGAATTTTTTTAGACCATAAAAATGAAAAAAGAAAAGAAAACTATAATAAAAGACATAAATCAGATTTAGAAACTGATGATCCTAAAAGAGCAGGATATTTATCAATGTTTGTTTTATGGAATAAATCAACATTAAAAGCGTCTATTGCTGATTATAATAAAAGATTAAAAAATGATAATTGGGATATTCCAAAATAAATATATATACATAAATTATATTCAAAATGTTTATATTTTACTTCATATATGTTATATTTTTAAACATATATTAATCAAAACTAACAACCAAGGATATTATTCTTTCAGGTTTAACTATACATTGTTCTTTTTTTTTTTTTAAATTAGGTTTTTTTATAGAATTTTTTGTCTCTTTATTCTTTTCATAATACGATTTATAATATTTTGTTATAACTGATTTATTTTTTTGATAATATTCTTTTTGATATTTAAGTTTATAATCTCTATGCTCGTAATAATATGTGAGTTGAGGATACATAATAGTAATATATATGATATAATTTATATTAGAAATAAAAATATCTATATTAATTATATATATAAAAAATGAATTTATTAGTATTAGAATTATATAATAGTTTTCTAAAAATGTCTATTAAAGTATTTAGAACACCAAAAAAAACATTTATTGTTTCTAAGCAATTAACTCCAGTAAGAAATCAATTTTTAGATGAAGAGTATTTAACTTTAGAAGAAATTAAAGGAGATATTTTAGGTGAAATTATTAATGGTTATGTTATTACACAGAATATTTTAGGTATAGATTTTATTGATTGTCTATTAGAGCCTATTAATAAAGCATTATTGGAGGTTCAACAAAGTGAAGAGAATAAACCACAGGAAGAAACAAAAAGTATAGAAATATAGATTTTTTAGTCCTCATAAATTACTAATTTTTATATACATATAAATTTGAGTAGTTCATAAGTCTAAAATGCCTACTTAAAATTTTAATTTTTATATATATAATTTTTAAAATTTTAAGTAAGTAAATTATGGATTAATATATTCTAAAAAATTCTTTCTAAATCTCTTTTCAATTGGTGCTTCAACATCAATAAGTAAAACATTAAACTTTTCTTTAGTTGCAAAATCATACATATCTATTAATTGTTGTTTTGTAATTCCTAATTCAAATTCACTTAAAATAAGATTTAAATCTCTTTTTCCAGATAATTTTAAAATTACGAAATAATTACAATTAGTTCTTATGACTTTAGGTATTTTAAAAAAACTTTGTGATAAATAACAAACAGAAATACCTTTTTTTCGACCTCTAATATAAAACTCGCTCATTTGTTTTTGTTCTTTTTCTAAAACCATATCATCAAAAATAACAATATGAGAATCATCTTTATTGAAACTATCTAATTTAGGAATATTAGAAATACCTTCTACTATTTTAACAGTTTTTTTTGTTTTATCTTCTAACCATTCATATAATGGTTCCTGTTTATTTTTAGTTATAATCGTTATTGTATTAAATGTCCCCTTTCCTGCTGAAAATTTTTGAAGCATATTCAATATGAAATTTGTTTTGCCTGATCCAGATGGAGCGACTACAATCATTCTAAATGGAAGAACATTTAAATTGTGAATATGTTTGTTTGGATTATCCTGTGAAACTAAATATTTAGACATACCTGATTTTTTATAAAAATTTTCTATCGTCATTATGTATATATATATAATTTAGTTTATATTTTTTTTATTTTTAAAAATATAAACTATTAATATATAAAAAAATGCCTAAAAAGAGAATAACATTTGAAGATGAACCTCTGCGACGCGAAGCAATGCTACCTGTGCCTACAAAAGAAAAACCTGTAAAAAAA
>Ga0222719_10002082_pt1 | contig 18637 bp, 18 predicted proteins | sample C33_34DmetaG_FD_165039 | JGI IMG/M metagenome (GOLD analysis project Ga0222719, IMG submission 165039) | Estuarine water microbial communities from San Francisco Bay, California, United States - C33_34D | ecosystem: Environmental > Aquatic > Marine > Unclassified | place: USA: California... | reverse complement strand
GTAAGGATGGAGCTAACTAAGGAAAGAGCGTCGAACTCAAGGTAGTCGTATTGATACTAAAACATTGTTTACTAGAAATGCATGCAATTGCTCATGTTCACCGTCTGCCGTGAGCCCATCGTCCTTCTTGACATCAATGAACCCTACCAGAACAGTCTTCTTGGCGGCGTTGATCTCTTGTTTAAAAGATGACACCCACGCCCTCCACATCATGGAATTCCTTTTTCAAAATGGCCGAATAGGTGGGCCACACATTTTGCTTCAAGACTTGTTCGTTGTCCAAAGTTGCTCCCACTCCCGTTGGAATTCCATTGCCGTCAACTTGAAACTGTCCCGCCAATGGCGTCTTGCCAGTAACGGGTTGCGTGTAATTGTCCAAATTGTCACTGGGGACCACCATGTGTCGCAGCGGGAACCAACCGGCCTTGTCATCTTGATCAAAGCCGGTGTGAATACACATGCGCAAATGAGGAAACCGTGGCGACACAAAGGGCATACCCTTGCTCACATCAAAGACGCGCAATTCCGGAACCACCTGTTGAACGACCGAAATGTAATTGACATCATTTCCCGCTTCCATTGAAATCAAAATGTTGGCATTGCTAGCCTTCAATGCAGCCGACAAGGCAGTGGCAGGATCCGAAACAGTCGTCGGATCAAGAGAGTACAGGATCAAGCCCGACTTGGAACAGGCAAACTGCAATACCATCTGCACACGGGGTAAGCAAAACGTCGCCACAGCAAGACGGCAAAAGTTAGATCAATCTCACGTGAAAATATCGCAATTGGGAGTCTTGTTTGTTTCTTTTTCGTACCTGTTCCGATAAGTGCGGAGGCAATAACGACAAAACGACATCTCCAGCTTGAAATCCGTTTTCCATCAATCCAATGGCCAGTGCTTCCGAATAGTAATGCACATGCTGGAGTGTCCAAGTCCGATTCTTGTGTTCGTAACGCACCACATCCTTGTGCGGAAAATCCGATGACAGTGCCTCCAACTGTTGACCACCACTCAAGGATGCCTTTGTCGAAAAGAGGGCCCGAGTCGTAGTTGTCGGTGTCTTTATCGTCTCCGTCTGTGCGGAAGAAAGGCGGGGAGCCATCGACAACAAGGTCGAAGAGGCTCGTCGAGCCACAATAACACGGCTTGTAACCGCGCGTTTCCAAAGCATCGATCCAATCATTATGGTATCACAAGTGACAGTTAATTGCCAACTGCCAAGGACTTTCCTTTCTACTATTTAATTTACTCGTAGGAGTAGTTGGATTATCGCGAGACGATTTGATCTCTGTATTTCAGTTGGTCAACGAAAAACCTTTGTTCTGACAACAAAGGTCGCACTTTACAAATACACGATAGAGAGGGAGAGTATCCTCAATCAATACCCTAAGACAAGATGTATGATACGATGATAGCACCAACGCCAACAGCAGCAACAAGCCGAAGCGCGTGGTAGTGTGTTTTAGTAGGATCGTCATCATCCATCCGGTTTTCTTGAACAATGTACGACGGACGTACCCTACTAACGTCAAGTCCCAAGAGCCAATCCAGACACGTTCAATGACGCAATAAAGTTACATCCCGAACCTTAGTTACTTTCTGAACCCTCCTACCACGGCATAAGTACGCGAAGAGGAATCCGACAACTGCCGCACCCATTGGACATACCACCTCGAATCTTTGGAGGAGGAAGAACAAGCTTCGCGAAGACCAACTATCTTCCGCCGGAGTAGTAACAGACACCTGTCGGTTTGAGGTTCTGCAACTCTGTAGTCCTCTTTGTTACTTCTACTAATCAAAGAAGTAGTCATACGCCTCACTCTTTCAGTCATTTGATTCAGATTCTTTGTGCAAGTTGGAGTATCAGTACCACTTGGAAATACCATGAGACTTGCCAGCAGCACTCTCACAACGGCCTTGCGTCGTAGCATTCTCCTTCCTGCGAGTCGTCGAGGCCTTTCCTCATCCGCCAAAGTTTGGATCAACAAAGATACCCGAGTGATCTGTCAAGGATTTACAGGCAAACAGGTAAGATGCAACAAAAAGTAATGTGCGGAATTCACTCGCAACAAGGGATGGCAGTGTGCCAGGAAAAAGAAAAAAGAAAAGACTGGCCATCTACCGGTCATCGAGGCGAACCGAGACGACAGAGAGCAGATTGTATTGTTCATCTACCAAAACCCCAGCTGAACTCGAGGAAAAGCTGGCTCCGGAATACCATCAATCCCTTCCAGTGATCAGTGCATGCATGAATCCGTCTGCGAACAATGTCTCGTGTATTTCCGCTCACCGTAATGTTCGTTCTCTCTTTTTCTTGTTCTGTCCATTTGTTCTTATTTAAATAGGGGACATTTCACTCGCAACAAGCCATTGACTATGGTACCAACATGGTAGGTGGTGTCACTCCCAAAAAGGGAGGTCAAGAGCATTTGGGTCTTCCCGTCTTTAATACCGTCGCGGAAGCCAAGGAGGCCGTCCAGCCGGACGCATCGGTCATTTATGTCCCACCACCTTTTGCGGCACAGGCCATTCTGGATGCCATTGAATCCGAAATACCCTTGGTCGTTTGCATCACCGAAGGTGTCCCGCAGCAAGACATGGCCCGGGTCAAACATGCCTTACGAAATCAGTCCGTCACCAGACTCATCGGACCCAACTGTCCCGGTATCATCAAACCAGGCGAATGCAAAATCGGTATTATGCCGGGATATATTCACAAACCGGGTAAGATTGGTGTCGTTTCGCGGTCGGGAACCTTGACCTACGAAGCCGTGTGGCAGACTTCCGTCACGGGTCTTGGTCAGTCGACGGTGGTTGGTATTGGCGGCGACCCTTTCAATGGAACAAACTTTATTGACTGTCTAGAGCGTTTCACGAATGATCCTGAAACGGAGGGTATCATTATGATCGGAGAAATCGGAGGAAGTGCCGAGGAAGATGCCGCCGACTGGCTCAAGGAGTACGGTGACCCCAACAAGCCCGTCGTTGGCTTTATTGCTGGTATGACGGCACCTCCTGGCCGACGCATGGGGCACGCAGGAGCTATTATCGCCGGTGGCAAGGGTGGTGCGGCAGAAAAGTTCAAGGCCTTGGAAGATGCGGGTGTCCATGTCAGTCGATCTCCAGCGAAGATGGGCGAGACCATGATGAAGGCGATGGGATTGGAAATGCCGGACGAAGCAGCTTAGGCGATACGAGATTCCGCTCCTTGTAGATCAGATTGATTAAACCCACCAAATATTGGCATTTTACATTGGTAGAAGTCTGCGCGTTCATTCCACTGCAAAAAGAACCGATGCCATAGAAACGTCGATGCAAGGCCAGCCGGAGAATCTATCGATCCATTGTCTTTTAATATTATTGATACTAGGGTAAGAAGAATAAAGAGCAGGCATTCCAATAGATAAAGTTAACTTAAAATAGTTCGATAGGTCCATGAGAATGGGCGCATTAATATTTCTACTGGCTATATGAATGGTTGGCTTTTGCGACAGGGAACTCGCAACATGGACAACATGTTGCCTGGTTTCCACCTGTCTTGGGGAAAAGGAAGTACATAAAGTAGACATTCCATAGATTGAATATCCGAGTGTCCACCCGTAAAATGTCGTCGGCGATTAAGAAGGTTGAAGAGTCCACCCTACCGACGACATAGGACATGGGGTTGGCCGACTTAGAAGTCGACGGACAAAGTAGTGCTGGCGACTCCACCGTAACGATGGCTTGTGTACTTCTTGTTGACGGCACGGAGCTCCGTGTTTCCGTTGTTCTTCTCGCTCATGATGGCATGAGCGATAGGGATGATTTCTTCTTCGCAGTAGTTGGCGTAGTTGAGAAGAGTCGGACTCCATCCATTACGACCAACCGTACGGCGGGCAATGAAGACAGCCGCGGCGGCGAGCTGACTAGGAAGGTAATGAAGGAGTTGGTAAGACTGAAGAGTTCCGTCAAGAATGTAACATGACAGCTGAACAATCTTCTTGTCCGCATGACCAGCCTTCAGGTAGCGAACAAGGAAGACATGCGCACTTGGGACGGTGATGTTGTACTCCAAAGTCTTAAGGATCTTCTCTTCCATCTCGATGATCTTTGGTATGGTAGTGAGATAGGTTGAATACAACGACAAGTTAGAAACGTAAATCAAGCCAGTAGATCGTGGTTAAGCGCTGCATTGTATGGTATGGTACTTACATCCTGTCGAGTGTACGCACGGTCGCAAATGTAAACAAGGTCCCGAAGCTCAGGAGGGTAGATCTCCTCATACTTCGACGCGATCAAGAGACAAGTGACCCCAACCAATTGCAACTTTGGACGGTAGACCTGTGCACGCTCAAGATAGCGATCAATGAGGTTAACCGTAAGATAGAGGGTCTCCGGGACAAGCTTGAACTTAAGGTGGACCTCCACAAGCCAGTCGACCAAGATAGCACGCATACGCTCGTTGATGTGCTTTTGCGTCTCCATGTACACAGGTCGGACGGAAGTGGATACCTCCTTCTCGCGAAAGGTGGTGTACATGTCCTGTACATAAGAAGTTACACAAAGGACATCATCCTGATCACGGTCATCGATGTTATCCATGTTTCCCGTCATCTGATACGAAGTCGGATTCGGCTTTTGATCCCCACCTCGATAGACTTCGACGTTTCGCTGCGACGGAGCAACATCCCGATCATCAACCATGGCATTGTTTTGCTGTTCAACTTTCATAGCTGCCATGGCTTTCTCATCAGCACGCTCCATCGACATCGAACGGGTTTTCACGCCACCGTTGGAACGCTTCACCGCAACGTTCTTTCCCTTTCCCCCGACGTTGTTTCGACTAGCGTTCGTCACATCCTGTAGACAACATCAGCGTCAAATAGGCAAGAGAAGTGTTAGTATATTTACTACATCAAAGTTAAGCAAGGCAAAGCTCCACTCTTCGATCGGCACCGTCGGCCGTCGAGATAAATGAAAATCCGAATCGCCGACAGCCGTCACGATTTGGCTTTGTCGACGATACCAGCTTGAGAGGACTGACTGCCGCTACACCAACGAACACCAAGACTCACACAAGGACACAGAATAACACTCTGTTCAGTGCATGTATCCAATGCAGTCGTCCCGAGGCTCTTTCACACTGACGTTTGCTTCGTCGCATTCGCCGTCAATCTTTTGTTTCTCACTTACCCGAAATGCTCGGCGACCGTTAGCCGCGGCCCGAGGGTTATCAGAACGCGGGAACATCATCAACAAACTGCTACGAGTGAATAGAACTAGTATCAATAACAACAACAAGGATGCTTGAAGCTTTGTGGTCAATCACTGTCACCGTCGAAAGAATGATACGACCAACCGTGCTATTTAGTTTGTGGTCTCTTCTCGTTTGCTTTTTGAATTGTGTTGGCGAGTTCCTGATGACATAAAATGATATACCCTTCAGGGTTGTAGATGTCAATAAAACCATTAGCGCGCATGCACGGCTTCAACATACTGTTATGTACTAATAAAATCGCACCGGTCATTCTCAAACCGTCTTTCTGGCGGGCTGGCTCGGTCTGTCAGTCAGCCGTTAGCAACGAAACAACTCCATCGATCGGGAAAGACGCCTTCGGCCACACTTTGTTGCCAACTCCGATGAGCACCTCTCCGCCGCTGTAACATACTCCCACCCGCTCCAAGATTCTTCCTCAATTTTGAAACCTCAGCTGTAAGAACGTTCCATGATTTGAAGCGACAGCCATTGGAACTTTCGTTGGAGCGGACTAATCCAAGTAGAGCTCAATTCTCAAGACTTGCATCCGCCTGACCAGCGGTCGTTCTCAAGGGGTCCAGCTTCCCATTACTTTTACCCGAGACAAATCTCCTTACAATCCTTCATGAAAGTTTCCTCTACACCGGTGCCCTCTCTCTCTTCCCCGTAGGTCCGGACGGAGCGACCATTTTGTCATAATTCCAGCTGAAACGCAAAGGCACGTTCACCGTTGTAGCTAGAGAAGGCCACGAAAACAGCGAACCATAGGATAATCCCATGAGTCTTTAGTTCTGCTTTCTAGTTGACCACCTTTACTTTCCTGACTTAGAACAACCGAAGATATCTCAAAGGCAGCAATGGCCGGCCATAGGCCATAAATACTACCAGACCTATTTGAGTCCCATATCCAAAGTATCTTTCGCAGTCACGACCTTCAGTCGGTATTCACTGAATCACTAATTGGTCGTCACGCGCATAACGTCAGACTCAAAACTTTGCAAGGGCAATGCGCTGGTTTCGACGTGACGCGGACGAGGCAACAACGAGAAAGACGACCACGGAACCGAAGAACTATTTCACACATCAGATCGGCGCAGCGGTGGCCAAATCCTCAGTGCAGAGCATAAAAAAGTTGACCTCTCAAGTAACTACACAATCCTTGAACGACTCCACGAAAATCGATACAGAATGGCCCGATTCTCCTCCATCTTTCTTGCTTTTGCATTGCTCTTCGCATCTGCCGCCGCATTCAGCGTCGTTCCTCCTACGCGCACCCATCTTGTTGCGTCAAAGTTGCATCAACGCAGTACGAGCTCTCCTTTCACTGCCTCCTCACCGGCCTCTGCTTCAGTCGCACTCCAATTGAAAATCAATGTGGACGAGATTGAAGAATCTGATCGAATCAACCCAGCCGTCTTCCGTAGCGCCATCTTCGTCGGAGGAACCCTCCTCGCGTTGGCTCTTCCTTTCTTCTTTCTTCTCAAATAGAAGGTACACCTGTCAAAAAGAGTACGTTGCCACTTTCATGTGATGCGTTTGCATGTCGGACAAGGTAGCGCACTGCGAGGGAGAGGCCTGGGCTCGAGGAGAGAGAAAGACACGATGGCGAGCCGAGCAAATCGCGATGTCACCATTAAGAAGATTTGATAACTAGAAGTCACGAAACAATGTAATACTACTAGTCAGTGCATGTTTGCGAGCAAGTTTATAGCAGTTTATGGGTCGCACATAAGCCACTTCAAGTGAGTCCTTTCACGACCCGGTCTGCGAAATATCCTGGACACAATTGCCACACAACTTCTGATAGAGCCGTTCTTTATTGACGTGAGTTTGTTGCCGGATCCGACTCACTTCCTCCATCGACTTCCGTCGGGCTGTTGCCAAGGCAGCATCCAATTCAGCTTCATTCGCCTCCCTTGCAGAAGTCAGTAGGTCGAGCGTAACCTCCATCATCTGAGTTCTCTCTCTCTCGAGCAGTTGGCACCTCGAGTAGAGTTGCTCCACAACGACTTGCAAGGATGAGGCCGATATCTCATCCAGCGGATTTTGAGAGTGACGACGCGACTGCATGGGTGTTCGGACAGGAGATGGTGGCATCTCAACAAGAGAGGTCGACTGAGCCTCCGAGCTGGTCTTGCGACTACTCGCGACAAGAGCATGTTGTTCACCGTTTTCGTGGCGCTCCATCAGGTCTGACATACTCTGCAGGAGGTCCATGACATTGCCGTTGTCTTGTCCACCGTGAACAAGGCTCGTCAGACCCTCTGCCAGGGCCAGGGCTTCATCGAGAAGAGGTGAATCATCGCCTTCATCTTGCTTCCTCTGAATTTCGTAGGCTGTGACTTGGTCTTCAAGCTGCGAATTTCGAGATTGAAGGAGCATTAGCTCTTCACTGTAGGCATTCACCTGATCATTTAGAGTCTCCAGTTCAGATTCTGCTCGATGTAATTTCGATGTCTGATTTTCCAATTGAACCTTGACCTGCTCAAGCTCACCCTTGACACTGGCAAGGTCAACTTCACGCCGTTGTATCTCACCCAAGAACTCTTGCCGAGACGCAGCTTCGAGGACATTGAGACCATCTTCATTCTTTTCCCGGAAAGAAGAAATGTCTGCTCGAAGGGCAATAATCTCAGGCATAACTCCATCCAAGCTATTCATCGCACCCACCCCCGAGGCATTCCTGTCGATCAGTAGCTGCTGTTTAAGGTCGAAAATGGCCTCAGTACCAAGTGTCAGCTCGGCGAGCGCATCGCCCAAGGTTTCTTGCATCGCAAGAATGTTTTCGGATAGTTCGACGTAGTTTGCGTTTTCAATAGCTGCATCGGCGTCTTTCGAATTCTCAATCGACTCACGAACAGAGACAACATCCTTGTGTAACTCCTCAAGAGCAGCAAAGACCTTCGACGACTTATCTTTTGAACTTTTTTCACCTTGCAAGATGGCGGCCGCGCTATCAGCCAAGAATTCATTTTCTTCCGCCAAGCTCTGCCGAACTTGAAGCTGCATAATCTGGCTATCCTTATCGGCAATGACACTTCTTAGCTGCGACTCGTACTTTTCCTTCATGCGATTCAGATTTTTCCGCTCAGCTTCCAGCTTCCCGCGAAACTCATCGGCTTGCTTCTCCCATGACTGCCATTGATAACGTGCATCGTCGACCTGCGTCGTTAACTCGATTCGCTGCTTTTCAAAGTCTTCAACCAACTTTTCAGTCTTTTCGCGCTCCACCATCTTTGCCGCGTCGATCATTACCTCCATCTGCTCAATTGCACTCGAATGATTTGACTTCATGTCACGAATTTGAGCCGCCCATTTTTCTTTATCTTTTTCGTGCTTTTCTCTGAGAAGATCCATCTCCGCCCGAAGTCTTTCTTCCAAACGATCCAAATTCTTAGTGTATTCTTTCTCCAGCTGATCAGCCCGTTGTTTGTCTTTTCTAGCTTCCTGCAAGGCGCCCTCAAGTTGAAGCTTCCACTCTCCCCGCTCCTCGTCGTGTTGTCGTTCGAGTTGTTTGATTTTTGTGACAAGTTGTTGTCGCTTCTCCACATGTCGAGATTGTTTGTTGTCCCCAGTACCATCCAGTGCCTCTTCCATTTCTGCGATTATAGCCGAGTACTCTTCTCGTTGCTCTTTCAGCTGTCGCTCCATTTCCAATTTCCATTGGGTTTCCTTAGTCTGTAAAGTGTGCTGAGCGTCATGCCGCAACTGCTGCAGCTTTGCTTTTATTTCCTCCTTGGTTCGTTCTTTAAGCTGCTCCACATTCTTTTTGATTGTCTCAGCCTCCTGTTTGTAGGCGTCTCTTTCAGCCATAGCCCGGTCCAACTTATCATCCCATTCCACTCGTGACGGCGACCTTGGGGGAGTCGAGGAGAGTCCGCGTCTAGATGGTGAAATTCCACGAGGAGAGCCTGGCGGGCTCATTCCCGACGAAGAGTCACCATTACTTCGACGTCTCCCGAGTTTCCGGTACTGACCGGCATGTTCTTGGGCAGCTTCAAGCTCGTATCGAAGCTCCATTTTGTCTGCTGTCAACTGAGCAATCGTATTTTCGAGTAAATCCTTCTCGGCTTTCCATTCGTGGTATGATGTTGCGTGTTGCTGTTCCAGGAGCTGAAGTAGCTGACTTTGAATAGCAACCTTTTCATCTTTCTTTTGCCTTGACGACTTTCTCTTCGATGGTGTTGTTGTCGGAGTTTCCGCCTTCTCGATTTCTCGCATCAGGTCCAACATCTGACCTTGCATATTAGCAGAGAGCGATGCACCGTCCTTCGACATCTTCTCAGCCTGTTCCAGGGCCGATGCAAGCTGATTTTTCTCCCGTTCATAGTCTCCCATAGCTCGTTCAAGCTCAGTGACCCGTTGCACAGCCATTGAACTGTCATATGATACTTCTATACCGTTGACATTTGGGGCAAGATGCTTTCCTGCTTTCCCCTTTCCGCCGCTTGAAGCAGGATTCCTGGACTCGCCCCCTTCATCCGACGACACACTCCTCGTGGTCCCAGTCGAAACCCGGCTCAATGTTTCTTGAAGAGCTAGCCGTTCTTCGAGCCACTCTATGCGTTCTTCAATTGTAGACTTGAGTTCTTGTTTGTATCGTCCACCTTTAAGTTTTGCAACACGCAGGTCTTCATTCCATCGCTTACGATCAGCCTCATGCAGTAAATTGAGTCGATTTATCATGGTCGCCCACCATGTCGAAGACGACGCGTCCGTTGCATCACACGAAGCCTTTGCAGTCTCGACACTCGACTGGAGTAACTCAATGGACGACTCGAGACAATTCATTTGTTGAATATTGTCGCCTTCCGAGTGCGAACGAGACACGTTCATTTCCAAGTTGTTTACATAATCGTTCCCTCGCTCAGTCTTGCAGGTACTCTGACCCAAGGCAATATAGTCTTTCCGAAGTAGTCGATTGTTGTTGGCGACCAGCGTTTCAAGGTCGTCTCCTTGCAACACAACCTTGTCGGACATTTCGGATACTGGAGGCATCTCTCAAAGCTCAAACGTTTCTTTCCAAGCACCGTGGTAGTAGATGTTGACTGTGAACTAAAATCGTTCACTTCGAAAGAGTTCCTTCGAGGATTGGAACGCAGAGACGTCGACAAGTTACCGTCGATCAAGAGTACCCGACTATATCTTAAGTGTGAACCAACGGAAGAGAGGAAGTCCGAAAGAATTTAACAAGGAAGCAACCTGATTGCTCAGACAGGAAACCTGTAGCCTCTGGCGAAGGAGAATTTTTCAAAGTATACTCTGGTTGATTCTTTCGGTAACGAATTACTCTAGCTAGTAGTACTGCCAGACATCAACTTCCAGATGGTCGTTGGTCGTCGGTCGTCGTCGGCTATCATTCTATCACCATCACCATGGTCGTCGTTGTGAATTGGCGCGGATTCGCGCGTGCCAGCACCCCTCTAGAAATGACGATACGAAGATTAGAGTTAAAGTTTTGACAGGTGTCAACGGCAACAACACGTCATTGTTCTCACATTTTCTTCTGCCTCTACCAAGGTCGGCAAAGGAGCTCTGTCGTTTTCGTTTGTCGACTGAGCTGTTGCGGCTCTGCTGTAGACGCTGTCAAGGCCATATGACAGCCGTTTCCGTCGACACCAAACCAAACAGTCAGCATTAGAAAGCAAAAAATACCAACACGACAAACTGTGTTAACCACTTTCAAACATCCATTCTTTCCGTTCGCAGCAACTACAGTCCAGACTTCAAAACGTCCAATATGATTATTAAGATTTGCAAGTCAACTGTTCTTCTCCTCGTGGCGGCCTCTGTTACTCAAGTCAATGCTTGGAGTCTTCCGCAGCAACAGTCGCTGATGACACGAACATCGGATCCTGCGGCTTCGACGACGGCCCTGGAGATGGCCAACCCCTACAACAGCAACGAGTTCTTGAAATGGGCCAAGGACAAGCGAAGCGCCGACGCCGGTGACAATGTCGTCGAACTGAACCGACCTTTGGGAATTGTTCTTAACCAAGACCCATACGGCAATGTCTACGTCGAAACTGTCGCGCCCAATGGAAACGCGGCCAGATCAGGACAGGTGTGTAGGATCTTTAGGGTGACTCTGATTTTTGTCGTATTGTTTATCCAGTTAGAGATCATGATACTCACATACGCGTTTACTTATTGTCACAGGTCAAGGAAGGTGATATTGTTACCATGTGCAGTGCAACATTCGGCGACCAGATGTGGAGTACACGAGGTGTCGGTTTGAACCGAGTCCTTGCTGCTATTCGTGTTCGTTCCGGAGCCACAGTGAAACTCGTCCTCGAAACTCCCGGCGGCTACGAAAAGAAAAAGGCCTTGACTGAAAAGCAAATGCAAGCGCGCGCCGAAGCCAAAATTGCCGCACAGAAAAAGAAAGATGAGTTGTTAAAGGAACTCGAGGACACGGAGCAGAAACTGAACTCGGGGAAGAAATTCTTTGGTCTTTTCTAGGTCGAGAGTTTGCATAGCTCCTTACGAACACACTGGCGATGAGACATGTCATCGATACTGAGAAAATATCAGGGGCGAGCTACTAATATAATACAATCCATGAGGACTGGCCCCATGTAGATATCTCTTGCATTTTATCTTTTGTCTTGTCCTTCTTAAGTTCTGAATAGATTCTTTGGTGACTCAGATTTATCACCCGTCTAGTGGCGCTCTAGCGGAAGTGGATAGGATAAAGCTACGACCCTCAAAATCAAGATAGTTCTAACCACCGACATGTATCAAAGCATAAAAACTGCCGCCGTCGCTAGGATTGTGACATGGAAGGACTTCAACATGACGTTCTTACCATTAACCCAAGCCTGACCGCCGCTGGTGCTGTTTTCCGGAGACCCTCCCTGCAATCCATCCATTGGCGGAGCTAAGCACTGGTTGGATGACGGGGTACCAAACGTCCGTTGCATAGGGCCTTCATCGTTTAAGACAACAGTTTTCCATTCCGATTCACAAGCGGACAATCCAAAATTACCCAAACCCACTCCACAAAACATACCAAAGCCGAAGCCAGGGAGCTCTTTTCTCGGATAATAAAGCAGGAAAGCCATACACATCTCCTCAGATGAGGACAGACCGAACTTGCGCCTGTCATCATCATTCTTGAAGAAGCACTTGGTGTGAAACGAATCCCGGGACTGGAGTTGGAATGGCTCCTGTTGCACAACATGCCCCCCTTGTTGACGGAAGTCAAAGTACTCGGCTTTGCCAGTTCGAATGACTTTTCCATCTCGGATGTGCTGGTTGTAGGCGCTGACCCCTGATTGATGCATATGCAAGGTCTCACGAAAAACAGTGACGGGCTCATCGATCGCGAGAGTCGTACAACTGGAAGGGCACGTGAACGAATAATCCGTTAGACCACGGGCAATGTTCTGGCCATTCAGGGCGACCGTAGAATCCCCCACAACCATTAACCCAGCTACATGTTCCCGCATCTGGTTACTGTAGTAAATCTTGACGCCACTACTGTCGATCTCGCCAGTCTTCATGGACGGGTTATCGTAGTGGATTTCGACCATGAAACTCTTGTATCCATCATTTCCGCCTACCACGAACCCCACTGAAAATAAGAAAGGAACACTTTAGGTTAGAAGTACGACGCACGACCATTTGGTCTCGAAACCAGCCATTTTGTCACTGACCATTGGAAGGTAATGCAAGACTTGGCTCACCCGGAGCCCATCCATACACGAATTCAGGCATACCGAGGTTACAATTCTCCAAGCCATTGTTTTCTTCATAGCTGGCGGACACAATGAAGTGATGGACATGCGCTGCATTGTCAATGACAGGCTCAAATCCGATTGCCGCTATTGCAGTCTCGAGGTTGACGCCCTGGCTTCTCATGTCGTCGGCTGATAAGCAGAAATTGATGTACTCGGTGTCTTGTGGTTTGATTGGATAGTTCTTTGCACCGACGAAAACCGACCCATTTGATTCAACAGCCATCGACTCGAGAAAGGCAGTATTTTCGTCTTCACCCGAGCCAAAGAAGCGCAACGCTGAACGAGCCACGTTCGGTCCGTGATAAGTCGTCTGGTGAAAGGAGGTAAAGTTACGCTTTAGATATTGAAATTGGTCGTAGACCCTCCAATAGACGGATTGTACATACCTCTCCAGAGTCACCCCAGGCAGCAATGACACGATGAACCGGAGTATCAAGTCCGGAGTCGTTGCGAATCGGAATATCCTGTGTGTCACCAGTAACAAGAAGACGACGGACTTTGACCATCAGAAAGTCCGATTCGATTGAAGAATCCACGAGCAGCCAATCTTGACAACCGTCGTCCTGTGGCAAACGAGTATCCTGCACATAGGCATCTGTTACAATACTTGGATTCGCAGTCTCAAAAAGGAACATGTCAGATCCAGTCATACCGCCATTGTCCGAGAGTCCGAACGAAAGCCATCCTTTGGCCTTTGCAGCGACGCCCAAATCAATGTAGCCTTCCTGGACGGATATCTTCCAGTGAATCGCAACTCCTTGCGCCGGATTGGCAGACGAACTGATAAAGTAGCTATTTGGGAAGTCCTTGACAGACTGTTCAACCCATTCGAGGTAGGCTTGGTGATCTTGGCCCCCGAAGAAGTCTTCCGGATTGCTCGCCGCAAGCGAGGGTATGGCTCCAGCAATCAAAGCACAGGACACGGATACGCACAGCGAAATGATACTGGAAGGTGTCATGTTGATTCCAAAATTTTATAACAAATTAAAGAGTGAAAGTATGACAAAGTGAGCTCAGTAAGACTCCAATAATTTGATTCTCGACCAAATCTTTGCTCGAGAAGCACGAATCGATTTCTTCGCTCAAGTCAGGATTGGTTCTCGAGGGTTCCACCACCTCTCAAACTTGTTCTCGGACCTTCTCTCTACAGAGCAAGTTAATTGTTTCGATGATAAAGACAACAGCAATGATGTCATGATACCGATCAGCACATCAGCGACGATGGCTCGTTTCCAAGTCGTGGAGGAACAGGAACTCTGACGAAGATCTTATTTGCTTCCGGATCGTGGCGAAACTTCTATTGGCGGCTGTGCTTCCATCTTTGCAGCTTTCGGATGCTGACGTTTGTTTGGCACCTTCAACATGCCTCACGCGTCTGCCCACGTCACCACTGATAGCTTGCATATTTTCTTTTTTGAGTATAATCCCTTCAAGAGAACAATGCACTATAATACAAGTCCATTTAGGAATCTATTTAATTTCGGGTAAGGAATCTATTTAATTTCATAAGTTACCATTAAACCTAAATGCTGGTACCACTATCAGTGAAATTAAATATGGTAATTGCCCACAACGCATAGAAACACGTTCCTATCATTAATGTTATTCTATTATAATTGAACCGTAATTTAAGTACTAATTATTTTCATTAAAACTGCATTATAATTTAATTGATTGGTCACTGTCCTTGAACTTATGCTTCTAATTCTGAATCGTTAATGTCAAAGCAGATGGTTTTTCAACACGGGCGTGCCGCGCTGGCATTAAAGAACCTGAGGGGTTGGTCTTCGTTGTCTCTATTTCGTATGGTAGTACCGAGCAGCGTCGCCTCATCCATTGAACCAGCATTAGTAACCAGCGTGTTTCACCGCTGTGTCACTCACTCCTACCGGGTAAAGACCCTCTCAATTCCCCTCATTATCTGTAAAATACCAAGCAGTAACCTTGTAGGTTGTACGAGTTTTGATACACAGGGTACCAGACTTGGTAACCACTGAAAAAGATACGGAGCCGGTAGTATCGGCTCTGCAGATACTCTATCCGTAGAGGTACTAATCCTCCGCTTCGATTCTCCCGTGATGAAGAGGCCGGATGACTCGGGAGATGAGGGTGGGGATGAAAACCACCGAGGAAAGCGACCTCGGGAAGACTCACCGGAAGAAGAGGACTCAAAGCCAAAGGCGGAGACATTCGCAATGGCGAGTCATATGCCCGACAGCGCTCCGGGCGAAGCTACTGGGGCCGCTTCGCTGCAGCCTACTGGCGTAAGGAATGCTCCAGCAGCCCCTTTTGCCGGTGGTACCAATCAACTGGGAATGCTTTCTTCTATGTATGGAGTCCAGGCGAATAGTGTCCATGACATGCAAGCTGCAGCTTTAGCTCTGTCTCAGACCAGGAATTTGCACGAACTTTCCCATGCAAGAGATGCTTTGCTTCGCAGGGAACTACTGTCACGTCTTTCTCAACAACAACATCAACTTAGTAGTGCACTTCCGGCGCTTACCCCATCTGCGACCGCGCTGGACTCATTGCTGGCCCTTGGTCGCCTGCAGACAGTTTCGCCGGATCAGCTGAGTCTGGCTCTTGCTACTGCTGCTCACTCCTCTGCCCCCCTTGGCCTCCCGGCCTTACAAGGACTATTTCCTAACGCTACGGGACTGTCATCTTTGGCAGGACCAGTTCCAGCCGCAAGCGCAACTGCCAACTTCTTTCAACAACAAGAGCTAGCGCAGCTGGCACTCGCACGTATGTTTGGACGACCTGTGGCAGGAGCCGTAACAAGGGAATCGGCGATCTCAGCTGCATTGGCCGCCAATGCTGGACTTCGGGCGGCAGCTGGCACCAGGCCTCCTGCGGCCTCATTTGGAGCCGCTGGACGACAACAGAGCGACGTTACATCTTCGCACAGTACCATGACTGCTTCCGCTCAAACAGCGAGTACTAAAACGAATTCGAGCCGTAAGGTTGTCCCTGTCACACTCGAATCTGACAAGGACACCCTGTCGGAATATCAGTGCTTGCTTCGTGAGCAAATCCTCTTCTTCGAAGCGAACGAGGAGGATATTGAAGCTACTGCGCAAGGAAGAAATAAACCGATCCGCCTTGGCCAGGTGGGCATACAGTGTCGGCATTGCGCGAACCTGCCACCGGGATATCGACCTAGAGGGTCCGTCTACTTCCCAGCCAAGTTAAGTGGTATCTACCAAGCAGCCCAGAACATGGCTATCAACCACTTTAATGATAGCTGTCGAAGCATTCCCGAGTTGACAAGGGCGAGCCTCATGTCCCTGAAGGAGAAGAAGTCGTTCGTAATTGGCGGTGGCAAGGTTTATTGGGCAAATGCTTCTCATGCCGTGGGTGTAAAGGAGACAGAAGACAGTGGTCTGGCTTTTACATCCGAAGACTAGGGTGACTATTCCATGTCGATTGCTTTGTCAGAGTTGTTCCGTGGGTGAGAAATAAATAAACCGATAAATTGAGGTTCCTGCACTTTTCATAAACGAAACTTAACGCTACATAGATACCAAAGAAGTTATCTTCAAAGATGAAAAACTATGATTTCTTTATAAGCCGGGGCATTCAATTATTGTTTTCACTTGGGCCAACTAATCGTACCCCAGGTGGAATATCCCTGAAGAAGCGGATCCCTTCTTCCGTATCGACAAGTCCCAACTTTGCCGCAGATTTCGCCCAATACGGTCTTCCTGCGCCTGAACTTGCACCTTTGGATGCCAAGAGCTGGACGAATTGCTGCTTTATGGACGCGGGCATTTCGGAGCAGAGCCCACACTGCATATGAGTTGTACTCATATTCTGTGCGGCTTGATAAAGACCCAGAAGACTAGCAGGAAAATACGTCGAGCCCTTTTGACGCTGGCCCACCGGCAAACGAGCGCAATGACGGCACCGAATTCCTACTTGACCCATGGTAATCGGCTTGTTACGACCTCTTGTATGAGTGGAGAGATCGTCCTCCGTTGCTTGGAAAACTTCGATCTGCTGACGAAGCAAAACTTGATGGGCACTGAGCTTGAGATTGTCTTCTGGCCGTGCCAAGACAGTTGGCAATGACAAAGATGTAGAGGCGGTCGAGGAGGCTCCCACTTGAAGTTGACCCAGTCGAGGGTTTCGGCTCAATGCGACCAGTAGATCATTAGTAGAGATCCCCGAAAGTCCAGTGAGATGGAAACTCCCTTGCCCGAATAAATTGGCAGCCAAAGGGGCAGATTGATATCCCCCAGTAAGAGCAGCCAAAGGGTTCAGTGTCGATGCAAGGGAGAGTAGGTTATTTTGCTGCCGCGACCTTACAAGAGCCTGGAGAACATCGGGAGGGACATTGTACGGGAAGCCCGTCACAGGCGGAAAGACCGAACCATAACCAGAGCCTGTAAAAGGCATGAGAGAGCCAAGGACCTGCTGAGAAGCCAGACGGGACCTGAGTTGAGCGTACTCAGCAGCAAGCTCCTGCGACATGGCTTGCCCAATCGCGGAAGCCGGCTGGTCTAGGCCTACAGAAGGCATATCCATAGCTGGGGACGTCCCCCACTGGCCTCCACCGAAGTTTCTTGGGGCCGACAGTTGTCCACCAACCTGAGCGATGCCTCTGATCATTTGGTTGCCAGCTGCGTTCGCCAAACCGCCGAGTAGTCGATCGCGGATCGAGCCGGACAGCGTAGTAGACCCACTCGCGGCTGCAGGGACTTCTGCAAAAGTCGGGCACCAATTTGATTGCGTAAATCAGTCAACGAATTCAATATGGTAAGAAATAAAAGTCAGTGATGGGACGAGGGGTAATCGGTCAAGAAAGTAGGATAGGAAATGACTATTTTTACCTGTACACTCTTTCTCTTCGTCAGGATCCGAAGGATGTGAGATCGCTGCGCTGTCGGTCCTCGTCTTCTTTCGTTGGGATACCGAATCCTCTCCACCCAAGTCTCCTATTCTTTGCCGGGCTACAGCTGGAACATCAGGGGAAACATGACGTTTCAAACCACCTCGGCGCTCTTTGCTTTCCTCCGAACCTTTCTCCCGAAGAGACGAACTTTCAGCAGAGAGCTTCTCAGATGCACGGGTATCATCAACCTTTTCGTCCATCAGCATTATCAGTTAAGTTAAGATTAGTATCAGAGTAGCGAAGGGAAGCAATCAACGTAGTCGATTGAAGGGGGCCCTTACACCCGGAGATATTTGATTTCGAAGCGCTTCACTTCCGGAAGACAGAAAAGGTGAGTAAAACACGCAGCTCGCGCAACCAAGCAAACACACAACATACGAGCTTCCGTTCGGTGTTTTTAGCCGAGACTTCCTCTCTGAGATAAAGTTGGCTAAATATATCGACGGTTCCAATCGTCAAACGTAGAGACTACGAAAATACACATCGGTTTCGGGCATTCACTTGGTTAGACGGACAGACCAACCACGCAACATCAGGTAGAAAAATAACCTGTTCCTTATTTTACTAAAACTATTTTCGTAGCTACCATGGGTTTCTTAGTGAAAAACCCACCAAAGGTTGTTTGATTTGACCACCTTCCTACTGGTGGTTACCTGACGTAATTGGCAGGCACCTTCCTTATAGTCTGAAGCATCATCTAGTTGATTACGTCAGGTAACCACCAGTAGGCTGGCCAGATATTAAAGATTTCAAAGAAGCTCCCT
>Ga0222719_10002079_pt1 | contig 18675 bp, 23 predicted proteins | sample C33_34DmetaG_FD_165039 | JGI IMG/M metagenome (GOLD analysis project Ga0222719, IMG submission 165039) | Estuarine water microbial communities from San Francisco Bay, California, United States - C33_34D | ecosystem: Environmental > Aquatic > Marine > Unclassified | place: USA: California... | reverse complement strand
CCAGCGACTTAGTGAGCGGCACCGCGATGGCCACCACCGCGCCAAGCGCAGCGCCGAGAATGCCAAAGCCGCCGAGCAACTGCGGCAACTGCTGACCGAGCGCAACGCTCGCAGCCGTGCCGGCGCCGACCTGCGTTGCAAAGTCGCCGACCTGGAACGAGACGTTCTGCAAGCTGCGCCCGAACGCGCTGCTTGATCGCGTGGCCTGCGGCAAGGCAACCGCGCCAGCCGCCCGAACGTTATCGTTGGCAACCTTCATGGCGCGGCCAAGGCCGGTTGCCTGGTTGCGCGCTTGCAGCATAATGTCGGCCAGGTCGTCGGTCTTGACGCCGGCCTTTTGCATTGCTTGTTCCAGGTCTCTGGTAACGCGCTTGGTCTGCCCGAACTTGTCAACCAACCGACCAGACGCATTGACCGTCATCCCGATCTTGTCTTCGAGCCGGTCGAGCGTCTGGTTTAGTTTTGCAAAGTCGGTTTGGACATCGGTTGTGTCCGCCGCGATCTTCACGCGCATTTCGGGCAGTGCCATGCTCTAGCCTTCCTTGGGATAGCCGCGCGCCATCCAGTCCTGCAATTCGCGCACCGTTCGCCTTGTCAGTTTGCCGGGATAGTTGCCCGGCTGGTCATCTTGGTGATGTTGCAACAATAACAGAACCTCGCCAAGCGTCATTGCCCAAAACTCACTTGGCGCCAAGCCCAGCCCGCGAACGCAATTGAGGTAAAGCGCATTCCAGGCAATCGGTTCTATTTCGACTTCTGGGTGCGCTTGGGCTTTGCGGCTGGAGCCGCTGGCAACTTTGGGCCGGCTGCATCCTCCGGTGGGCTGATCGCCGTTACCAGCGTTTCGCAGAACGAAATGATCCAACGCGCCTCGTTGTGCGAAAGGTCGTGCATCATCTCGCCGTAAACGTCATCTTCGCTAACCTTAGCGCCGGCCTCCCGCAGAAAGCCGCAGGCGATGGTCGCCAGGTCGAAGATGGGCAGCGCGCCGGATTCGGCTTGCGTGCCGACTTTGTGAATCACGCCCAGCAGGTTAATATCACCATCACCCTCGATGCGTCGAAGCATCCGCACCGATGGCGTGATGAAATAGGTTTCGCCCTGGTAGGCAATCTCAATCTCGCGGAATACGCCAGCCATTTTGAGCCTCTGCTTTCTGAGGGGCACCCCTCAATAGAAAAAAGGCGGGCGCATGATACGCCCGCCCGATCACCGGCGACGTGGAACTAGGTTGTTGTCCACGTCACTGCGCCGCTGGAGGCAACCGTCATCGAGAAGGTTGCCGCCTCTGCGCCATCCGCGCCGCTGCCCTCAAACGAGTTGATGACAAACGATCCGGCAATTGTGCCGAGAGATTGCACGTCAAAAGCGAACAGGTGCGTTGCCGCCGAGACGCCGGCATTTGCGGCCAGGCCCAGGAAAGTTCCGGTGGTCAGCACGCCTTCAACCGTCATCTCAAACGATTTGCGGCCAATGTCGTCCAGATAGGTGACAATGCCGGAATCGTCCTTGTCGGTGATGTCAATGTGTTCATTGCTGATCGTGAAGCCATCGGTACGCGCGCCCGCCATGTCGGCATAGGCCGCGGACGCCGTGGCTTTGTACTGGACGCGCATATTGCGCCCTGCTGCTGCGGCCATCTATTTGATCCTTTCGAGATTGCCGGTTGATCTGTGCCGCGTTCGCGGTCGTTGGAGCGTTAGCCGAGGCTAACCACCCGAAACTCGACCATGGCGCGGCGGGTAATGCCGTCGTCCTCGGTCATGAATTCCATATCGGTGCATTCGGTCGTGACGTGGCCGGTCAGCCCGCCCAGCGTCACGCGATGCAGCGCCAGGAACACCTGCCGCGCGATGGCCTTGATGGCGAGTTCGCTTGGCGTCCGGTGCCACACATCGACTTGAATCAACGCCTCGCTGCCGGCGTCGTCTTTGGTCGTAAAGCCATCGTCAGTCAGGAAGGCGAGCGTGATATAGGGGAAGTTCCCCGCCGCCTCGGCATCGACCACTTGCGGCGCACCTAGCGTCCAGATCGGCGTTTCTGTGCTGGCGCTGGTCAGAAGCGTTGTAACCGCTGACACGTTCACGGCGTCATAAACGGCCTGCTGTATCTCTGCCGGCCTCATCGCGTAAACCGATTGATAACGTCAAGAATGAGGCGATCTAGTAGCTGCTCCGCTTTATAGCGCGCCGGTCGCCATGCTGGCCTGGGCAAGATGCGTTGGCCGGTTCTGTATTTGTGGCCATATTCCAGCGCCCGCGCATATTTCACACGGTTCACAATCTCAACGCCATCGGGCAATTGCCGAAATGTCATGCCGCCCGCAAGCCGGCCCGTGTCAGTCTGCGGCGCCTGCCCTGGTGCGCTAGCTTGATGCCGCCGCCGCGGGCTGTATTTGGTATAAACTCGACCAGACGCCGGCCCGCGCTGATAGCGCTTGATAATATCGCCGTGCAGCCATAGGCCGGTTTTCGTGACCGCCTCATGGATACCCGCATCCAATTCTTTCTGCCGGCTGGCAAGTGCGGCGCGCATCTGCGCCAGCCCTTCGATGCTCGGCTTGACCATCACCATCAGCTTGCCTCCCCGCCCTGTATATCGATCTCCAGCCAGCGGTTGCGCCGCTCCAGATTGTTAATGAACGTGATATTGTGCGCCTCGCTGTCGATCAGCACCCGGTCGCCTTCGCGAAGGCCCGAGAAGTACCGCACCACGATCCGAGCGCTTGTTCGCGCCTCGACGCGGTTGCTCAGAAACCGCTCATAGCCAGACAGCGCCTTGTAATAGGCTCGCGCGGCAGCGCCGCTGATCGTGGACCAGGTTTCGGTTGCGCCGCCTGCACCATCGGCCACGCGGGTTCGCCGCTGGAATGTTACGGGTGTTCGCAACATGCCGGCGTTCATATCGCAGCATTTCATGGGTTAATTCTCCTGCGGGATGCTTGATCGCGTTCGCGGATCGCCGCTGTTGAGAATGATGCTAAAAGATGCCGACACGTCCGCCGTTCCGGCAGCAACGCGCGCCATAAAGCCAATGTCCGTAAGTTCAGAGAATGGTCCTAGCGGAACTTGCAAATTTGGCGAGATAAACCCCGAAACGCCGTCATATTCCTCGACAAGGCGCATGGCGGAATATGGCGCGGCAGTCTGCAAAATGTTATCGCGCCGGAAGAACAGAACGTCGGCTGTTTTGGCGGAATCCACCGAGAAGGTCAAATCGGTAACGTAAGCATGAAAGCCCAGCGGCACGCTATAGGCTGCAATTAGACTTTGCGCCTCTGGGAAGCCCGTGGCGCTGATCTGCGCCCACTCGGTCCCGCCGCTTGTCTCGATCACGATGGCCGCGCTATGCGAGCCGGCCGCGGTGCTGGCGTAGGTGCCACTCGCCGAAACATAGCAGCGAAATACTCGCAGCCAGGTCGTCGTACTGAGCGCGCCCGCGCTTTCCCCGTTGGTCGCAATCGTCTCGCGCGCAAAAGCGCCGGTCTCATCTAACCCTTCAAGTGTCACCGCCCGCGCGCCTGATCCCGCGGCGGCGTCGTTGGCGTTGCCTGCCCGCACCCGTAGCGCAGTCGCACCGCTTACCTGCGGCGTGCGATAAACGCCGTCGATGGTGATTGGTACGGTTGTAGTTCCCACCGCCCCATTCCGGCCGAACTTGCTAACCTTGGTCAGGCCGGTCGAAATGCGGCGGGTAATGTCGAGATAGGACGGATGCGCCATCAGACTTCCAGCACCTCATAGCGCCGGATCAGCTTATCAACGCCGCTGCCAACATAGGCATCGGCTGGCGTGCAGCCGTCGCCGCGATGCTCATACGCGAACGCTGCAAGCTGCCGGATCGCGCGCCGGATCGGCGCTGGCACGTCGTCAGGCTCTGCGCCATAGCCGGCCACGTAGACGATCTCGATGGCGTTGTTGGCTCGCAAGGCAACCGGCCAGGTCGCGCCGACTTGCAGCGTCAGTCGCCCCGGCAGGCTTGCCGTGTCCACGTCAAACGTGCTGCCAACCGTGACTGCCGTACTGGTGCCGTCCTCATCGTAGACCGTGCATGACGTGATCGAAGCCAGCGGATAGCGCGGCAGGCGCACGTCGGTTGCGTTGGCTGGCCCATGTAATTCGGCGATGCTGCCCTGGCGCACGCCATCCCACCACGGCTCGCGTCCGCGCGTTGGCCAGCGATCAAGCGTCAGTTGCCAGGTCTGCGTAATCAGCGCCAGACCGGTCACGTCCTCCAGTTCCTGCGTGCATTCTTGGATCAGCACGGCCAGGTATTCGTCCTCGCCGTCGTCCTCGATACGCAGATGCTGCTTGAGTTCGCGGATTGTGATCGGCTCGACCGCAGGCGCGCTGGTTCGCCGATTGGCGCGATAGTCCCAAAGCCGCATCAAAGCACCTTCTCAATCTGCATAATGTCGTACCCCTCATTCGGGAAGGTTTCGACACGCCCGCCGCTATAGGTCACGTCCCACTCCAGCCGATAGACGCCATGCGTGGCCGTCTCGGTGGTGCTGAGTTGGTATTGCACCACGCCGCCGGTCGCGCTTGAGACCGTCACGCTTTCGCCATCAATCACCCGCGTCGTGCTGCCGATGCGCTTGGCCCGGATCGTGACCGTTGCGCCGGTCAGATTGATGACCGTGCCGGCGCTGTCCTTGAGCGTGGTCGAGATCGTCGGGCTGTCGTCATCTTCTTTGATGTGAAAGGTTGCCATTTATTCCTCGTCCGCCGTCTGGTTTGGCCCATCCGATGCAAGCGTGCTGCTGTTGCCGCCGTCGTCAATCGTGCTGCTGTTACCCGATCCGCCAAGCGTGCTTGTGTTAACACTGCCGCCAAGCGTGCTTGCATTCTGCGATCCGGTTAGCGTGCTGGTCGTGACGCTAGCCCCGGCATAGACCACGCGCCCGGTGATAAACTCGCCGAGGAAGCCAGCACCGTTGATTAGTGCGGCTGGAATGGTCAGCGCACCCGTGCCGGTGATGGTTCGCTCTGCCGTGCCTGCGATGACCGTTACCGGCAGCGTCATGGCTCCTGATCCGGTCACAGCTCGCTCGGCCAGGCCGGCAACCGTCAGCGATGGCATGACCACCGCGCCCGATGCCGTGATTGATCGTTCCGCTACGCCAGCCACGAACGCAGCCGGGAGCGTCAACGCGCCCGTGCCGGTGATCGTTGTGTCGCCAACAGTTGCACCGGCTCCGCTGATCACGATGCCGGGAAGCGTTATGCTACCCGATGCCGTGACATCGCGAGTTGCAGCGCCCGAGACGGTCAGCGCCGGCAAGGTGATCGCCCCGGTTGCGTCTCGCGCGATAGCGCCCGCACCAGAAACGGCAATGGCGCCAAGCGTCAACGCACCCGTTCCGGTCAATGACCGCTCGGCAACGCCGGCAATCGTTATGGCTGGCAGAACAATCGCGCCCGATCCATCAATCTCAGCCAATGCCGTGCCGGCGCCGGCAACCGTTATAGCTGGCAAGGTGATCGCGCCCGTGCCGGGTATCTCTCGCTCGGCCGCGCCTGAAACAGCCAACGCTGGCAGAACAATCGCGCCCGTCGCATCGCGGGCAATTGCCCCCGCGCCGGTAACTGTGATGGCCGGCAGCGTGATTGCGCCGGTCGCATCCCTTGCAATAGCGCCAGCACCGGAAACCGTGACGGCTGGCAGAACAATCGCGCCGGTGCCTGTGAGCGCCCGCTCGGCCAGGCCGGAAACAACGATGGTCGGCAGAACAATCGCGCCGGTGCCGGTCTTTTCTGCTGTCTTGGTCCCGGCACCCGAAACTGTGATGGCTCCCAGCGTGATTGCGCCTGCGCCGGGAATCTCACGCTCGGCCACGCCCGAAACGGCAATGGCTGGCAGCGTGATTGCGCCAATCCCTGTTCTTGTGCCAATAACCGTGCCGGTGCCAGAAACAGCTACTGCGGCAAGCGTGATGGCCCCGGTACCAGTGAGCGGGACCAAAGGCCGGAGCGCCAGAGTGAAGACCTTTGTGCCCCCCCCGATGGCGTAGTTCCGGTTGTATGAGACTGTCCCAGTTGCGCCAGCACTGTCATACTGACGCCAAACCATAGAAACACCCGCTTCATTCTGGGCGTTGTCAAATTGGTTTGTTGAACCAACGATATATGACGTGAAACCAGCCTGTCCCGCAGGCCAAGCGCAACCGACTTGTGCGTAGGAATCAACGCAGACGCCGCGGATGACCATGGCATTGTCTGTGACCGTTGTGACGGATGGGCAAGCGGCAGAGCTGGCTTGGGCAATGGATACGTCCTCCGGGGTGTCGGGGTCTACCCCGCGAAAGACCACGATGCTGACCGCCGCCGCATATGTCGAGGAAGGGCCATCCATGCTTACGGTCGTGTCTGGCGTCGCTCCTTGCACTTTCCGGTTAACGTGAAAATCAGGACTGAAATTTGACAGCAGACGGGTATATCCGCTCGTATTGACCGGGTCAGTCCGGCCTGAGCCAACAAAATTGTCCTCCGCTTGCGAGAAGATGATGACAACATCCCCTTCCTGCATTGAGGGCAAAGAGATGCTGTTGGCGGTTGACCCAGGGGCGAGGCGCGCGTAGACGCGACCAACCTCTGTAATGTCCCAATTATCTACAACGTCCTGGTCCGGTTGAAGGGCGAGGACTGCCGTCTTGTTGTTGTCGGAAGAGTTCCAGGTGAGGCTGGCCGGGCTTTCTGTTCCTGCTGTCGTGACATTCTTTGAGCACATAGCGATAGATTGGCCGGCTGTCGTGCTCGCATTGCCAGTATTTACTTCAGCCGTGTTTGAATATCCGCTCGGATAACTGTTAACAGTGGTGTCATCGTCATCTAGCGCCGCAATGGCGACTACCCAAGCGCCATTTGTATTTGTCGTTATAGAATTAAAACTGGATGGCGTACTGTTATTGTCCTTCATCGCCGGGGTGTCGGCGTCAAAAATGCGCTTATCTACCCCGCGGAAAGCCTGCATCACAACTACGGCATCATTGGTAGCGGCTCCCCGAATGCGGACATTAGCCGGGACGGACGCACCAACCAAAAGCGCCGCGACGTGGAGCGTAGGGTCATCTCCTGAAGTCGCCTGAAGGACGGGGAACCAATCTTCGTCAACAGAATAATCAATTGGAAACACGTTGCCGGTTGTGACATAGCTAAGATCAGCAGACGTGGCGAGGATTATTACATCCCCTTCTTGAACGCCAGAAGGAAGGCTAATATCTGTGGTCGTTGATCCGCCCGTTACTGTGCCCGTGCTTGAGCCGACAAATGAAATGGCCATCAGACAGCCTTCTGCACCTGGACGAACTCCTCAGCGCGCCACGCTGCCGGTCCTTCAGCGTAGAGCGTCATCCCAACATCGACGCTCCAAGCAATCATGCTCTCCGGCCACTGCCGGAAGATCTGCCGGAGGTCCCGGCGAATATCATTTGTGGAGTTGCGCCAGAGCGTCTTGACAACCCAGGTCGCTGGGTCAGGGTCAGCCGCCAAGACTGCACGGAGGACCTCCGCCGCACCCTCGGCCTGCTCCGCGTATGTCTTGCCGCTTGCTTCTCCGGCATCCGAAGGGAAGCCGACCGGCAATCCGGCATTCCAGTCAGCCAGCCATTCAGCCGCCCCAGGCGCTGCGAAGGGCATTGGTAAGCTACTTTACGATGCCGGCATGGTGACGGTGAGGCTTGACACGCTAACCGTGTCGCCTGCGCCGATGGTAGTGCTGCTCAGGTTGATTTCAGCGCCGGTCGTGCTGACGGTCGCCTCCAGAATCTTTGTGGCGCCACCACTATAAAAGCTGGCTTGCGCTGCCGTGCCGCCGGTCGCGTTCGTGTCGCTGGTGATGCTAGCAGCCGTGCTAACACCGCCAGTGGCCGCGCCAAACGCCGTGGCCGAAAAGGTTAGCGTTGCAACAGCCGCATCGGTCGCGGTCTGGAACACTAGCGTTCCGGCGCCGCCGACGTCGATCAGATCAACCACCGCATCCGCGGCGGCGTTGCGAGTTGCTGTTTCGAGAATCGCCATGGCCCTTAACCTTTCGCCAGGATTGCATCGGCCTTCGCGGATGCGTCAGCCAGTGCGGCTTTCTCGGCCGCAATCTCTTGCACAATTTCGCCTTTGCGCTTGGTCAGCCGCTCGACTTGCGCGCTTGCCTTGGTCAACCTGGCTTCAACCGTCTCCAGTTCTGCCAGGCTCTGTCGTAGATCAGCCATCGCTTTTTACTCCTAGATATCGCCTTTCCTCGTCGGTCAGGCTCGCTTTCACTTCATCCGGCCAGCGGTTAGGATCACCGTCGGCCTTTATCTTTCCATCTTTGTCGCGGACCAGCACGAACCCGCGCATCTTTAGACGTGGCAGACCGGCCTTATTGCTCATGCTTGGGCCTCCGACCTCGCCGCTTGCGCTCTGGCGCCGTGACGACTTTCTTTTCCCGGTCATCCTCTGCCGGCAACCATACGGCCGCGCCGGCATCCACAGCCCATATGGCTGGCTCGCCCTCGATGATTGCGCCCAGCTTAAACGTCACCACCGTGTGGCCCTCTGGCGCGCAGCGAAACCCACTGGCGGAAATAATCTCTGCTCTCATTTGCCTGTCTCCCGCCGCACCAGTTCGTTAGTCGGTCGCGTGTGATCGTAGCGCCGCTCGATTTCCTCGACGCTGGGCAGTTCTGCCCGCGGCTCCAGGCGGATCGTCTTGCCGTCTTCCTCCAGGCTCAAGTCATAGCCGTCATAGCCATAAATCTTGTTCTGCAACGGCTCCAGCGCATCCATCATCGCCGTGCTGCTTGGCAACGTGACTTTGATGCCCCGTTGGCTGGCAGCGCCGAGCCAGTATTCTACGCACCCGCGCCCGCGCTCGGCATAGTGCGAATGCTCGTAAGAATAATCCGCCCCGAAAAGGCTGATCCGCTTGACCTTGTAGTGGATCGCCAACGCAACCGCGTGCGCCGCCGTGTTGTTGAAGTAGGGCAGGTTTAGATCATTCACCACGTCCTGCAACGGAAACGCCGTCAGCGTCGGGTAACGGGTCAACAAGTCATCATCTACATGGCTAGTGATGATCGGCCCAGGATACGTCTGCATAAAGCGCAGCATGTGCGCGATGTTGCTTTGCGGCCTGGCTGCGGCCCTGGCTTCCTGCACCCGCAGGTCGTCCATGTGGACCATCCGGTTCGACACCACCGAACCAGCAGCGGCGTTGATCGCCCACACCTCATCGCAATAGCCAACTGCGCCGCCAAGCACCTTGGTGATATCGACAAACGTGTTCAGGCTCGGACCCAAGGCGCAGATCGCCAGATGCTTGCCTTCCAACACCGCACCCGGTCCAGACGCGGCCCGTTCGCATCGGGCAACCAGCGTGCGACCCGGCTCATCACTCACCGGGCTTTCCGGCCCGGCTTGATGCTTCATTTCCAGCACCTGCCAGCCGGCCTCGGTCAGCAGATCGTGGAACTCCTGCTCGGTGTAGTGCCGATGGTGGAAGCGATAGTTCTGGAACGGAAAGTGCGTCTCGTTAGGCACGCTGCAAAGCAGCGTCTTGGCCGGAATGGCCTTTAGCACCGGCAGCGGATCGGCCAGATGCTCGATCATCTCGAAGGCAACAGCAACGTCAAAGTCGCCGTCATAGCTGGAGTTCGTCACGTCAGCGGCGACGTATTCCGCGCCGCCATAGTGCTGCTTGGCATAGGCGACCGTCTCAGGGTCACGATCAACGCCAAGCACGCGGCGGGCATTGCGGGCAAGCAGGTTGCTGCCGTACCCGATCCCGCAGCCCAGGTCGATCACCCGCGCCTGCTGGTCTATATGCTGATCGGCCCACTGGTAGCGGGCAATGTGGTCCTGACGGATTCCGTCCAGGGTCGGGGAAACTTGGCGTTCGCCATCGTTGAGGGGCATCAATTCACCTATTGATCGGAGGGGCACACTAACCAGCCGGCAGCACCGGCTCGTTGCTGTGTCCCAGCGGAAAGGGTAGGGGGACTTGAAGTCCCCCCACCTCTCCCACCGCTTAGGTGGCGACTGCCGCGCGATGCGGACGGCCCAGGATCGCGTTTACCGCAACCGGGGTGCCAGCGGTCGCAGTGGACGATACGTCCACCCGCACATAGCGGCTCCCGCCGCGGTAGCCAATGCGCTTGGTCACGTTCTCGGTCGAGTTATCGACGCGAGCAGCGGCGGCAAGGCCAGCCCCCGCCTCTGTCCCAAGCAGGTCCGCGTCTGCAACGCTGGTCAGCGAGCCAGTGGCATCGCCTTCCAGAACCGTCACAGAAAACACCGCGCCGGTTGCCGTGATGGCGCCATAGGCAATGTCGAACTCGACGGAATCATACCCGCGAGTGTCGATCACGCTTCCGGTCTGGCCGGTGCCGGTTGTGCCAACAGCAACCGGGGGAATTACCCGGATGATATCGACATTGTTGTGCATATCACGATATGCCATGTTCGTTGTCCTTTCTGCCGTCAGGCTATTAGTTGATAAACTTGATGATCTTAAGCGCCTCGAAGTTGATTACATCACCGCCCACACGCTTGGTTGTGTAGAACTGGACATAAGGCTTGTTCGAGTACGGATCGCGCAGCGTGCGGATACCTACACGATCAACGATCTGATAGGCCGCGCGCAGATCACCAACGGCAATGGACAACGAGGAGGCGGCAATGTCTGCCATGTCCTCGAAATCAGCCACCGGATAGCCGAAGAAGGTTGACGGCTGACCAACAGCACCGGGCGCCCAGACGTAAGCACCGTTGGAGTCCTTCTCCAAGCGAGCAGCGCCAAGCGTCGAGCGGTTCATGAACCAAGTAGCGTTCTGGCGGTACTGCATCTTGAGCGCGTAAAGCGCCGTGATCAGCGTATCCAGGCCATTCGGAGCGGCCGCAAAGTCGCCCGAAACGCCCGTATCGAACTGCTCGATCTTGCCATGCTCGAAAGTGCCGGCAGTCGTCCAGTCGTCATAGGTCATAAACCCACGCGGCTGGCCAACGCCGGAGCCGGTCACAAACGCGGTATTTTCTTTCCGCGCGAAGTGATCGGCCACCTTGCCCGACAACCACTGCTCGATATTGATGGACGCATCATCCAACAGCTTCTGCGTGGCCTGCGGTTTGGCATACATCTCGTGAACCGGGATGCGCCAGGTGCCAACTTCCGGCGTGTCCGTTACCGCACGCGCCTCAGTTTCATTGACCCAGCCGCTGGAGATTTCGTCATTGTCAATGACGCCTTCCAGGGCATCGGTCGAGATGACCTGTACGCTAGCATAAGCGCGAACCGGGCTGGTCTCGTAGATGCGCGCCGTGATCCGCCCCGACATATCGGGATGGACCAGATAGCCGCCGTCTGGATCGCTGCCGACCGAAAGCGCCTTGGCTTCGTCAGCCGAAAGCACGCGGTCATCCTTGCGAAGGTAGCGGTCGAACGCAGTCTTGTACTGATCCAGATCGGCCGCGGTATATTCGCGGACATCCGAGCCGTGACGCTTGGCGTTCATGCGTGCCCAGTCGAGCGCCTTTTGGTCAAGGTCGATAGCCTCGCCCTTGGCGTCGGTCACAACGCGGGACTGACGCTTAACGGCCAGCGCCGCAGCGTCGGCAATCTCGCTCGCCTTGGCCAGATCGGCCTCCATGCGGCTGATCTTGTCGGCCAAGAGCGGATCGCCCTCGCCCTTCTTTTCGATCTCCGCCAGCCGCTCCTCGTTCGCGGCCTTCATCGCCTCAAAGGCAGTGTTGATATCATCAACCGCCTTTACGACGTCCTTCAGTTCAATTTCCGGCATTTCTTAGGTTCTCCTGTAGCCGATTGAGTGATGCAAAAACGCCTTGCAGCGCCTCCGCGTCTGGCTCATCCACCGCTACATCGTCCCGATGCGCCGCAAAGCCTTTGAAGCCCTCGGCGGCAACCGCCTTGGCCTCGCGCTGAGAAAAGCCCGCGTCCCGCAAGGCTTTCTCAAACTCTCTGATGGTCCGGATGGACTTAACGCCCGTCACCGTTGCCCGCTCGTTCATGGGGAACGTGACCAATGAAATCTCGAATAGTTCGACTTCTTCCAGCGCACGCACGCGGCCATCCGCTTCGTCGCTGGCAGCGATGGTACGATAGCCAATGCTCATGCCATCGAGCGCGCCGTTCTTCAGCAAGGCGTAGGCTTCCATGCCCTTTTGCACGTCCAGCAGCAGCCGGCCCTTTACCCAAAGGCCACGCTCATCCTCGGCCATCTCATCCCAGACGCCGATGACCTGGTGCGGATCATGCTGCCACAGCATCTTGACGCGCCGCTCGCCCTTGAGCGTCTTTGTGAATGCGCCTGGCCGCATCACGTCCATGCCGCCGTCGACGTTATGAAAGACGCTGGCGTAGCCCTCAAAGCCGCCGGTCTGGTTGAGTTCCTTCAAGTCGAAGGCCGCGTTTTTGTATTGCATCGGGTGTCCCTATTCGATGCCAGGGATGACATGCACCGCCTGACAGCGGCAATTGATGATGTTGCCTGGATGGCCGTTAGGATCGCCGGGAAACATGATGGCATTTGATTTGCCGTTGATTTGCGGCACGTTGAAAAACGCATCCATGGCGACCGTCACGCCGTCCATGCGGCGATGATCGAACTCGGCAATCGGCTCGTTGAAGTCCCGAATGCGGGTGTCGGCCACGCTGACCCATTCCTTTTGCAACAGCAGCCCGGTGGCCTTTGCCGCCTCGTGCGTGCCGTGGTTGGCCGCGCCGTGCGTCTCGGTCCTGGCAATCAGCGCGCCACGAACGCGCGAAATGCGCTGGCTGGTAGCTTCCAACGCCGTAGCGATCTCATCGAGCGATTGGCCTTGCTCCTGGCCGCGCGTTAGGCGTGTGATGATCCGCTGCCGCGTCGTTTCGGCAATGTCCGTGATTTTCTTTCGGATCGCCTCGGCGCGGATATATTCCAGCGCCAGCCGCTGGAACAATTCCGCAAAGCCCTTGCGCTCCAACTGGTGCAACCCGCGCGCCTTGCCGTCGCTCAGGATACGCTCGCCGAACGCGGTAATGGTGGTGCTGGCCAGGTCGGCAAAGATCGCCGCAACCCGCGCCTCGTGATCGGCGGGCAGATACGGCACCGAGCCGGTCGAGCGCAACCCATTGATCATTTCCATGGTGGCCCGGTGAATCTCGACCGCTAGTGGGCGCTGGTATTGAATGGTGATACTCTGCTGCAGACGCCGCTGCTGAAAGGCAATCTTTTGACGGTCCAAGCCGAGAAGCGTTCTCATTCGCTTTTCACCTCCCGCGGCTCGCCATAGGCCATGGCCTTTATGTCCTCTGCGGTCATGTCGGCTGGCAGGCCGTCGTTCATCGAGAGCGCATCCGCAAGCCCGACCTGACCGGCGCTAACCAGCAGCACGTCGCCTTCCGGCAAGGGCTTATATCCCTTGAGTTCGCGCCGCTCGTTGATGGTTAGGTCAGTGGCCTTGTCGGCCATGTCCCAAAGCGTCTTGCGCTTGTCGGCAATGGCCGGAATCTGATCGAGATCGGCCTTGATAACCTGGTCGCCAAAATACGGCCCAAGCCACATGCTCCAATCATTTGCGAGGCGATCCACTAGCGGAATCACCGTATCTTCCCAGAAGGCCAGCCGCGCCTCGGCATAGTTGGCGAACGTGTTATCGCCTTTGACGCCCATCAACAGCGGCGGCACGCCGAACGCCAGGCAGATATCGCGGGCGCTGGCATAGCGGCTTTCTAGAGCGTCCATGTCGGACGGGCTAAAGGCCATCGGTTGCCACTTCATGCCGCTTTCCAGCAGCATGGGTCGGCCAGCATTGGCCGCGCCGGAAAATTGCGTCTCGACCTGCGCCTTTAGCCGGTTGAATTGCTCGCTGGTCAGATCGTCCTCGGTCTGGAGCGCGCCGCCCGGTCGGGCGCCGTTTTGCAGCAGCGCCTTGCCCATGGCTAAATTGTCGTTGTGCGTGTCGATGCTGTATGCGCCCGCCTCGATTGGCGACATGCCATACCAATCATCGAGCGGGTTAAACAACTTGTCGTGCCGCACGTCGGATTCCATGCTGCCCGGATCAACATCCCAGCGCCTGGTTTGCCCGCCAATGGCGTAGACATAGGCTAACGGATAGCCGTCATTGCCAGGGATCACCTTCATGCGATCCGGTCGCAGCGTATAGAGTTCGCGCGGCTGACTGCTGACCATGATCCGCTCATCATAGCGATTGCCCGCAATCATCAGATAGCTGATGGTCGCCATGACGTATTCGTCGCCACTCTGGCCGGGATTAGGCTTGGCCAGCAGGTCAAGAAACGGGCTTTCGCTCAGTTCCGTTTCGCCCCGCCATGCGGTCCAGCGCACACTTGCCACGCTTTCGGCGATCCGCCGGACGCACTGATAGGCGATGACGTTGCGCCGATAGCCCTCATCCGCGAAGGCTGCATAGTCGCGATTGCTCCACGCCGGTTGCCCTGGCGACGTGACCAGCAGCGCACCGACCTTGGATGCTTTGGCCTCAGCCCGCGCAAACCAATCCCGCCAACCCATCAAAGCACCCGCACACGCGGTTGGCGGTTGATGGCGAGACGCGCGAACGCACCGGACGCGGCGTCGATCTGGTCCTTATACTTCCCGACCGGGAAGGACTTGTGCTCATCAATGAACATCTGATTCCAATCGCCTTTCGCCAGCTTGACGTTGCCGGCTGCTACCTGTGCCGCATAAGGCTCGGCCCGCAGTTCCTTGGCACCGGTCGCGCGATCAGCTTCGACGCTATAGCCAGCCAGGTTGCGGATCGTGCCTTCCGCCGATTCTTTGCCGCCGCTGCCAGGCTCCTGCTCGACCGCCACGCGGCACTCGATGCCGTCCATTTCCGCCGTCTGACGGATAACGCGCTCGCGCTCGGCAGCAGCCCACTGGCCGCGCACCACGTCCAGAACGATAAAGTCACCGTTGGGCAGCACGCCCATCTTGACGCCTGCTGTGTACGCCCCGCCGCCTTTGGTGCCGGCCTTGTCCCAATAGCGGATCAGTCGGTCGATCCTGTTGGGCGCCTGCCGAACCTCCAGCTTCTCCCACTCAAAGAAGCCACCGCCTCGCGGTAGCGGCGTCTGCTGCATCTGACCAGCGAACGCATACGGCCCCATGATGGTGCGGTCGCGTTCGACCACCTCGGCAGGGAAGCGTTCCGGGAACAGCAATTCGCCTTCCGTCTCGCGCCAGTCCGTAAAACCGATGCTGGTCTGGCAGCGCCTGGCCGGGTCAAACTCCATCGGCAGGCAAAGATGCTCATAACCGTAGTCGTTTTCGAGGATCAGCCCCGACACGTCGCCCTCATGCAGGCGCTGCATGACGATGACGATGGCCGAGCGGTCAGGGTTATTGAGGCGCGTCGGCAGCGTCTCCTGGAACACCCGCACCGCCGTCTCGCGATGGGCGGGCGATAGCGCAGCCTCTACGCTGTGCGGGTCATCCCAGATTACGCAGTTATGAACTAAAATTCCGTTCGCGAAAAAGCATTGGGTGCCTTCCACCTGGATATCGTAGACCATTTCTGATCTAGATATTTTTTCAACCACGGCAACGGTTGTTTCGTCGGATTCGCCCTTCGGGTATTGTGCCATGTCACATGACATGATCTGCAAAGCGTCACCAAATTTCGCCAAGTGTTGTTGGCCGTATCCATATCCATGTGGTGAACGCACAATTCGTTTTGACTGCTGCACTGAACGCAGGCATGCCCGTCCCTCGCCAAAATCTCTGAGCGCACCCTCCTGAACATTCTCAAATTTTGCAGATCGTATCTGCGGGCATTCACTCCGCCCCTCCACATTGGGTTTTTCTCGCCCCGTATATGTAATGCATGCCCCTTGCTCGCGCATTTGTGAGAACAAAACCGCATGCCCTGTTTCAGGGTTTTCGGCTGGTACGTTATCCCGCAATGCTCGCATTCTGATTGCGGCACTTTGCGCTTGTAAGCCGCCATCCTCTTTGTTTTGGCTTCCGCTCGACACTTCTGCGAGCATTGCCGTCGCCCATGCGGAATCTTGGCTTCGCATACCGTGCAAAAATTGCCGACCTTGCCCTGTGCTAAATTGCTGGCCGTCGTCGAGCATCTCAGACTGCAAAACACCCTTTCTGACCTGCCCTGTTTCATCGCTTTTTTTAAGCTGAATATGTTTCGCTTTACCGCCTTCCCGCAATGAGCGCAGGAGAACATCACCGGAGGAAAGTAAGCGCGCCGGTTTATATCCTCCTGCGGTGTAGAATCGATGATCTCCCGTACACTCAACCACGCGTCCGCATGCAGTGCGCACTCGATAGATCGTTTCCGCCCGACGCCGCGCCACGGCCTGGATGGGTCTATAAACCAGCCTTCCGGTATCTGTTTCGGCAGACAAAACATTGCACGACATACCACAGTTTACGATGTCGCGGATTGCGACATCTCCCTGGTCTGTGGATACCATAACATCCCCGACAAGGCAATCACCGCGACGGCCGGTCATCGAGGCGACGGCATTGGCTTGCCGCCAGCCGGTTGAATCATTCTCAAAATAGGTCTTCTGGTTCTGGTCGCTGACCATTGTCATCGGCCATCGCTCTTGGAACCAATCGCTTGTAACCAGCGCCCGCATCCGCCGTGCATCGCGCACGGCCAGGCCCATCTCATGCGATGCGCCAATGATACGATTGGAGGCCAACCCTTGCGGCCCCCATTGCCACGCCGGCCAGAACACGCCGACCAACATAGATTTCATCGTGCCAGGCGGAATGTTAATCAGCAGCCGGGTAATATCGCCAGCCGTGACCGCCTCTAGGTGCCGGCACATGGAGTTGATATGTTCGCCGTGAACGTAGGGCTGCGATGGCTCCAGCACATGCCATGCGCGCTGCACAAAGTCGGCCAGCGATCGCCGGCACAGTTCCCGCTCTAGTGATATCCAATCCGATGCAACTTGATTTGCAGCGGCGCTCAATAGCACCTATTCGCTATCCTTGGGCTGCATTGCATCGAGCAGTTCGCGGATCGTCTCGGTTGACAGCTTGCTGAGATCGAGCGCCACTGCGGGCGCCGGCTTGAGCGTGCCATCCTCGTTGGAAAGGTTTACGTCCTGCTTTTCCTTCCAGCCCATCCGGCTTTTGGTCCACCAGATCATTGACCCGGTATCGCCTGACGTGGCCTTGTTGAAAAGGCTCGCCCCGACGCGGGCATTCGCCTTGGTCGCAGCCGTGGCGATCTCGCTCTTAAAGTGCCGCCGTAGCGTTGGTGTTGTGATATCCAGGCAAAGCGCAATCTCATCCTGCGGGATGCCAACCGCCACCATCTGCTCGACCATCTGGCGCTGCTGCGCGGTCGGCTCGAACGGTGGCCGGCCCATCCGTTTTTTAGGCAACGTCTTGCTCGTTTTCGCCTTTGCCATTTTCTACTCGTAAAAAACTCTCGCCGGTTGCTTCAAGCGTGGCTTCCTTGCCGGTAAAATCCTGCCAGCGCTTTACGGCAACGTCCACATAAGCCGGATTCAATTCGATGGCGTGGCAGACACGGCCTTCCATCTCGCAAGCGATGATGGTTGTGCCGCTGCCGCTGAATGGTTCATAGACCACTTGGCCGGGGCTGGAGTTGTTTCGGATCGGGCGGGCCATACACTCGACGGGCTTTTGCGTGCTGTGGCCCACTCCACTATCGTCGCGCGCCTTAATATTCCAAGTGGTCGCCTGTTTGCGATCCCCCTCCCAATGCCCAGCGCCTTTCACGGCATACCAGCACGGCTCATGTTGCCAATGGTAATGGCCGCGCGACAACGCGAAGCGATCCTTCACCCAAATAATCTGCGACCGAATATTAAAGTCACAGGCCGTTAGACTGTCCGCCACCACGCTTGCGTGCAATCCGCCATGCCAGACATAGGCAACTTCGCCTGGAAACAGCGCCCAGGCCTCGCGCCAGTCGGCGCGGTCGTCGTTTTTTACGACGCCCATTTTGCCTTTATTTTTATTGATGCCGGCATTCGCGCGCCAAGCTGGATCATACTCCACCCCATAAGGCGGATCAGTCACCATCAGATGCGGCTCGATGCCATTCAGCGCCTTGGCCACCGTGTCCGCATCCGTACTGTCACCGCACACGATCCGATGCTTGCCGAGCAACCACACGTCGCCGGGTTGCGTGACCGGATCATCGGGCGGCTCTGGCACGTCGTCAGGATCGGTCAAGCCTTCCGGCGTAGCCTCAGCCAACAACGCATCAAGCGTCATGTCGTCAAAGCCGATCAAGCCAAGGTCGAAGCCATCAGCATCCAACCCCTGCATCTCAACCTTTAGCAGGTCCATATCCCAGCCCGCATTTAGCGCTAGCTGATTATCGGCCAGGACGTAGGCTTTTGTTTGCGCCTTGCTCCAGCCCTTCGCAATCATCACCGGCACTTCGTTAATGCCGAGTTTTCGCGCCGCCATTACGCGGCCATGGCCAGCAATGATTCCACCGGCCTGGTCAATCAGTATCGGATTCGTCCAGCCCCACTCCTTGATGCTTGCCGCGATCTGCGCGACCTGTTCATCAGAATGCGTGCGGGCGTTGTTGGCGTATGGAATCAGATCGGCAACCTTGCGCCGTTCTATCGTGGCCGCCGGCCATTCGTCAGATTTCATCGAGGCACCGATTTTTGGGTAAGCTTCGCACTCCTGGCAAAGCGCAGGTTGCCGGCCTTTCG
>Ga0222719_10002078_pt1 | contig 18693 bp, 15 predicted proteins | sample C33_34DmetaG_FD_165039 | JGI IMG/M metagenome (GOLD analysis project Ga0222719, IMG submission 165039) | Estuarine water microbial communities from San Francisco Bay, California, United States - C33_34D | ecosystem: Environmental > Aquatic > Marine > Unclassified | place: USA: California... | reverse complement strand
ATTTCCCGGTGTGACCTTTGGCGATTGCTTCGGCTTCTGGTGAGCGCTTCACTACCTGGCGACCGACCGCGCGAAAATCCCCATCGTTGAGCGCCGCGATCACCGGCACGTTATCGCCGACCTGATCGGACAAAGCCGCGTGACGGGCTGCAATCGCTTCCGGGGCTTCCGAGATCACTTCACGTGCGGCCTTTCTGACTGAACCGGAAAATGGACGGGTCGCTTGACGTGCTAATTTCTTGGCGAGTCCCCCAGCTTTGAGAACTCCACCTAACGCAAGTGCTCCCCCTGCACCGTATGCGGCACCAGCAAGAGGATCGCTGCCCTCACCGACTGCCTGTGCCGTTCCGCCCGCAGCACCGGCCGTTGCAACTCGTGCAGCGTTGCCAAGCCGTTGACCTTTACGGAGAGAAACAAGCCCTTCGAGCACGTTTCCAGCACGCGCTACAACAGGCGTGGCCGACGCTGCTGCACGTGCTCCGAGTTTTTTGACTGCGCGACCCGCAGCACCACCCCCGACCACACTACCCCCGATTTGACCTGCAAAAGCGGTTTTTGGGGCCATTTCCATTTGAGCATCGGTTTTTGCTCTCACAGCCGACAATGTTTCGTCGTAGTTGAGATCCCCCGAATTTCCGGTGTAGTAAAGTCCTGCTGCTGCTAGCCTTTCGGGTATTCCAAACAGGCTGCGACTGATACCGGCTGTCAACGCAGCACCATAAGTTTTCGGTCCCTGTGCCGCAGCACGGCGCCCGGCCTGCTTGATTTCTTCCTGTCGGGTCATGACCTCTGGCATTCCAGCACGCCGACGAAGATCCCGAATACGTGGATCGGCATCGAAACGAGCGAGCGCACGACGCTGATCTTCCGGGGACCGACCTTGACGCCGCATCCGCTCGATCAAACTATTGCGAGCGTTCATGACCACCTGCCCGACCTGGGGAGATTGTTGGGATGCTCTCGGGGTCGCTACCGCGCGAGGATTTGCAGCCCGTCCACCATCGAGAGCCTGCACAGGCTTACCAAATTCCTTGGAAGCACGGGCCGAAACCTGGTCTGGTGTCACATTATCCGGGGCATTCTGGTAAACGTGCGTCGAGCCATCGGCAAAGGTAACGGTGATATTGCGCGGCATAATCTATCTCACCAATTCGAAACCGTGGGCTTGCCGGAACTGCGTGGAACAATTCGTTTGGGTGGAGTTTTCCTCGCCGGCTGCGGAGTGGCGATTCGTTGCTGTATCCCTCTCAATCTCTGCTTGATCTGATTCCATGCAGCCAAACGTTCTGCAGCCGGAATGTTTGGGTCAGAAATTCTACCCGACATGGCCTTGAAAAAATCGCGATCAGCATTTGATACACCTGCACCAAGCTTACCACCCGCCAAAGCCAAAACAATGGCATTGTCGATGGTTTCAAGCTTCGCGATATTTACTTTGCCTGGTGTAGATATTCCTATAACCCCTGGGACCATCGAACCTATGTTTTCCAATCTACCACTCGTAGATCCTTTGATCATATCTGCAACTGGATCAGACTTACTATTCAGATTGATCCCAAAATCCGACAAAATTGCATTTACGTTTGCCGCATCATCTGGTTTCGTTATTGACCCTCTCGACGCCGCGATATTTTCCCGTGAAGCGATGTTGGCACCGGCAATGCGTTCGCTCGACTGTATCCGTGCTCCGGTGTTGGGATCAACACCCTTGGGAATGATCCGAACAGGTCGGCCGGTGCGGGAACCTACACCGACTTGCTGATTTCCAACATCGACGAATTTCAGCGGGTCAACCGGCTGTGAGCCATTCGGCAGACTGATGGGCTGCAACGAACCATCCTTGCCGATTTGGTAGGCTTGGAGATTTCCTTGTGCATCCTGCGCATAGAACGGCTGCAAGCCGAATTCCTGTTCCTGTCCAAACATCGCAGCAATCGCCGGGAGTGCGTTCGGGTCCTTGGAGATGGCATCCCCGAGCACGGCTGCATCCTCTGGCTTGATACCGGCCTGTTGGGCTAGAATAGGCCATGCCGCATTCACATCGCCGCCACGTGCCGCGATGGCTTGCAGCCCTTTCACCGCCACGCCGACTTTCTGCCGCTGCAAAAGTGCGGCTTCCTCGCCACCCATCGCAAGCTGCTGTTCCATCTGCTGACGCTTCATCGCTTCTACGTCGATCATGCGTGCCCGATCTTCGCGAGCATCCAAAGTCGGCTGGTAGAGAGCTTCGGCTCCGCCTACGGTAGCCAAAACGTCCGATATCCGCCCCACGGTATCAAGAAACGAGCGACGTTCACGCTGCGGCTTGATTTCGGGCAACGGCATATTTGGCACCTCGAAATTCGGGCGCTGGTCCATCGCCGTGGCGGCTCGCGTCACCGCAACCGGCTCTGGCGGTTGAAGCGCTTGCAAAACATTCGCTGTCGGCAACCCTTTCTGTATAAAAGGATCAAAAACAGGACGACGAAGACCAGAGATGAAGACCATTACAGTGCTCCGTAGTTGACCGTCGCGTAGCCTGCGATCTGCGGCCCCAAGGCCCACGGGCGCAGCCGTTCGACCTCATCTGCCATAACCCCCCGGTGGCGTTCGCTGCGGCCGAGATAAGAGAACAGATATACACCCAGGCCATCGGCAAATTCGCCGACTTTTTGGATCGTGTGCTTGAGCCGCCTGTCAGAAAAGATCGAGGCAATGCCGCCCACGGTCGAAGCGATCGAACCAAGGGTAGATGGGCTTCCCCCTGTGCTACGACTGCCGGCATTTGTGACCAGCCCACCTGCCTGCAATCCAAGACCGGAAAGCCCGGTAAGCTGTTGCAGGTAATTGTTGTAGAAACCCTGATTGATCTCGGCGCCTCGGGACTGCAAAGCACGTTGTGTCGAGCCGCTGTTGAGCAAACCACCCGCTGCCTGCGTGCCAATCGTGCCACGGGTCATTTCTCGCATGGCAGGGGCATAACCGGCCTGTTGGAGATAGTTCTGATATCCTGCACTCGCTCCGGTCGTATCGCCCTGCCCGGTAAGCAATGCGGAGAGAAAATTGTTCGCACCAACACCTTGGTTCATTACAGGCGAATAGGTCGATTTGATCAGCCCATATGCCTGATTGTCCGAGGTTGCTGGTTTGGACTTGAGGAAGCTCATTGGACAGTGCCTTTCCACATGGCATTCGAGAGAACGAAAAGCTCGCACACACCGTTTGAGGTAACGCGCTTACCGACGCTGCGACCACCTGCCCATCGAGCAAGCAACTTCACGTCACGACGAAAATCAGGGACCAGGCCGAAGATCAGCTTCGCGCCATGATCGGTGAACATGCGGCGAAACGATTCCTGTGCGTGCTGGATCGCCTGACGGCCGCGACTTTCAAAAAGGAAATGCACTTCAAAGGTGCCGTCGCCTTCATCGTCGAAAAGCGCCACGTCGCCGTTGTCGAAGGTGATGGGTACGTTGCCCGGTCGCGCCACCCAGGCTGCACCCGACAATCCCCGGTTGAGGGGTGAGGTGTCGATTGCCTGGATTACGTGAGTGTTCATGCGTCTTTCCGAATGGTCCCGAGGTTCCCGGTGGACTATGTTCGAAAGCGCATGAAGCGGGGGAACTGGCGGCGTTCTAATGCGTTTGGATACTCTCTGTCAACTGGGCCTATGGGCAAAAGTTCATGAAGCCACGGCGCCGACCACCATTTGATAGCAGAGGGACGTAAATCCGCTGATATGAGATCCTGACACCAAAGGCAGCGGTGAGAGGCACATAGAGCCGCTGATATGAGATCCTGACACCAAACGAGGCAGTCAGCGGCACGTAAAACCGCTGGTATCCAATCGACACACCCGAAAGTCGAATGGGCGCGTAGAACCGCTGATAGGATACCTTCGTGGTCATTTATGCGGCCGATTCCCACCCGAGTTCGAACCCTGCGGTGTTGATCTGCGTGTAGGTGAGATTGTATTTGACGTTGAAGGTCTTGAAGCCCGTGCCAATGCCGCTGACGTTGGACGACGAAGTATCCACGCCCCCTTGGCGAATTACTGATTTGATGTTCTGCGGGCCTGCGCCGCCATCGTTATTGCCCCGGAAGCAATGCCGCTGTTCAGAGCCTACAACCAATCCCGAGAGCGCCGGGAGATCGGCAATCGCGAAGGTTGTTTTCTGCGCAGCGGTGTTCGAGGAAACAGCCGTGGCGTCCGACAAGGTTACTTCGTTCACATCGGTATAAACGCCGGTCATGCCCGAATTGCTGCCCGCCCCGCTCGCCTTGAGAGCCGCGACGAACGATCCGACGAGCGAAATCCCGACCGAGGCCAGCACTTGCGAAATGTAGCAGCCGGTGTTGGCCGTATCGCCGCATTTCACAGCATCCACGCGGGTAAGGATCGCCGACGAATAGGTTCCCGAGAGCGCGAGCACACCGTCCTTGTAAAGCTCGTAGGCGTGGGCCGTGCCCGCCGCGTCGATATTCAGCTTGAGCACCCAAGTATAGCGCGTGCTGCTTGCGGTGACGATATCGGTCCCAAGTTGGGTCCATGCCGGCGTTGCCAGGGTGCCCGAATTGTATTCCAGTCGCGTGACGGTCGAACTGTTGACCCGCAGCCGAAGTAGCATCTGGTCCGAGTTGTTCACCAGCACCAGTTGATTGACGTTGTACGAGCCGCCCGCATAGTAGGTATCCGCGCGCAGCCAGAAATCTTCGCCGGTTGTCACATAATCGTCCACATTGTCGCCGTCCGTGAAATCACAGAAAAAATGCGACGTATTGTTGCCGATTGAAACTGACTGATCGGTGTAGGTCGAATTGAACGTCGCGGCTGTGGTCGAAGTCGAAATGGTGCCAACATTTCGAGTAAAAGCCGGGTGCGCTCCCATGAAAAGATAACGGTCGGCCATTAACTCACTCCTGTGAAGGTGAACGACGCATCGGCAATCGTTCCTACGGTCGTTTGTGCGATCACCTGGATTTGATCACCTACCGCAAACGAAACGGTCGTGCCGCTGGTAGCGAAGGTGATCACACCGCCCGAGGTGATCGAAATTGTGCCCACAGTCGAGAGCACGCCGGCTGCGGTGCGCTTTTTCACGGTGAACGTAAAGGTGGATCCGGGGAGCGTGCCCACGTTGCCGTAGGAGCCGAGCCATTCATCCTGAAAAGTGACGGCTTCCGCGAAAGTGTGCAGCAACATTACCTCGTCGCTAGACGGTGCCGTAGTGAAGCCAAAGGGCACGAAATAGAATCCGCTGCCGTTTGCGGCGAAAGTCAATCGTCCCTGTTGATCCACCGTCAACGTGGCATTCGAATAGGTGCCTGGCGTTACGCTGGTGTCTTCGAGGTCGATGGTGATATCTGCGGCCAGCGTCCCGCCACCGGAAAGGCCGACGCCTGCGATTATCTGCCGCGCAAGCAGTTCTTCGATAGCGGTCTGGTTGTCTTCGAGTATTCCGCCGCGACCTTGCAACAACCGAATAAAATACTCGGTCGGCGTCCCATCCGGGTTGGAGATCGCAGTGCGGTTCTCAAGGTTTTGAAGCATCGGGAATTTCCAAATCGTCAATGCGGGTCAATGCCCCATAATCGACGATTTGGAAAAGCCGGCCGGGCGAGAACATGCTACCCAGGCTCAACCAATCGAACCGCTGATCGTAGGCGTTTTCTTCGACCGTGATAGCCCCGCAGGAAACGTAGCTTCCGCCTCGATCATCCGAAACGAAAAGTTCCGCGGAATTCAGGGTTTCATCGTATAGCTGCGGCGGGCTTCCCGTCAACTCGACGCCGAAGCAAGGAACCGCGCTGCGGCCACGAATGATCACCTGTCCCGTGACGACGCGACGGAACGGCTGGGTGCCGTCTTCGGTGAAATCCGGGTTATCATCGGCCGGCAGTTGCGGATTGAGGAAATAGAGCGTTCCCGTCACTCGGTCGCCTACAAGAATGTTGGTCCCGAAAGCGTCTTCGTTCGGGAGCTTCGCCACCCACTGCTTGCCTACCCATCCCCGCCACAAAGCGGAATCTCCGGTTCCCCAACTGAACCACGCGGGCGGCTGCTGCGATAGATCACACACCAGCGTTTCAGTCACGAGGTTGAGCACGTAGAAATCGTGCCCGTCGAGCGTGTAGGTCCATGCGCGGCAAACCGGCCACTCGGGCAGGCCACGCACAACCACCATTGCGAACGCCTGAAATACCTTCGCGTCGGTGTCTCGCTTTTCGACCACCTGTGCGCTCGCCTGGAACTGCTGCACCTCTTCCGAAGGGTAGTTGATCACGGCGAGCGGCACCACCTGAGAAGCTCGGAGATCGGGTGCCCCTTCGGTGACGGCAAGCGATTGCGCTTGGCTGATTTGCGCGTCGGTCATGATTACAACGTCCGGTTGATCCGAATCGAGGCATCATTGAAGGTGCCAGGCGTCCACGGGCTAACCGTGTTGGGATCTTCCTCGCTCACATCCCACCAATAGGTTGCGGTCGGAGTAATCGCGTGATCCACGCCGGCGTCGTATGCGGCGACCGATTTCAGGCTGACTTGCAAATTGGCATCCCCGCCGTCCGTCTTCATCGCGCGAACAACCGTGATCACCCCACGAACGCTGGTGCTGTCTGCGGGCACATCGGCGAGTGACATTTCCACGCTCGCTGCGGCGGCTGCGGCCGAAGCATAGTCGGCATCGTTGGGAGTGCTTTCGTCGAGCAGTGCGTAAATATCGGCGCCCGTCGAAGGTGTCCATCCAGTGTTGCTTTCGTCGCTTGCAACCGGGCAACCAACCACATTCACCGTGCCCATGAAATCATTGTTGTAGGTCCCGGATTTATCCCAAACAACCAACCCCTTCATGTAGAGTTGAACCGAGGTATTGCTTGTCCCGCTTTGCCGATTGGACCAACTGACGATGCCGATGAGGGTGTTTTGTGGCACAGCTTCGGTTGCGGTGAGCACCGGCACACCTTCACGGCGCACCTCAATATCTCCGGTTTCGCTGTCGATCAACATTTCGATGTGTTGCCATGTGTTCGTGGTGAAAATTGGAATAGTGGTTGTGGCAATCAAATCACTGTCAAAATCGTAAACCGACAAAGCTCCGTTCGGCTCCACGATCAAATCATACATGCGAGCATTGGCGATGCTACGATATCCAATAATCACGGGACGAATGCCGGACGACGATGGCAGTGTGGTTCGATAAAATCGGGCACCTACACCAAGCGCCTTGGCGGGGGTAGGAACCGACATGCGCGAGTCGGTGAGGTTGCTGTTGTTGTTGGTAGCGGCCACAACGAGTACGCGACCTGTGGATACTCCGTCAGGATCCACAGGTAGCTGATTGCCATTGTTCGGTGTGATGAACGAATATGGTAGTCCGTCCAGCATGTTTTCGGCGCCAGCCTCGCCCGACCCGTAGAAGCTGAAATTGTCGGCCCACTGCAACATCGGAAATCTCCCTTACGGGTTCAAAAAGTTCTGGCGAGCAATCGCCTTGCGAATGCGTTCCTCGATCTGCGGCGTCGAAATTCGCTGGGAACCCCCTTCGATTTTGAAAACGCCACCATCGTTGTCGGCAATGATCATCGAGCCTTTTACTTGAAGCGCGGAGCCAGGGATAGCCCCCCGGTCGAAAAGGACACCTTGCACGCGCTGCACCGGAGCATCGAGATTTCCGGTCATGAAATAGGCTTCGGTCGTGCTCTGGCCGGGGATCCAAAATTGGTCCCCATAGACGACGACTTGGTGGCCTGGATCCGGGCTGCGCTCGGCCGTGGCGTAGTTGAGCGGGTCAATGGTCGTCTCGCCCGGCTCGATCCAATAGAACCGCCCGTTGACGCTCTGGCCCGCCCCTACTACGATGATGATGTAGCCATTGATGTAGCCGACACTCACCGGGGCATAGTCGGCCGGCATCGGAACTGCAATAATGCCGGGGGCACCACCGCCCGCGAACGTAGCGCCGCCCCACGAGAGATTTGCACCGGTTTCCGTGGTCACAATCGCATTTCCAGCCGTGCCGAACGTGATTGCCCGCACCACGAGATCGTTTGCCGTGCTCGATGATGCCCGCGCGGTCGTGTGCGCGATCAGCACCGTGGAATAGTCGGTTCCCCCGACGCCGGTATCATTGATCGCGTTGAACAGATTTTCGAGCGAGAGCGCGGTGCTGATACCCCGAGCAACCAACCACGGAGCAACTGCCGTCCCGGCTGGGGAGCCTGTATCGACCGAACCCGTGGTGAACTGGTAATAGGTGTTGTCGATCCTCACCACGTCGCCGTTGGTAACATTCGCGGCTGCGGTAAGTGTGCCCCGGCCCCAGGCGTTATCGGTGTAGGCGTAGAGCGCCTGCCCGTCCGCAATCCACAGGAAAGAGGGAACAGCCGAACCACCGTCGCCGATGGTGCCCGTCGCGGCCATGCTCACGTCAGCGGCCGTGGCGCTGCCCGCAATCGACGTGGAAACGGTCGTGGGAACACCGTTGACCGTGACGCGGGAAAGAACGTCCCCGCTGACTATGAAATGGTCGTCGTTGAAAATCCCCGGAGCATGGTATTCAGCGCGAACCGGCTCCGTGCCGAGCGAAATCCAGCGCTGCAAGCCGGGGCGCGCGACATACGAGAAATCATCGGCCAAGACCGGATTTTGCTCGATCCAGCGATTGCGCAAAAGGATATCGGCCGTGCGAAGGACCGAACGGCTGGCATCATGCCGGGCAAGGGGAATTTTGGGCATTACTCATTCCCCTGATAACCTCGATTGAACGCCGAGGTCGAAGAAAAGCTTCGCTGCCGGTCGTAGGTCTGCCGGCTCATGAAGGGCCAGGAAAGATCCTCGTTGGCTTCGAGCGGTTGCGATTGCAGGTAGCGCGAAACGAACTTTTTCCGTTCGGACTTGAAAATGGACAGGCTTTGCTCGTCCATCATTCGACCGTAGCGCGGGTTAATTCGCAGAGCTAGGTAGGTGATGAAAAAGCTATCGAAGTCTGCTGGAAAAGGCATTTCGTCGGTCGAGAGCTTCGACGAGATCGCCACCCAATCGCCGAGATCGGCGCGATAGAACCATTCGCGGAAAGTTCCGTCCGTGTTGAGTGTCAGAGTTGCCGCACCTTCAATCCTGCGCCCGTTTGCGTCGAGCGTCACCGGATAGGTGGCAAGCAGGCTGGAAGGGTCGGCAATTGCCATCCTCGAACCATCCTGGGGCGCCGGAGTGAGGTAAACCGTCACCGGCTCTTCGTTGAGCACGAGCAACCGCTTATTGATGTTCGGATGTGCCCGTTGCTGCGCGGTGATCGTGTTGTCGTCGATTTCTCGACCATAGTTACCAAGAGGCCAGTCAGTCAGCGCCTCGCCTGCTTCGTCGCCAAGCACGGCGCTGAAAAGCGCGTTGAGCAGCCGCAATCCTTCCGTAACCTGTGCATCGCTCGGATCTCGCCCAATCGCGATAAGATTACCTTCGCGATATGCGTCAGCAATGATCGAGGAAATCAAGGTCACGGAAGGATCCCCCGTTGATTACAGGTCCAGCGGCTCAGGAGCCGGGCGGGCAACACCCACCTTTATGTGCCGCAAACCTTTCTTGGTTTTCGTCTTAGTCGGAGTGTGAGTAGGTGATGGGGCGGGTACGTGCGACGAAGTCGAACCCTTGACGGTGCGTTTCTCGGCGCCCGAGGTCCATCCAGTCGGAACATCTTCCGCCTTATCGAAAATCGCGGCTTCATCGCCTTTTGGGCTATTGAACCAGGCGGGCCATTCACTTTTAAGCATCGGTGTTCTCCTATCGATAGACTATCCTTGAATGACTAGGCGAGACAAAGCAATCCCAATCACCGAAGACGTACCTCCAACAGACATAAATCCGCGAGGTGAAAGTAGGGTGTTCACTGCGGGGAGATCGCTCGTCAACGTACCACTCGCAATTGTGCTAGGTGCGGAATTGTCCCAAAATCGGTAGGATACGTTCGGCGAATTTGGTGTTGCAAAAAGTTCAAGTGTGTAGGTTTTTGTGCGATCAACTGTAGGTACAGGGAATGAGGCACCAAGATTGATCTTGGTTGCCGTTCCTGTATTATCGTTATGCATGATTTGAATATTGGTATCCGCAGCATCCCAACCAACACCTACTATACTAGGTGAAATTGATGGTTCTGCGTCAACCGGAGCTGTCGTGTGATTGCTCATACCCACAAATAGTCGATTTGTCGCAGTCGCCACTCCCGTTGCCGGTGCAAAAGTGCAAGCCATGCGGAAACCGCCACGGTTCGTGACATTTCCTAGGAACCATTTACCTACTGGATATCGAAACCCTGCCACTGCGCTAGTTGAAGCAACCGTAACAAGATATTCGAGCAATCGGGTTGATGTATAGTCGTTGGTTGTTGCAATTGCAGAAGATGCGGTTGCCGTTCCTGTAGCTGTGAGTGCTGCACCGCCAAAAGCTGAAATAGTAGTAGTTACACCTTCCGCTTGATATGCCAGGACTGGACGCCGACCTAAATCAACAAAAACGTCTAGTTCGGTCCCGCTGATCTCAATAGCACCAGGTGCTCCTATTGTAATTTCTTCTGGTGATCCTGCGCCCGCCGTATATCTACCTACGAGAGTTTTGGGACCACTCAAATTCTGAATTTTGCCAAAAGTGACCGCACCGAGATCAATAGTCCACGTAGTACCACTGCTTGATACCGTGATATCTCCCTTATCACCATCCGAAACTCCACCCCCTGCACCTGGTGGCACGGCCCATGATCCATCAGCACGCAGGAAATCGGTCGTGCCACCACCGGACGACGGCACCAGTCCCTTGAGTGTCGATGTAAAAACATCGAGCAACGCGGTTGCTTGGGTTCCGTTCAAATCTTCCGGGGAACCACTACCTGCCGTAGTTCTACCCTTGAATGTGGCAGTGGCGACATTCGCAAGTTTTGCGTTGGTTACAGCACCTGCGTCAATTGCCCATGCAGTACCACCGCTGGATACAGTGATATCGCCCTTATCACCGTCCGTAACAGGTGGCACGGCCCATGATCCATCGGCACGCAGGAAATTGGTTGTACCACCGCCAGACGACGGCACCAGTCCCTTGAGTGTCGATGTAAAAACATCGAGCAACGAAGTCGCTTGGGTGCCTGTTAATTCTTCCCCAACGCCGCTACCTGCGGTGATACGTCCAAAAAACCGCGAAGTTGCCGCAGCAAACACAGTGTCAATTGCTTGCGTACCTGTGTGATTTGCTCGGGCAAGCAAAACAGCATCGGAACTGTTGGCTGTAGCTCCATCCGCAACATTAATCATCGTGCGAACTTGTGCAGCGGTCAACTCTTCCCCAACACCACTGCCTGCGGTCGAACGGCCGAAAATTCTTGAGGACGAAGCTGCTAGGATCGTGGCAATTGCTTGTGTACCTGTGTGGTTTGCTCGGGCAAGCAAAACAGCATCGGAACTGTTGGCTGTAGCTCCCGCAGCGACCCCATCGAGTTTGGCCTTGTCCGCGCCGGTCATGAAGCCCGCCGACCCGGAAGCCACGGCGTTGGAGTGTGCGGTTCCCCCGCTCCCTGCGTGCGAAGCAGCTAACTTGTCAACATCGAGTTCATTGATCGCGGCCTGCAAGTCAGTTGCCGCAATACCCCCGGCAGGGACATTCCCTACCTGATCTGCCGTTGTGGGGAATTCACCGAGATATATCCAAGTCGCCCCATCACTATAATAGCAACCCTTGCTCTTGCGATTGACCAGATAAACGCCGGTCGAAGTCAGTACCCAATACTTCTGCTGCGGAACCGTAGTAGGATCCGGGAGATCGGCATAAGTATTGACCGTGACTGCATCTTTTCCGGTGTATAGTTCCGTGAAGTTCGCATTAATCTTTGTGCGAACTTGAAGTCCCGTTTCACCGTTATTGATGATTTGCTGGCCCATCTAGTCGATCCAAACTTCGGTGTCGATCCAATCCCCGCCATCATTCCAAATACCGAGGGCCAGGATCCAATTAGATACAGGTCCACCCCCTGCTGCAAGGATACCTACCCAAGTCGAAATCATGGGTTAGATCGCAAGCGTGCCGCTTGCACCCCCTGCAAGCGTAACCGTGCCGCCTGCTCCGGTGCGAAACAAGAAAGGTAGTGGAACATACGCACCAGCCGCGACCGGCTGTGCGTCCACCAAAACAGTTCCGTCCGCATCGGTAATGGTCAAGGTCCCCGCCGTCTTGGCAAGAAAGCCGCCGACTTGGCCACCTTTGATCTCATAGCTGGTATTCGCAGCCATCGGTTGAGGGCGGTATCTTTCTCTTACAGCGGTCATTTTTGGTATCCTTGGTTAAAAAGGCCCCGCCTCGTGCGGGAACAACGAGACGGGGCCTGTCAACATTCGCCCGGAGAACTAGGCGAACCGCAGCCCTTAGCTGCCGTTGACCCGGCAAAGCCGCGTGCGATCCCGCACGTTGGCATTCAGCGCCACGTCGAACCGGACGCCGTGGGCGCCAGTGTCGAAGTCGCTGTGCTGCCACATACGAACCGAGATCGGCACCTTCTTGAGCTTGCGGCGCATGGACGTATCCGAAGCGGGCAGGATCAGCGGCACAGTGTTGACGACAATCGCCGGCTTCTGGATCAGCAAGCGCGGAGCCAGGTTGGCACTCGCCGCACCCAGGAAGGTGATATCGGCGTTGTCAGCCGGCGCGGCGTCCACGGTCGCGTGCGCGGTGTTGATGTTGACGTTATCACCAGCGCCCGAACCCGGAACGATGATCGCCGGGAAGATCGTCAATGCCACGGCGCCAGCCACCGCCGTTGCATCGGCAACCACGGTGAACTGCTGCAAACGGGCGGGCGAAACGCGAGCCTGCTTGCGGTTGTCGTAGGCATAGACCCCGGCGATGGTGAAGACTTCGCCCGCCTTGAAAGTCGCCGCAGCCGTGGTGGCGTCGGTGATATTCAGGGTTTGGGTCATGCGCCGCCCGTTGACAGTGCCAGCCTTCGCCACATCGGCGTAGTTCTTGTTCTGGTTCGCCCCGTCAACTTCCATCACGTTCGCGCCGGTCCCGGTACGGGTGCCCGTGGTGAGGACCGGAAGCTGATTGGTGAACATCGAACGGATACCGTTCAATTCGCCCGAGAAGCCCTTGCGGAAAGTCGCGGTCGAGAACTGATCCGGCCCCGGCAGCTTCACTACCTGGTCGCCGAGCTTCATTTCGTCGGTGTGGTTCATGATGTAGGAAAGTTCGGAATCATCGACCCCGTTTTCCTTGAGCCGGGTATAGGCCGCAGCCGCGTCCAGCCATTCGTCAATCGACGTGCTGCCGTCGCCGACCCAATCGGCCGAGGCCAGGGTAGCGATTTGCAGGATATAGGCGTCGATCTTTTCCGCCATGCTGGTGGCGGCGCCGAGCAGTGCCTTGCTTTCGCGGGCATCGCCGATGGACTTGATCTTGACGAAATCGCCCCAGCCCATGTTCGCGTTGAACGTGCCGGTGACTTCGAACAGTTCCGACCCGAACACGGTCCCATCGGTGCCGCCCGAGAGATCCTTCACGCCGTTTTCGGTGCGGGTGACGGTGTAGCGCGGCGTGGTCTGTTCGAGAACCTGCAAGCCGTTGCGGTCGTCCATTTCGCCATCGTATTCGTTCCACGAAACGGCGTCGGCGGTCACGAGGTTGTTCTGCAACACCATCGCAAACGAGTTCAGAACGAGCTTCTGCTGTTCGGTAGTAACTGCACCCATCGGAGTGTCCCTTTCCTTGAAATGCGGATCGGAACACTCCGATGCCGCGAATTAACGATAACCCTTTTTCGCGTCGTTCGCCCAAGCCTTTTCGAAATCGTCGAGATTGTCGGTGGCCGGGCTGATACTGGTGCGGGAGTTCGCTCCACGCGCCGGATTGCGGGGCGGGTCGCCGGCCTGGGGAACGCGCCGGCCAGCCTTGGCCTTGGCGATCTCCGCGTCACGCGCCTGCACGAACTTCAACTGTTGATAGGGAGAAAGGTTGGCTACGCGCTTCGCTTCCGCCTTATTCTGTGAGAGATCGTAGAGGATCTGCGCGCCGTGCTCGGCTTCGTGCGCCGCCTCGAAGGTTGCTTGGGACAGAACCCAATCGCCTCGCATACTGGCTTCAACAACGCTTTCCTGGAAATCGTCGAAAAGTTCGATGCCTTTGGTCGCGAGATCATCAACCTTTGCGAGCAATTCTTCCTGCTGGCGCTGTGCCTGCTGGCCTTGCTCGTATTCCTGCTGACGTTGCAGGACCGCATCGGCTCGTTCGGTGGCCTTTTTCTCGGCCAGCCATTCAAGCTTATCCTCGATATATCGGTCGTCGAGGTGCCCGAGAGGATACTTGTCGGTGTCGGTGGGATCCGGCGCCGGGGTTTCCTGTGACGAACGATTATCACCGCCGTTTCCGCCTTGCAAGCCCCTTTCGATATTTTCGAGGCGGGCGAGCAATTCTTCATTGCCGCGCGATTCAAGCTGGCGCTGCAATTCCCGGTTGCGGCGCGTCAGTTCGCGAATTCGATCACTCGGTTTGCGGCGCTGGCGCTGCTGATCGTCGTCACCTTCACCGTCCTGGTCGTCACCGTTCTGATCGTCGTCGCCGCCCTGATCGTCACCGTTCTGATCGTCGGCCGCGCCGCGATCATCATTCTGATCGTCGTCACCCTGATCATCGCCCTGGTCGTCGGCCGCAGGGGCTTCCTTCATCTTCGGGGGACCACGGCGCTTGGCCGGTCGGTCTTCCTTCGCGGCTGCAACTTCGCTGCCAACTTCAACATCGCCCGAGGCCATGAAATCATCGAATTCAGCGGTGCTTTCGTTTCCCGACTCAATCATTTTCCAGTTCTCCGTTTTCCGGGGTTTCGGTATCTGCCTTGCGTTCGTCGAAATCCCGGTCTTCGCCGGCAAGGGTGTTATGCTGATCAAGAACGTCCATTACCTGACGAAATTCCTGATCATCCATAGCTGCGTTGCGTTCCTCGTTTTTGCCTGCCACGTCAGCGGCACGGCTACGAGCGTCGAGAATTGCCTTGTAGGCTTGGGCCTGTGCCAGATTTGCGCGGGCTTCGTCGGCCGAAGCCTTGGCCTGCTTAGCGGCAAGGTCGGCTTCGGCTTGGGCCTGTGCAAGTTGGGCCTGTGCGGCCTGCAATTCTTGGTTCTGTTGCTGCGCCTGCCGCATTTCCGGCGTAAGCTCGTCTTCGGGGATCGTTCCGGGCGGGAGCAGCGCCTTGAACCGCTGCGCAAACTCGCCACTGCGCGGCCAGTCCTGTGCTTCGGCCACGAGATCCATCACGACGCCCGCAGCCTGCGGCATTGCGTTGACGAACGCCATCATCTGTTCGGCCGCAAGTGCTCGCTTGGTTTCGCTGGCCGGGCCGACCGAAACAGTGACGCCGTATTTACCCATCGTCACGTCCGAATTCGGGTCGCTCGGGTCGTTGATCACCTTCATAAGCCGTTTGTCGTCGCGGCCAATCACCGTGACAATCCGCTTGGTGTCGTAAATGTAGGGGATCAGTTCGTTGATGTTTTTCGCGCAACGCTCGTCGGCAATCCGGCGCCGGTCAACGTAGATATATGTCCCCACGTCCGAAACCATCTGGCGCTGCTGAATTGCGACCTTCGACACCTCGTTACTCGGCATCCCGAGCGCGGCTTCGTGGAGATTCGAGATATCCTTGAGGTCTTGGGTCGCCATACCGGCTTCGTTGACCAAGGCCGCGTCGATGCCAGGGGGCGGGACGTGAACGGGCGCGCTTTCGCCATCGTTGAAATACAGGAATGGGTCGTCGCTGGACGGTGCCCGCCGCCACTTGGCTTCGTGCCCTTTGACCGCTTCCGGCGTCGTCAGCCACTTGTTCCGGGGCGCCGCCACAAGCTGTTCGGCCACGGTCGAGCGCCAATAGTTGTGCAGCCGTTGCGGGTCCTTGAGGAACCGGATCAGACCCCAACGGTGGACTTTTTCGCCATCGTTGATTTCCCATCCCGGCACCCGATAGATCGGGATCGAGGAAATCGGATAATCGTAGGGACCTTCGAGAATTGCATTGCCGCTGCAAACGTAGAGGCGAGCAATCCGGTTCGGAACTTCCCGAATGTAGGGCGAACCGTCCGAGCGCGTTTCAACGAAATTGATGTATTCGAATTCTTCTTTGTCGGTCACATCATGAACGGTGCCGTCAAGGTAGAGCGCGAGAACTTTGGTGCCTTCTGTGACCATTCGCCAATACGAAACGATCCGAACGCAATCCTCTTGCAGCCAATAGCCGCTGTTGTTCCATTTCTTTTCGTCCAGGAACCCAACTTCCGCAGCCCAAGGCCAGCGGTGCTTGAATTCCTGCTGCGGGAGATCATCACCGACGAATCCCCATTGGGCATCGCCGCCCGAGGGTTCGATTGCGAGAGGGTCGAGCACCACCGCGTAAGGGTCGGTGACGGCCGAAAGCTTGATTTCTTGCTCGAAAACATCGTCGTTCGCGTAATCGAGCGAGAGCGTGAAATATCCTTCGCCGCCGACGCACTGGTATTTCGCGGCTTCATCACGGGCGAAATCGGCGTGCGAATTCTTGAAAATCGAGCGAATAAGCCCTTCACGGACTTCCGCGATTTCCTTGGTGCCTGCCTTGTCAGGATGGACCCGAATTTCTGTCTCGTTCATGAGACGGTTGCCGACGATCTGCGCAACGAAGGCGATCAGTCGGTTGAATGTGAGGATGGGTTTGTTGGCAGCTTTCCGGCGCGCTTCCACCACCGGATCCCACTGATTGCCGACCGCGAATTTTGCGTCGTCCTTGCCGGCGATGATGTTGTGCTCGTTGAAGCCATAGCCCCATTCGTATTTCGAGCGCATGTCTTCGAGGAAAGCGCTTTCGCTATCGAAACCACTTGGTGTTTTGGTCCGAGTGCGCGGAAGCTCGCGGTCTTCCCTCGCCAAGTTGTCACGAATTCCAGCCATCGCCCATGCTCCTGTTACGCCATCCAGCCGTAAGACCCGTCAGCCTCGTAGAAACCATCGTGGCCGCCCACACCTGGGGCATGGATGTGCCGCAATTGCGGAGTTGCCCCGGCCCCGAACCCTTTTGGTTTTTCCGGCGTGCTCCAAGTATCAAAGAATTCCTTGGTTGCAAAGGTCAATACGCAGGCGTCCGAAAGGTCCGATGATCGCAATCCACGAGCCTTCATGTCAGACTTGCTTTCAAGCAGCCAATCGTTATTCGCGCGCCATTTTTGCTTCGGGCCGCTGATATCTGATGCAAGATCGTCGTCGTCGGGGATCGCACCACCTTCGTTGAGCCAATCCTTAAAGTCGCCATACATTTCGGCGCGGCGGTTCCAGGGGCCGGCACGCTTCGGTGTGGCCTGCTTGAACCGCGAGGTGCCGCCGAAGTCGATCCCCTTCACCACATCGGCGTAGTGGCGGTTGAGATTGCGCAGCGCCGAAACGATGTTCTGCCCCATCGAACCGCGATCCACATTCATGCGGTTGGGATTGTGCTCGTCGATAATCGTGGAAAGCCACGCCACTGCCTCGTCGTGCTCAAGCTTGTTTCGGTGGATCACGCGAAGAATCTTGTCGCCGCGACGGAAAGAAACCGCGAAACGGTCGCCGCCGCTGCCGGCTGGATCCACGCCGATGATCAGCGGAGCGTCAGGGTCTTCCATCACCCGCTTGCGGGCACGGAGCACGAGCGCGGGCTTGATGAAAACACCTTCGATATCGGCCGCAGCGAATGCTTCGGTCACGTCGATGGGGTATTCCTGCCGGAATTTACCGACCGAGCCGAGTTCATGGATTTTTGCACGGCGCCAGAGCATTTGCCCATCGGTCAAGCCGTGGAGTTCCTGATATTCGAGTTCGGAAAGCTCGCCTTCCTCTTCCGGCTCGGGCAGCGGAGTGTAATCGCCCTCTTCGGTGTATTCGGTTTGGACCGTCCAGGGCACGAAAACGGCACGGTAGCGGCCGATACCCTTCATCGCGTCCATGTAGCGTTTCCAAAACTCCCCGGTCGGCCCGGCAGAAGTCGTTTCGAGCCAGATTTCCGAGGGAGCTTTCACCCAGCCATAGATTTCGCCAATGTTACGCTCGAACGGCAGCGGATTGGGGGGTTCACGCCACAGGACACCCCACTGCCCGCGAACTTCATCCACACCTTGCACCGACGCGGCGAAGTGATCGGGTGCATTGGTCCACCAGGCGGCTTCCGAGCCGTGGAAGAACGTCACGGCGCCACCGCGCCCGCCTGCCTTCTGCCCGGCCGTCGCCACCTGGTAAGACGAGCCGCGCTTGATGAATTCCAGTTCCTTCGCGTTGTCGGTGCCGACCTGGGGCGGGAACGGGTGCTTCTGCTGCATGAGATCGGTCATACCGAACAGCACGTTCGACGACGCCATTTCATGCGAGAGAATGTAAATTCGTTGGCGATCCCACAATGTCGCGCGCCAGTAGCCGCGAGCAGCAACGTAAGTCGAAAAACCCTGCCGGCGACCCTTGAGGCCAGCGATACGCACCCAGCGCTCGGTTTCCAACTGATCTTCGGCCGCGTCGTGCAGAAGCCCTTGCGCTTCGTTCAGTACGAGAGGTTCGAGATCGCCCGATTTTGTGCGAATGCGGATTGCTTCGCGGGCAAAACGGCGGAAGTCGGATTTCCAGTAGGCAACACGGAGCGCAAGCCAGCGTTCACGCACTTCGTCGATGGAAATTCCGGCTTTCGTGGCGATCTCTTGTAGATT
>Ga0222719_10002077_pt1 | contig 18699 bp, 13 predicted proteins | sample C33_34DmetaG_FD_165039 | JGI IMG/M metagenome (GOLD analysis project Ga0222719, IMG submission 165039) | Estuarine water microbial communities from San Francisco Bay, California, United States - C33_34D | ecosystem: Environmental > Aquatic > Marine > Unclassified | place: USA: California... | reverse complement strand
ATCCGTCTTGGCTGGGATAAGATAATTCGTCGTAATGACTGTATTCGTCTGGATCAAAGATATCCCAACCATCTATAGAATCTAGCTGCTCCCATTTTTCGTCATTGTATAATTCCTCATCGTTGATATTGATTTCCCGAACAAAGTAGGAGGGATCAAGTCGTGCGTCATCATCTTTTGGCCACGTCAATCCTCCGTAATCCCGGTCTTGCCGCATAGAAGTAATGGCCATAGTTTCGTCCGAATAAATACGTGGATACAAGATTGCTGGTCGTTGGTCTCTGCGTCGAATGATAACCCAGGGCTCGTGAACAAAGAGAGGCTCGTGATGAAATTTCATATCCATATCCAAATCTAAAAAATCGTCTTCCTTTGGCGGCAAACCACTCATGAAAAATTTAGCAGAGCCTGTCACGACACTGCGGGTATACTGTTGCATAGTGGGAAGGGTACGATGTGTTTTTCGTTGGTCGACATGGCTGGCTAAATCAAACATGTAGAGAAAAGAGAGCACAAAGAAAAAGGCAATTATGGGTAACAAGTGATTCGTAGCCGATGCACGAGGTCTTGTCAGTGATCTTCGTGTGGGCAGTCGTTGGGTTCGAGCTGACAAAGTCGTCGAGGCATAGACGACCGGCAGTACGGACCGTGATGATGCCGTGTTTTGCATGAGCAGTGATTGAACGACAAAGTTGCGCAGGTGAATGACTACGGTACTTTGTTTGGAAGTCCAAGACGCACAAGAGAGACGATGAATCCGGTTGTCGAGGTTGAAAGTTGAAAAGTGTTGGTCAAGCGTTGAAAAAGATGAGACGACAGCCAAACAAGAAACGCCGGGCGGAAATTAGTATGGAAGTTTCAGTACAGAAACGGCCGTTTCAGTACAGAAACGTCCGTTGCGTAAACACGCAGGAGGCGGTAGGAGCAGAGAGCAGATGGCAAGACTTCGCCTCGAGTTCGCCAGTAGTAAAGACAGCACAACTCAACAAGATGACTTCATTGGAAGCAACCTTTGAAAAGGCAGTTGCCTTGGCATCGGCAAAAGACGAAGGAGGTGCATGGTCCCTGTCATCAGCTGAACAATCGACATTGTACGGCTGTTTCAAACACGTCAAGCAAGGGCCCTGTCAAGGCGATCGGCCTGGAATGTTTAGTCCTGTGGCGAGACAAAAGTACGATGCCTGGAACAAACTCAAAGATACGACCAAGGAAGATGCTATGCAACAATACGTTGACATCGTACGAAAACACGTCACCGATCCGGCCAAGTTGGAATAGAGAGAAAGAGAACGAAGCAAAACAAAGCAAAGCTATCATCGTATTGGTACGTACGAGTAGGACTAGAACAGTGCTTTCAGTGCATGTATCGAAGCCATAAGGGTCGCTGGTCCTTCATGTCTATCATGATTGATCATTTCCATGACTCGTTGAATTTTTGGTCAAAAATCGTGCTAGAACGGATTCCAAAATGTCCTGACAGTGTTTATGTTACTGCATCGTAACGTCGCTCGGAAGTGGGCTGTCGTTGTTTGAAAACATCAGAGGGACTAAAGGGCCGCTGTTGGACCAAAAGGGTTCACTGATGGTATCTCCCCAAAGGTTGGATCAATCACAATTGTCTATTTATTTGAGTGCGCGTGTACGTACTATCGGCAACATTCAGCGCTGTCGGTGACTGGATCGAACAGGCGGGTGTGACATCTGTATTATTGCCTCCAACTGAGATGTTCTCAATAGCTTGTTGGACACTCGATCTTCCATGTTTCAATATCAGTCCTTGCATTCAATCGCTCACTATTGTTGTATTCTTCGCTTCAAAAGAAAGGGAAACGAAATCAAAGGACGGCCGAGTAGAAGTAGAGAAAACGATTAAAACGTCTTTAGAGAGTCAATCGTGGATTGTTTACTGTCAATGATTATATTATTTGTAGTGGTTTCATTGCTCTGCGCGTCGCCAATCGCAGAATTCCCGTGCAAGGAGGAGTAGGACAAAAGCCGGAAAACGATACATCATATTTGATCGTTGATTGTAATTCACAAATCATTGTCAATCTCCGATGGTTTAAGGATCCCAGGTACGGCACTTCGTTGCGCCATTAGTGCCTGTTCTCTTTCACGTGCTGCCTTTTCTTGTTCTTCCGAATACAACGCAGAGTTATCCTCGGCACTAAACTCCTTCAATTCAATCAAGAAATCTCGTAAATGCCCCTTGAAGTGTGGTAGATCCATCTGGATATCAAACATCCCCTCCACAAACTTAGAAACTTGCGCACGACTCAAATTCGGAAAACTCGAAATCAGCAGTTTTGATATGTGGTCATGTAAGAAGGAAGGATTCGTCGTCCCCGGTGGCTGCTGTGCAGGATCAAAGAGCGGAACAGTCACCTGGTTCATTTGCACCAGGTGGAACATTTGTCGAAGTAGTGTCGCGTGCATTTTGAAGCCAGACTTGTGCAGCCGATCCGTCATGACGGCAAACACATCCTGGATCAACGAAAGGAGATATTGCTGATAGAATGCCTGTGCGACGTTTGGTGTTTTCCCGACGTTAATGAGTAACTCGTGCAAAATCTCGAGGCCCTGTGGACGGAAAACAGACGAAAGGAAAGAGTGAGATCCTGGTTACCGAGTCGTAGAGAATTACTCGAAAATTATCGATATACGTACCGTATCTGCTATATTCCGTTCGGTGTGCTTCATGGCCCAGACAACTGAGTGGACAACGAGTTTTTGGTGCTCGGGCGGAATATTGAAGAGGGCAGGAAAGCAGTGTTGGTTGACCATCTTGAGGAACTCAAAGAAACGGATCCGGTGCTCCGGAAAGTCTTCGAAATTCTTCGTGATCATATCTAGCGTCACCTCGAAAATAGCTTCCATGATCCGTGGCACATCGTCGACTACATTGTTCTTTAGCTTTTCGACCACTGTCGCAAACAGTTTAAGTACCTCCGGATCACGGGCCCCAGCAATGTTACGCTTGTAGTCACCCAAGATTGGATCGAGGACTGGCGGAATAAATCCTTGGGCCACGGCTCTTGGTTCCGCTTCCGGGGGTCCGCTCTTGGCAATAAAAACATTCAACAAACGAAGAACTTCCTTCTTTGCGCTTCGCATGGACTTGATTAGACTGTACTGCGTAGCGATGGCACCCTGCTGCGCCACCTCAGCCGATATCCGTTCCGAATAGACCTTGTACACATTGAGCATGTCCAAGAAAAACACTTGCAGTTGGTGAGTAAAGAGAGATCCGACAGCACCGCATACTTTGTTGTTGGTCTTGAGGATTTTGATAATCTCTTTGATCGTTTCCGGTTGAACGAGTGTTTCAACGTTTGTCTGGGCGTGTTCCATGATTGTTCGCCAGGCTCGATTCGGCAACTCCATTAGCTTGGCCAGTAATCCTTGACGGTCAATAGGAAGATCTTGCGATCTGTCGCTCAGCATTGTAGCTACGGCTTCGTAAAATGCCTGGATTTGATGCGGTTCCAGATCACTGATGATACTTGGAAGGGAGTCGACCAGTTCGCAGATGAACGGTGCCGCTTCCTCTGCTTGCAAAGTCACAAACTTTCGTTTGCACTTGCCGGCGATCTTCAAAAACGTGTCGCAAGCCATATCTTGAACACCGGGGTGCACCTCGTGCATGAATTCAAACAGTTTGTTCACAACCGTTTTCAAGAACTTCCAATGCGCTCGTAAGAATCGTGGATACTGGCCAACCACGTACATGATATTCGACGCCACCACTGCCTTATTGTCCTTGCCGCGTTTCATTTCACACAAACCTAACAAGTCCTTGATGACCGTTACCAGGAAGCGTTTCTCTTCATCTTCGGCCATGGCTCCGGAGATACTACCAATAGCCCAGCACAGGGTATTAAGATTGTTCCAACTCCATGCTGACCCATCCACCTGTTCCGACAGTTTCGCCAACATGATTGTCTCTGTGTCTTCGTAGTTGAGATGCGTCAAAAATACCAACGTCTCACGCATCGTCTTGTACTGCGCGATCACGTCGGTATCCTTCGTTGTTTCGCGAACAATGTCTCCGTTTTCATCTTCCACAATCAGTACTTCTTCAGGCTTGGCCATGTTGGAAATCATGACCTGTCGGACGCCATGCAAGACGGGAGCATAAAGAAACTTACGCGACGTACCGTTTTGCCCGCCATTACTACCCAACATCAAGCCATGCGGCTGGTGATGATGGTGGTGGTGCCCGGCATGATCGGACTTGTACAATTCTTCCGCCAACATGTGCCAGGCTTCCAAGCAGATCCGAAAGATTTCGATATCTTGTACTTCCGATACACGTACGAGATACATCATTCCACGGATCAAGGTCTCGTGCGATTCGGGCACCTCCAAGACTTTCAAATGCGCCTTAAAGTATCCCGACAAAAAGAGCGACAATTTCTGAATAAACAGTCGATCGGTTTCACTACCTTCCTCAAAGGGCTTTCGTAGGTCTGTCTCGGGACTAAAAATTTCTCCTAGTCGAACCAAGAATCCAGCGAACAACTGGCGAAAGAGCGGATCGTATTGCGGATCCAAATCGGTCAGAGAACCAATCTCCGATAAGCAATCCAAGGCTTCGTTTCGAAAGACGGGCGCCGGGAAGAATCTATTGACCAGGACATCAATCAGGTTTGTTTGAAAGATAAAACCCAAAGGAATCCACGTCAAGAATCGTTGTAGAGTCTTGAGCGTTTCTTTCAAAAGCGATGGACGTTGCGAATGTTCCAAGACGAATTCGCAGAGTTGATAGATTTGCGAGAACTCCCCATTCAAACTCTCCTTCATCCGTTTTACCTTTTCAGTAACCATTTGATCTCTGCTAAAGTCGAATACTTCTTCCGATAGCAGTCGCAAGATCTTCATATTGTTCTCGCATAGCACTTCACTGGTCTTGGAACTCCCCACCAAGTCGCTGATAAAGGACGGCCAATTGTGCGGCCATTCTTGTTTCAATATTTCCACCAAGGTCAAGTTCAATTTTCCAATGAATACTTTCTCTTGCGTCATGATCGCTTCGTCACTGGACATGGCGATGATCTTCCCCACCACGTATGTTTTGATCCCATCTCGTTGTTCCTGCGGCAAGATCTTCCATCGTGTTTTGATGGCGTCGTCCAGTACTTGCAATCCAAAGAATCGCGATGTCGGACTCTTGGCTTGTTCAATAATAGCGTCAGCCTTGGTCCAAAGATCAGGCGATTCTTGCAATTGCATGAGTGTCTTATTCGCTACAGAACGATTGGGATCGACGGGGTTGTAGGCGGTGGCAATGACTTGATCCAACGCGACAATATCTAGATCACCGTTTGACGATAACAAACGAGACAATGTCACGTCTGTACCGCCCGCGGCAGTCGGTGCACCGTTGGTAGACATGGTGATGCGGAGGTTGTGTAGTAAAAGTAGCGTATGCTAGTAGGGGAACTGTTGCTGGAGATGGCTTTGTTGAGAGTGCAGAAAGAAGACGACGTGCGAGCTCTTCGTTCCACCTCCGTGCTTTCGCTGTTGGTTGCGTCAAGTTCGAAGTTGTCGTATCTATATTGACTTTGACTTGTTTATCAATGTACAGGAAGTCAAACAGTGATGTCTCGATACCAGTGAGTAGGGCTGGAAGATCGAGACGCACAAGAAAGCCGTTGCTACGAACTCGCGTTTGACTATCGCAAATTGTGCCTTTAAAGAGTCTCTGCGGAGTGAATCGCAACAACACACGCTCTCTCTTGTCACCACGAACCAACAAGTTGTTTGTAGACTATCCTACTCTTACAACAGTTGACGAAGGAGACGGAAAGTCAAGGATGTGTTCCCAGCAATCTTCGTACGAGTGCGAGTCGAAGTATTGCTTGCTTGCTGGCTTTGCAACTCTGCGGCGAACATCGCGGAGAGTCGGCTAACACCAAAACGCCGGAGTGTCTCCGCGGGCAACGCGAGGCCACACGAGGAAGCTATCAGAACCGAATGTTGGATTGGTCGAAACGAAATAACAAGATTCTGTCGTCAAAACAAATTATTACGACAAATTATTAGGAATCTAGAATCATAAAATCACATTATAAGTATTCCGATCAGCCATCACTTTTGGAAAAAACGAATGGCGGGGAACCGGACTGACGAGCAGACGAGAACGAATTGAGAAGTTTACTATAACTAAGAGTGTACTTTTACCTACTTTTTAGTTTATCTTCGAGGCATTGAGACACTAAAAATGATACGACGAGAGGAGAGAAATGACATTGGACCATGGCACCATGGCCAACCTCTGAAGTTCGCATCAAGACATATCTTGACGACCTCGTCACGACGGCGTACATTACTATCATTGAGGGCCTACGAAACCCAAGCCTCTTACCAGTAAAAGTCCCCAGAGAGCTTGAAAGCCGCCACCACTCTTGGTTTCAAAAGTGCCGCCACGATGTTTTTCCCTCAATCGTCGACGCTCCTTTCCAATGTCTGTCGCGCCAATCGTGCCATGTTGCGACAAAAGCTGGACTTGTTGCAGGTCCTTCATGACAAGCATGCTAATTCTAACGAATTATTTCAGACGCCTTGTCCCATCGTCAAGGCGTCGGTAGGACAACATATGCGACATAGTGTCGATCACATTCAACGAGCCGTGAAGGCAGGGGGGCAACTACTGCACAACACCGACCAGAATCATTCCAGGGATCCGCTGGTCATCCACTACGACTTGCGTGAACGAGGTGGGTCTGATGAACGTGATATTGACGCAGCAAGAGACAGAATTTGGAAAGTGGAAGAGGAACTCTTGGTACTCGACAACTTCTTAAATAAGCATAGTTCCGAGCCTTCGACAATCGACAGTCGGTTGGCGCAACCATTACACGCTTGCTTCATGCTGTTGGGAAATTCGGAACAAGAATATCCCTTGTCGTCCACGTTGGCCCGCGAATTGGGTTTTGCCGTGCACCATGCCATTCATCACATGGCAATGGTGCGTGTCATTGTCACGGCACCCTCAATTTCAACCGAGAGTCCCTTGTTTGGGTGGTCCGACGAGGATGTCCCCGCTGATTTTGGACGGGCACCTAGTACGATCAATCATGATCACGCACATGCCGAACAGTAGTCACAACTCCCGCCTGCAAAAGCGTTTGTCCGATAGAAACCTTGAAGCCACAAATCGAACAATCACTACACTAGTGTTTAGAAAACTGTTTATTGTCGACTCTCAATGTTTGGATACGCTTTTGACCGTGAAAATGATGACAAAAAAGGTACGCGATAACTAAGGTAGTGAAGTGACAACACACAATGAGGGCCACGGCAAGAGGAAGAATTCATGACTGCGCGTCGAGCGAAATTTTGACTGAACAATTGCATTGGTCTTATGTGTAGAACCTTGTTACAACCCAACGAGGGTTTAGATGCATGGATACATCGCGTGACAACGATGTGCAACGAGAAAGAAAAGACCGATGCCTGATGCCTCTCCTGGCCACCAATGGCGCGAAAGCAGTTCGAGACCTTACGGCCGGGTACTTATCACCCTTGGCGCCGATGTGACTTTCTTGGTTAAGAAAATGAACGGGATAGTCTTCAAGCAACAAGAAATGTAGTCACCATTTGAATTTGAATTTCTTTCGCTCTAAAGCTACCCAGTACTGTCATTCGCTTTGTGTTTGCTCAAAATTCAAAATGGAAGTTAGGTCGGGTAGGGTATGCCTTAGGGTTGTAGGGTAGCCATATTTTAGCTTTAACCTTATCGTTTTCTCGATGAGAAATGTCACGGTCATGTCTTCCGAACAAGAAATATGATATCCATGAATTATTATATAATTTTATGTACAAAGATCTTATTGTGTTAGATTTAGTGTAGAGGCTCGGTTTGTTCAGACGATGACGTTTATTGCCGCACAGCCATCAAAATCGAAGTCTTCAACGACGTCGATCATCCATCTCGACTCCGCCGATGACAGCTGCAGCAGCAAGACATCCGAACAGAATCTTTTCACCATCCCATCACCTTGCCGACTCGAGGGATACAACATCGATTGAATCTGTCGAACATCGATTGTATCTGAAAGCCGCAACGTACCATTCAATCGAAACTCTATTTTAGAATTAGACTCGCACCTTAAAGCTTTAAGCGAAAGATTGCGTGTGATAGAAAAGAAATTCTGATAAGAGGAAGTGAAATCCGACATCTGACATCATGAAGTCGGCTTTCTTACCCTTACTCGTGGTGATTTCACAGACAGTCACGTCCTCGGATGCCTTTGGCATTTTCAACTTTGGTATTATCAAATCAACCACTAATACACGAGAACCGCCAATTCCAGAACCACCGCGAAAACTGGAAGGACCCGTTGAAGATGCCTTTGGAATTATCAAATCTACCACCAACACACGAACATCGACAGAGAATCCGACGCCAAGTAATTCTCCCTTTCAAGAAGAAGACCCCGATTCCGAAAAGCAAGGATTGCAATTGAAGGTACCCGAAAAGTATTTTGAAGCTCCAGCGCAAGAACCCAAAGCAGCACCAGTAAAAAAAGGACGAAAAACGGCAAAACCAGCCAAAAAGAAAGTAGCTGCTAAGGAACCAGTGCCGCAAGATCCTACTCCGTCGACGGACGATTTGTTGTCCCCTAATTACGAAATCGAAAAGATCCCGGTCCGCATCGGCCACGGCTTTGACATTCACCGTATGGCGCCTTTCCACGACGCTGGACAGCCCGTAGTAATTGGTGGTGTAACTATTCCACATGGTCCGCAGAAATGGATTGATGCCGAAGGAAAATACACTGAAAAGGGAGGCGTCTATGAAACAGAATTGGGCGTTGTCGCACATTCCGACGGCGATGTTATCTACCACTCCATTGTCGATGCCATCTTTGGGGCGCTGACACTGCCGGATATTGGTCAAGTCTTTCAAGATAGCGATCCCCGTTGGAAGGGATGCGATTCTAGTAAATTTATGGAGCACGCAAAGAATGTCATGGATGGATATGGCTATCAAATCGGTAACTGTGACGTGACTTTGATTCTCGAACGACCCAAGGTAGCTGAGTTCAAACCAGCCATGAAGGAGAATATTGTGCGATTGCTAGGCACTACGGAAGGCCGGGTGAATATCAAGGCGCGGACGCACGAACGGGTGGACAGTGTTGGGGAATTGAGAAGTCTGTCGTGCCATGTTGTATTGACATTGGAGCTAAAGAAATAATCGTGATTACGCGTATTTCTGTGAGATGGGAGCTTTCTATTTGTGGAAACCGGTGCAAAGGTGTGGAATAGGATTCGTTGTTAACAGTTTTAAAATCACTGATATTTGAGCTTTTTTTTTCAATTAAAAAATAACTCTAGCGCCAGGACGAAACGCTGTCTCTCTCTAGATTCGCGGAATCGTCGACAAGGATTCCAACTCGTTTTGACGATCGGAATCAATACCCCCTGCTCCACCAGTCCCGCATCCGACGCGATCCTTCCAGCTATTTCGTAGTTGCCTCATTTTGTCGTAGTACTCTGTATGAAAGTCTCCATCGACGGCACGGTTATATGTTAGAAAGACCGCCCGACGTGGAAACAAGGATCTATTCGACGAGGAACGATGCGGTACCCAACCATTAAAGACCACGATGGATCCCCCCTTGCAACATACGTCTTGAAAGTTTAGTTGATCGGCGACCTCAAGCGGTATTGCGCCAGCCCTTCCGCCGCCGTCAGGATTATCGTCGGTCGCCGCCACGACAGGACACGCATTATCTTCTGACCAACGCCCTTTTACCAACCGCAAGCAACCATTATCCACAGTCATGTTGTCAATGGCTACCATGACGGTGGCGAACTCCCTTGGACCGCCAATATCGCTGAGTGCTATCCTCAAGGAAGGCGTGTCCAGGTGCGGAGCAAAACCACTACCACCGGGTGGTTTCAAATTCAGCTGTACGCAATTGTAATGAAAGGAGGAATTGAGAACGTGGCTGGTGGAAAGATGTACCCATTATACATGTACATGTTCCGGAAAGTACAGACCTTTTCTTTGTACAAGAGCATGGGCTCTCCGAGTACAGCAGACACGCACTGCTGTAGATATACAGAACACAACTGTCTCCATTCATCGTGATGGGCAACGAAATTTTCCAACCGCGTCAGCTCGCGACGACCCACCAATTCACCCGAATCCGATGCTGTGATGCGCTCAAAAGTTTTATCAACTTGAACTTTGTCTCCACCCCATACCAATTCGTTGGTCAGCCGCCGCATTAGCTCAGCAGGAACGGACAGACACTCGGGGAAAATACAGAAAGAATCCTCTTGATATTGTTGTCGTATCTCCTGTACAGCGATCTTTTCTAGATTTGGTGACCATGGAATCGATGACTGCCCGACGCCATCTCTTAGAGTCCCTCCGAGTCGCGTCTTCACTAATTCGGCGACTGTGGTTGGTGAACCTTGCTGCCTGTCGTCGTCCGAACTACCCTTGCCGACATCGTCGCTATGATCATTCATATCAACGTGATCCCAGTTGTGAATACCCAGTAGTTCACAAAGTGCCTCATCAGCACTGTTCTGACTGTCGTTGTCACCATCATCCTCGGTCGCTGATTTGTTGTCTCTTGGGGAGGCTGGTGCGACTGCTACTCGTAGTTCTCGATGTCGTGCACTATCCAGACTGCCTTTCGACTGTGATTCTTTATTCGACGCTGCCGCATCGGCTGACATTTCGACTTCTGGAACCTATCCAGTCGCTCTCTCTCTTCATAATCTTTCCATGCCACAACTCAATTTACTCCGAGGTGCATACGATCTAAATGCTAAACCTTAAAGAAAGAAGGACTCTTTCCTACTTTCATTGGGGTTAAAATCCACACGGAAAGCTTTCAAACCCTCATTTTTTTCAGGGCCACTCGACAAAGAAAGATATTGAAAAGATCATCCTACGACAGACGAAGAGAACCCGGCTGTCCCTCCGCCAAAGAACAACCAAGCGCCCAGCAAGTCATGAGAATACATAGACTCTTTGTCCTTGTTGTGTCTCTTTCCGTATCGGAAGGGAAACTTGCGTGGCAGCTTCCATGGGGAGACCTGGCGTCGTTGATGAGCCGTAGAGACGTTCTGGAGGATGCGACCTCGTCGTCTGTCGGTGCGTTGGCATCTATTCTTACCGTGACTCAACAAATCACAAAAGTCTCTATGAAATCTTCGACACAGTCATTGTTAGACTCCAATCGAAATGTGAACGGGTTGTATCAAGTCACCGACCCTAGAACTTTTTCGGCAGTGGCTTATGCACCGCCAATAACCAGCACTGCTACGACTATTAATGCGTCCACGCGTAGCGAGGGCGCAAAAGCAAATTCTGTACCTCCCCCGTTGATTCTAGTTTTGCATGGCGCTGGGAAGAATGACAAGCCCGACGTGTTTGACGAATTAGTACTCAACAAGGAAAGTCGTTCAACTCCGGTCGAACATGGTGGTCTGATTCCTAACATCATTGCCGAACCCGACATCTTTGCTCCTCCACCTACCTTGTTGGATCGATTCGCCGTTCTGGCACCTTATTCGGGTGTAGGAACCACTGGTTTTTACGAGTTGCCCCGCCGATCGTTACTGGACTTTTTGGCGTGGGCTGCTAGCCCGGAAGGTCAAAGTATCGGTAACTGTCCCGCGTTTGATCCTCAAAACGTTATTCTATTTGGCTTTTCCGACGGTGCTACAGTCGCTGTCGAGCTACTGACATCTCGATCCTTGTCGCAAAATGTGGCGGGGGCTATTCTGTGTAGCTACGGATACAGTGGTGAACGATTGCCACCTCAGGCTTTGCAACGGTTGACTAATATCCCGTTTTGGGTCTTTCACGCCCAAGACGACAGCATATTTGATGTGAAAAAGACGAGCGATCGTTTGGTCCAGCAGCTACGACAAGCCTGTGAGGTAGAAACGCGGGCAAACAACAAAGATGTATGCCAGGATCGAATTCGGTATTCGCGATTTCGATCAGGCGGACATGTCGGTATGGGTGTTGCTGCCAGTACGTCTCCAGACGTCTATGACTGGCTTTGGCAGCAAGTAGAACATCGAAGAAGTCAAGTCAGAGTTGCCGTAGATGGATCAACGGATGATCGATACGATGGAGCTGTCCCATAAAAGATGTGAATAACTATGATGCTACTTCTTCACATTCTGCCTCAGTACTCTTTCACACCTTACACAGCTCAGGCTATGATTTATCTACCCTATAGTATATAGTACTTATTGACTATAGATAAAAAAGTATTCTCTATACTCGTACGTCCCATAAATAATAACCTTTTCAGGGGGCGAACATTTCAAGGCTGTTGCAAGTTGCAACTATTACAACTTACAACATCGACTACTTGTAGTCGGCCACGTGATACAGACGTTGTCTACTAACCATAGGTCCCATAAGATCTGAACCTACATACACATAACTACTGCTTTTTCTATCACCATGAACATTTCCTTGGGACGAGGAGGAAAGAGTCAGTCGAAAAAGAAAAAGAAGATCAAGAGCAAAAATGTGTTGGGCGACGACGGATCGTCGGATGATGAGCCAAACACCAATGACGCGGTCCCTGCTCCTGGTTCACGGGCGTCGGTCAATCAAGCCATTGCAAGAGAGCAAGAGGCCTTGCGAAAACGAGCACAGCAAGTTATAGCAACGGAAGAATACGATTACGACGGTGCGTACGAATCCTTTCATCCGTCGGCGAACGAACAAAGTAAAAAAGAGGAAGTTTCGTCGCAGGGTCCACCCGAGAAGAAGAAGAGTCGATACATTGGTGATTTGCTTCAAGCCGCCAATCATCGCCAGCGAGAACGGGAATTACGCTTGGAGCGGAAAATAGCCAAGGAACAAGAATTAGAAAGCGGTGGTGACGATAAAGAACAATTTGTAACGGCAGCTTACAAACGCAAATTGCAAGAACGAGAATTATGGCAAGCACAAGAAGACGAAAAGGCCAAGCAAGAAGAGTTAAATGATGTGACCAAGCAAGTGGGAGGGGCCGCTGTGGCCAACTTTTATGGGAACTTTCAACGAAACGTCGCCTTGGGCGGGGAACAGGAAACAAAGGATTCGAAAGTGTCGCCACAACAACAGCAAGACGATGGCGGCCCTCTAACGACTAGTCCCAATGAGAACAATGAAGTAAAATCTAGTCCTGTTGGTGGTATGAATTTCTTGGATGGCTTTGAGCGGGCACCGGGAGAAGACGCCAAAGAACCGAATCCGACAAAGGAGTCTGTCGGTACTAGTACCAAACACACGCCGCCAAGAGAAGAGGCTGCCATGTCGGCCCGACAACAACGCGAGGAGAAGGTCGCCCAAGCCCGGATACGCTACCTGGAACGCAAACGCAAACGGGTGCAAGACAATGGTCAACTGACGATTTTGGCCAGTTGAGAATCTAATAAGCCCGATTCGTCCGATATGATAATTTCCATGGTTGTCAACAACACTTGACACATGGCGAAACGTATGTTTCATGTCCTAAATACTATGTTATGGTAATAAAAATCTTGTTGCGTTGTATTAAGTTTGCGGCGCTGTTTTGCTGGCTGCGATTGTCCCCTCTTTGTCTCCAAAACCACGAGATTAAGAGTACCGCACTTCCGTCGGGTCTTTTCTGACTAATATCTCTTAATCCAACACCTAGTCACCACTACTCTTGTCACCTCCTTTCTAATAAGTTGCTCCTTCTGGGGGTTGCTTCAATTTGCGATTGCTATCACTGCACATTTCCATCCGTATACTTTGCAAAATTTGCTCAAGGCCGGAATTGCGATTCCAATTCTTCATGGCTGGCAGCTTCTTAGCAATCAAGTTGCCATGCTTGTCAACGCAATTCATATTGATCTTTGTCACAAACTTGACCTGCGGCGGCACGGCGGGGTATTCATTAGTGCAGTGCAAACGTAATTGATAAAAACGGTCAGCGTAATACGTCTGTGGGATACCGTGAAACGAGAAGAAAGATATAAAAGGGGTCAGAGAGGATGTCGTCAGCGACAGCGGTGCCGACATCTGCGAGATTTACTGAACAACGTACTCCCACAGGCCCTAGAATCCCCCCATTCCAATCACTCAGAAAGGTATCACCCGAATCAACCAAGCCGAAACTGATCGACATATCGCCGTGTCCCTTTTCGCTCTTTTCCAACTCTTCCAACAACTTGAAGTTGCGAGGAATAATCACTGTTTCACCTGCCGGGGTCTTCTTCATTTTGCTATGGAGCCCTAGTCGGTAGAAAGTGTCGCTCTTCTGTCCTGGCGGAGGTCTACCAGTGTCTTTTCGTTCTCCATGGTCATCGATCATCGAGGACGTCGTCTTCAAGAGTCAAGAGGTTTCGGCACACTCCATTGACTACTTTGACTTACTTGTAGTCTGTCCGTCCTTCGCACCCAAGAGCCACACAAGATATTTTATCGTTTTATTAAGGTTCGGGTTAAGAAGGAAACTGGCGGGAGGCCACGCCGGCGCGCTCCCTCCAAAAACTGAACGACAAGGACACAACGACGAAACGACAAGATACACAATGGTTCTTCTTTCATTCGAATATCCTTGTGATTGCCTGTAATTGCCACCCGACTTTGCGCGTATCTCATACATTGCTGCGTTTCAGAGGTTCTTGTTGTGTCCCGATACTGCTATTGATCTTCTGGACGTCTTTCGGGTCGTTGTTCCCTTTTACTTGTTGACAACATTCAATCTTTGTCAATCGTCACCATGTCATCGTCGTCTTTCATTACGAACGAACTCTTGGATGCCCTGCTGTCTCCTGATGCGCAGCGCCGTCGTCAGGCGGAAGAGTTTTTGAACTCCTTGTCTCACAAGGACCAGTCTTGGCACTTGTTGCAAGCCTTGACAACTCAGTTGCAGCAATCTTCGTCGACGGATCTGTTGGCATCACGACATTACAGTCAACTCTTGGCCGTCTTGTTACGACGAACTCTATTGCAGGTCACCGAATCGGACGTCTTGCAGTCGGTCATACAGAGCGTCTTGCAACTCTTTCTTTATCGTGCGGGCTCCATCACTCCGACTGTTGGCAAGAGTTTGGCTGATTGTTTGGCCCAAGCCTGTGCCGTCCTTTCCTTTGTTCACTTTGACCAAGCGGTTTCAGCCGTGCATCAAGTTGTGCAAACGGTTCAAAATCAGATGACCGTCTCTTCCTTTGATCTTGGACTGACTGTCCTTTATTTGTGGAAAACATTGGCCGAGCGAGCTCCTAGGGCTTTTTGTTGTGTTGCGTGGCAGGATGCGAATCAACCGTCGTTGGTCGAAGGTATTGTGTCATCCAACTTGTCCATCGCCAACAACCCAGCGACCGACGCTGCTCAAAGGAATCTTTTATTGCAAGCATTGATGGAATTGGTATCCACTTCCGCCTTGGCGTCGACTGTTGTGACGGCACACGACGAAACGACCATGGGGCTGTGGGCTGCCGGTGGTGGTAGTGGAACCGACAGTGATTTGCCCTTGGATCCTCACTCCAAGGCAGCACAATTGGGGCGATCTTGTTTGGAGCCACTCTTGGCATGCCCACAAGTGCCTGCATCGTCCATGGTCCAAGTGTGGATGCAGCTGGCAGAATCTATCCCTTCTGTTTTCTCGCATGTGTCGTGTTTGGAACAGATGGTCCAAATTTGTTTGGAAATCGCCCAACATCCTACAAACAATGATCAAGACGGCGAGATTCCTTTGTCATTGCTGGCATTAGAGGTCGTCAGTAGTCTCGTCGGCAATGGATTTATTCGTCGACAGCTCGTATCCCCGGAAATGCGTCAGGCTGTCCTAACCACTGGAATCAATGTCTGCTTGTTGGGCATGGCCTCCGATGGTGTGACCACTGACGACGAATGGGCAAGCGATCCTGTCACGCTTTTGGACAATGAATACGGAAACGAGGATGAAGAAGTCTTTCATTATGCACAAGAATTGTTGGAATCCATCATTCATTCCTTTGGCAGCCACGCATTACCCGTGCTGTTGCCTTGTGTCGAACAATTGTTGGGGTCGTGCAATACCACTGGGACCCGCGCCGGACTGGGAGCCTTGCAGTCGTGTCTACTGGCCGCACCGAAGAGCTTTGCACCCCATTTGCCAGTAGCAATGGAAGCGGCACTCAACCTTTACGGTAATTCGTCTTCTGTGCGTGTGCAGTACCAAGCCTTGTACCTGTTGGGAATCGTTTGCGATCTTGACAGTGAAGTTGCCTTGCGTTATGTCGGTCGACTATTGCCGGCATTACAGCAGGCTGTTCAGTCGCCTTGCTCCAAGGTCGCCGCAGTGGCTTGTTCGGCGATTGTGTCTTACTGCCGACCCGAGAAAGGCGCCGTGGATGGAGAAACATACGTGGTGCCTTATCTATCCGATGTACTAGCGGCGCTTGTCGCGGGCCCTCTCTCTAACGATGCCGCGGACGTTGGCTCCGTCGTCGTCAAGGTCAGAGCGATTGGAGCTATCTCATGTCTTGCCGAGGCATCCCGGGAAGCTTTTGTAGGAATTTACGGCAGCGTTATGCCAGGGTTGTTGAATTGTGTTAATACCCCACCCAACGCCAATGGTAGTGGTTGCCACGAGCTCGCAGCCTTGCGAGGTGCTGCTGTCGAAGCGGCAACCATTGTGGGGCAAGCTATTGGCGAAGAACATCGACAATTATACGCCCCTGATGCCGAGAAGATTATGGGCATCGCAGTTTCAGTTCTAGGTAGCGAAGGAAACCAATCTGCGATTCCAATGGACACATTGCTTTCGGCTTGTGCCAGGGTACGTCTTTGTATTGACTTTCTTGGTGAAGTTGATTCAGTCGATTTGCTCACTTTCGATTTATTCCTTCTTTCGCAGATTGCGGCTGTTATGCAAGAAGCATACTTGCCATACGTAGATGTCGTGTTGCCGCACTTATTACGAAAAGCCACCGATGCGTCTGATGTCAATATTTCGGTATGTTGTTCGCCGTATCAATTTCTTTTCTATCTTCGTGGTTACGCCTCGAGTTTAGTTTCTAACACCTTTATCGTAATACTACTTATCTATTCTGTTTTGTAGGAAGGTGATGAAGCGGATCTCGCTTCAGGCAAGGTTGGTCAAGTACAGGTGGACGAGGAAACTGGGACTGAGAGCACGACCGTGGCACTTCCTGGACGGGGTCTAACCAAGGTTACTATTAACACGTCCATGATTCAAGAAAAGTCTGTAGCTGCTCGCGCCATATACGAGCACGCCGCCGCGCTTGGGGCCGATTTTGGACCCTACACCAAGACGTGCTTAGACGCTTTTCTGGAACTCGTCCGTTTCAAGTATTCGTCAGAACTTCGTGCTACGTCCGCGCAGACGCTTGCTGTCGTGTTCGAGGCAGCCTGTGCAGACGGTGAAAGGATTGGAATGGATCTTGCCAGTCTCTATCTCCCTCTTGTAGTGAAGAGTGTCTCCGGGCAGATCGTGGAAGAGGAAGAAGCTGACATGGAAGTGCTGTACGCACTTTCCGAAGCTCTGTCAGATGTTCTCTACAATGTGTACATTCGTTTGGACGAGCATGGCGACAGACTATTGGCGAACTATTCGATTAACGATTCCACTGCAGCTGTCAAGTTTTGTATGAAGGCGATGGTCGCCTGTTTACAACGACGAATCAAGACAACGTCGATTCTGGCCGGTGCGGAAGGGGCGATAAGTGGCGAGGATGAAGCGGAACATTATGAAGCTATTCTGCAGAGTGAAGAACAGCTACTGACTCCCTTAGTGGACTCGGTCGGTTATAACCTCAAATTCTTTCGCGATCGGTTCCTGCCGACCTTTGACCGGGAAGTGGCACCAGTTCTTGGTCCTTACCTGTCGGTTGGGAACGATGTTCGGGCTCGTCTTTCGGCCGTTTGTTTGTTCGACGACGTCATTGAACATTGTGGTACCACTGCCGCGGCCAAGTACGCTCCTTATCTAGTGGGTGGGGCTGTTGCCGGTTTGGATGATGCGACAAATGGACGTGACATGGACTTGAAGCGGGCTTCCATCTATGGTATTTCTCAGATCTGTCGGTACGCACCTAGCAAAGTGTTACTCCCATACGAAGACAAGATCATTCCGACGCTGCTTTCCACCGTCGCGAGCACCAGTAAGGAGGAATGCGACGACCCTGCCGTCTATGAGTATTCTGTTTCCGCGCTGGGTTCCTTAGTCTTGTTTGGTGGAAATCCGCCATTCAAGAACACTCGGTTCGTCAAAGCTGAGAATCTTGTGAAGGTCGTGTTGAAGAACATGCCGCTCTTGGAAGATTTTGACGAATCAAAATTCTGCAGTGTACGTGGCTCGCGTCTCTGTTTTTGTATTTTCATTTCTTGTCTGTGTTTCTTACGTGTCTCTCGCTTCTATCTCCCCTTCAGGCTGCCCTGTGTGATCTAGTCGAACAACAAGGTTTGATTCGATACGATACGCACCACGCAGAGATTCTTCGCGTGATTGGTGAAACCTTAGCTTTGGTAGACAGTGGCGAAGAAGACATGGTGTCACCAGAAACTCTGCTGCGCTTTGTGTCGATTTTGTATCGAATGCAAAAGAATGTGTGCTATGAAACGTTGTCGGTCGACGCCCAAGAGTCGATTCAAAAAGCCATGGCCCAATATGCGCATCATTTTAACAATGTCGTAACGCCTTAGGGTAAGGGCAAAGGTGACGATGGTAATAATAGGTTAGC
>Ga0222719_10002076_pt1 | contig 18707 bp, 16 predicted proteins | sample C33_34DmetaG_FD_165039 | JGI IMG/M metagenome (GOLD analysis project Ga0222719, IMG submission 165039) | Estuarine water microbial communities from San Francisco Bay, California, United States - C33_34D | ecosystem: Environmental > Aquatic > Marine > Unclassified | place: USA: California... | reverse complement strand
GCAAAGGATTATTTTCTCTTAAAATGGGGTACCGCTCTGTTGATATAAGCGATAAGTATGGTGAAGGAAATCTTAACCAATATTACTTTAATGCTCATTTTGAAACACCATTTAATATTTATCTTGATGTAAATCACTGGATGGGAACAAGCTCAAGCCCTACTTTTTCTTCAGATAGCTCAACTCAACAAGGAAACCCTGAGGTTAAGGTCGGTTTCAATTGGCTTAAGATTGGACAAGAGGCAGAAATGGCAAAAGTTGATTTAATAGGAGGAATAAGAGTTGGTCAATCGAGTTCATCACTTGCTTCTGGAAGAACTGATCAGATGTATGGTGTAGAGACAACTAAAAGGTATCAAAGCTTTGTTATAGGTCTAGGATATCTCATGACTTTAACTGGTACGAGCGATAACGATGCTGAGCTAGAGGTTGGGGATATAAAAACAATTATGGCCTCTGTTGGATGGAGGGCAACGGCCGATATAGGTTTCGCTATCGAGGTGGCGAGTACTAAAATAGATAAAGGTGAAGATTCTACTCGTCAGTATTCATTAGATGAATCTATTAGCCTTGGTTATATTTCACCAAAGCTCATGCTTGGAATATCGCCACTTATTAATTTAGAGATGGGTGCATTATTTAGGACAAAAAAACCAAGAGTGGATAATGAAATATTAAGGGCCAGATTATGGAATCAAAAAGGTCTTTATGGGAATTCATTGTATAGTTCACTTAATTTTTCTATCTAGGTTAAAATTTGGAAAAACTTGGACCACTATATTTTTGTTTAGAATGTAAAAAAATTGTGAAAAATGCAAACTCTTTACTTTTTGTTGAAGAGCAATCAGCGAAAGGGTTTTGTAAAGAGAGTTGTATTGAAAGCTTTTATTCTCCGATTGTTAAATACTTTGACTCTTTTGAAAAAGAAAAAAGAGAAGAGTTAGGTCTGAGTACAGAAAGCTTAGATCATGTTCTTGACGAAGTTGATGTTATTAATAAGTCTTTGTATGGACCTGATGAAGTTTGGGCCCTTAGAAATTCATTTGGAGAATCTATCTATTGTCAGATTAGAAAGCATAATAGTTTTTATACTATTGTTGTATGTTTGTCTTATCATTTTAGGCCTAGTTTTATTATCAATACAGTAGTCACAAAATCAAAAAAAATGCTTGCGTCCTATCAAAGAGGGGATAAACAAGAGACAAATTTGAGCACAGTTAATCCACATCTTTACGGTTATCTTAAGACAAAGAATTTGACATCATCAACTCTAAGTTTTCTTGAGAAGAAAAAAAATAGTATGCTAGGGATTTTGCCTCATATAAAGTGCAATAATGATTTTTCTATAGATAACTACTCAGTATATGAGGTGAACATCAAGGAAACGTTAGAGGCACCAGACGAAGTATACAAATTGTCAGACTCTGATGGAGATATTATTTACAGTTACATTAAGGCCTTTTTTAATGGGGAAAAGAAAGGGAATTACTTTTATTATGTCTTATGTGTAGATACCGCACCAGAAGATAATAAGGGAATGGAGACGGTTCATCCTTTTATGAGCTTTCCTTCAAATAGTAAGGATGTTTACAAAACATTTAAAAGAGGTGAGCTAATTGTTGGGACATTCAGAAACTAATTATTGAACACAGAATAGGTGTATTCTCCTGCCGCCTTAAAGGCCTGGCAATAACTTGTCACTCCTTGATCGAGCATTTGATTACATCGTAAGTAGGCATCAACAGCACTCATATCAACATTGAATGGCGCGGGAAAATAATAAGACTTATCTTGAATAACCATGACTCCATTGATGGGATATTGACTGTAGGAAGTAGCTCCATAAGGTGAAAGTCTGTCTTTAGTTAATGTAATAGTATAAATATTGTTTGAAGACTCTAGAAAGAGGCATTTAGGTGATCCTAGATAGATTGAAGTGCTACTTCCTGGAGCATTGTAGGTCGGTAAAAAACAAACTCGATTATCATAGATCGGATTTTTAATTTGAAAAAAAACTTTCGCATCATTCGTCTGAGACTGACAAATATTATAGCGACTAGAGAGGTGGGTTGAAAAATTGCTATAACCATCAATTCCATTTGGACTAAAAGTACAATGTTGCGCCTCAGGAGGTACGGGAATAGTCATCTCAAGCTCAGAAGAGGGAAAATTATAGCCATCATCAGATGAGCTAAAGCTTTGTCTTTCGGCCCCATTTTCTCTATAAAAAGACCTTGTTGATCGAGGTGCATCACAAGCACTAAGAATTAAAAGTATGAGAGTCAATATTAATTGTTGAGTCATATTTATACCTTAATAATGTATCGGTTTGTTTGGATATTATATAAGAGTGCTATAAAAATAGGAATATAAGCCGATAAAAACACTATGAAAAAGGGGTTCATTATATTTGGCCTTTTGGTCCTTCTTATAGGAGCAGCGGTTGTATATTTTCATTCTTTTGAATTTTCCTATCAGTATTACAAGGGTATTGATAGGGGTGAGGGACTAGATGATAGTTCTATCTCTATAGTTTCTCCAAATTCTAATTATATAATGCCACCGAGTTACAAATATATAGAAAATAAAAGTGCTCTTTCTGATGTTAGTCAGAAATGGGAAAAAATGCATTTTCAAAATCTAAGATTACCTTTACCTGTTAAACATCCCATGATTTCTATAAGACCTTGGATAGCGCAAAAGAAAAAGGGAATTAAACTTGGACTAAAAATGGTAGATTCATCGGGACAAGAGCAGCTATCTTTTATTCAACATTCTGAAGAAACTCTTAACTTTGATCCTATACGACATTCTTTATTTAACAATCCGGCATTTAGGCGCTACCTAAAATTAAAAAGCTCAGAAGATATATGGAGTGATGTTATAAATAAAGACTTAAGATTAAATTTAGATGAAAAGGATGGGTTTGTTTCAAAAGCTCAATTTCTATTAACTTTAAAACCAAAAGAGTTAATTTATAACCTTTATATTCTAGGTTTGAGAAAAAGGTTATTTCCTGATGAAAATAATGTTTTTGGTGAAGATCAAAAAAGTGGTCTTTTTATTGTCAGAAAAAAAGGCGTTCGAGAGTCTCCTATTATTGAAGAAATGATTTATATACATCATTTAGGGAAAATCTATAAAATATTATTAAGGGCCAATCCATTTGAGGTTCTGTCTCAATCAATAAGAGAAAAAGTTTTAAATAATATGAGGTTTGATAAAAGTGATAAGGATAGCTCTAAGTTTTTGATGGCCGAATTTAAAAAACTCACATTTAAAGAAAAATCAACAGAGCATGGTCTTCTTTATCTTTTATCTGGCTGGAGTCATGAGCTTGATAATAAAGAGTTTGTTAAATATACAATTAGAACTTTAGAAAGAGGGGAGAATAATCTTAGTGTTCTTCTTCCTCTTTATGAGTATTCATATAAAAAATTTAGAACAAATTTTTCTTCGATAAAATCCAGGCTTAGAGAAGATAAGGAAGAAAATGTTCAAGAACCTTTGGTCAAAGAGATAAAAAAAGTTCCTTCTATGAACTTATCTAATGAAGAGAAACCATTAGATATTGAAGGAAAAACTAAGGAAGAGGCCCTTAAAGAGGTCATAAAAAGAAAAATAAATATCGATGAAGATGAAGACGTCCTAAGTATTGATTAAAATTTATTATGAAATCCTATATATAAATTACTTCCAGACAAGGATCTGAGATTATAGTCTGATTGGAAGCCAGAAAGAGTAATATCATTAAGGTTTGTGAGATTTACGATTCGATACATATAACCTATCACCAACCCATAATGCTCTTGAGGAAAAATACGGGCCTGAATCCCTAATGAATAACCATACAAGTTACCTTCGTGAATATTATCGCTAGTGGCCACATCAACTTTTACTCCCGATGAGAAGGATGCGCCTAGAGTAAAGTCGAAATAAAGGTGTTGGAAAGGCTTATTGAGGTTGTAACCTAAAAGAAAGTCAGCACTTGGGGCGGATATAGTAAACTTTTCTGTCTTACCATAATAATAGCCTCCGCCGATTCCAAAAAAGAAGTCATAAATCAAAGGTCTATGCTCTGCCATTATAGTATAATGTGAAATGGTACTTGGTGTATCACCAAGGGCTGATACCATCTCCTCCCACTCAGACCCTCCAGAAAATTGATGATATCCAAAAACAAGAAAATTGTTTTCCATTAAATCATCTTTTTCTTCTTCTCGCTCTAGGTTGACATGCTCAGTATAGCCATGGCCTTTTAGATCGGAATCTACAATCACATCTTTTAGTGCAAGGTCTTCAACCTTTATGTAAGCGATTTTTCCGGCCACAATAACCGGAAGAACAGCACCTCTACTTCTGGCCACTTCTCCTACTTGAAGCTTTCTACCTTGGCGAATGTAGCCAATCGGACTTTTAAGTCCTTTGTCAGAATAGACGACTGCCTTTAGGCTTTTGACATAGGCCGTTTGAGCAGAATATAGGGATAGAGGAATAATACAAAATAGAGCTAATAATAAATGTTTCACTCTATAATTGTCTTAACTGATCCATTCTTTTGTCAAGTGAGGTAGTTTGGGTGAGGGATCTTCCGATAACAAGAAAATTTGATCCATTCTTAAGGGCCTCAGAAGGTGATGCAACTCTTTTTTGGTCACCTAATTGTCCTTCTTTGATTTCATCTTCAAAGCGTATACCTGGGGTTACCTTAATAAGTGACTTAGATGATCGGGATTCGAGTTCTTTTATAAGCTCAACTTCGTTCACAGATGAGACGACGCCCGCCAAGTTGGTTTCAAGCGCGAGGTTTATAAGGCGCTCGAAGGCAGCAGAAATGCCATCTGTACCAATATCCCAGATTTGATTGAAATCTTCAGCACCCAGAGAGGTTAGAAAGCTTACTCCGAGTAAATCAGTATGAGGCAGTGCTAATTTTTGTGCTTCAATGGCCTTCTCAATCATTTTTACTCCACCACTAAGATGAATCGTAAGAAATTTAATTGGTAGGCCTTCTAAGGAAAGGATTGCTTTATGTACAGTATTTGGGATGTCATGAAGTTTTAAATCAAGAAAAATAGGCGTATTATATTTTTCATGGATTTCAGTAACAAGACTAGGCCCATGCTTAAGAAACATTTCTAGGCCAATTTTTACCATGGGCATTTCATCAAGGGATTGTTTTTGAAGTTTTGTTAAGAAGACTTCAGCATCCTCTCGCTTCATATTATCCAAAGCTACAATTATCTTTTTGAGACCCATTAATTTTTCCCAATATTATGTAAGTCTTGAAGGCTAATTGGATTCATTTCTTTATTTTGCGAACCAATTAGGGACTCAAGAATGGCCTTTATGTTTTCTTCTCTTGTAAAGCAAGGTTTACCATGAGCTATGGCCGTGTTTCTTATATATTCTCCGTCCGATTTCGAAGTCCCTTTGTCCATTGGAGTATTGAGAACGAACTTTAGGTTATCGTCTTTTAGAAGCTCTACAAGATCGAGGCCATCTTTATCCTGACGATTAATTTTGTTAACAAGCTCACAAGCAATACCTTGTTTAAGAATAAATCGTTGAGTACCCCCTGTGGCATATAACTTATAACCTAATTGGGTAAAGTTTTTTAGGTAAGGGATAATAATAGGTTTAGATAAATCAGATAATGATAAGAGTACTTTTCCCTCACCAAGCAGATTTGGATAATTACCTAAATAGGACTTAAGAATGGCATGTTCTTTATCGGAGTCTATTCCAAAGGTTTCTCCGGTGGATCTCATTTTTGGCCCAAGAATAATATTGTCCTGGATAAAACGATCAAAAGGAAAGGTGGACTGCTTGACACAGAAAAAGTCAGCAACTTCCTTATCCCATGGAGTGATATCTTCTCCTAACATAGCATCTGTTGCTATACTAGGGAGTGACATATTATAGGCCTTAGAAAGAAAAGGCAGAGTTCTTGAACCTCTTGGGTTTGCTTCAATACAATAGATATTTCCATTCTTTATGGCGTATTGAAAGTTAATAGGCCCAATGATTTCAAGTTGATTAGCAAGCTTTTTACTTATTGATTTTAGTTTTTGGTATAAACCACTAGTAATTGCCACAGGAGGAGCAATCATTCCAGAGTCTCCAGAGTGAACTCCAGCATACTCTATATGTTCACAAACGGTAAAAACACAATTTCCACTTTTGTCACGTATGAGGTCGACATCATATTCAATAGCGTTTTCCAAGTAGTTTTCAATTTGAAAGCTTCCTTGGTTTTCAATTAATTGTTTTTTATGTTCTTCTGGAAGTTTATGAATATCATCATGAGAGTGGAATATGTACATGGATTCACCACCAATAACATAACTTGGGCGTATGATGACTGGGAAACCAATCTCTATCATAGCATTTACAAGATGCTTATATCCTGCAACTTCCTTTGATTTAGTTTGTGATAATTCCGTTTTTTCTACTTCCATACTAAAGAGTTTTCTATCCTCAGTGAGGTCAAGTGTATTCATGCTTGGCCCAAGAAAGTTGAAGTCAAAAAATTCATTATAGAAGGTTTTTTCAATATGTTCTCTAATTCCAATTCCAGTTTGACCTGAAAAAGACGCAATAACACCTTCGGGGTTTTCAAACATGAAAATATCGACGAGGTCTTCACTATAAAGTGGAGTAAGATAGAGTCTATCAGAGCTATCATAATCCGTAGAAACGGTCTCAGGGTTGGAGTTCACCATGATGGCCTTAATGTTTTTTTCTTTAAGTCGAGTACATGCTTTTACACAGCTATAATCAAACTCGATCCCTTGACCGATTCTGTTTGGTCCTGAACCAAGAACAATAACACTCCTGCTTTCTTTTGAAAGAGAACTGGACTCATAATTTTCATTATAAGTTGAATAGAAGTAAGGAGTCTCGGCATTGAACTCACCAGAGCAAGTATCAACTGATTTAAAAACAGGAAATACTTTATGATCTAATCTATGCTTAAGAATATCTTTTTGGGATTTATTTAGAAGCTTAGCAAGGTACTTATCTGAAAAACCAATTGCCTTAAGCTCTCTAAAATACTCATTTCCATTTTGGTCTTCCAGTACATCCTTATCATTGATTGTTTTTTCAGCTTCTACAATAAGGTTCATTTGATCGATAAACCATGGAGTGATGTGGGTAAGATTATAGATCTCTTCTACAGAAAAACCATTTCTTAAAGCATCAAGAACGGATAGTAGACAAAGTTCTTGAGGAACCGAAAGTCTATCTTCAAGATACTCTCTTGTAAGATCAATGGGAGTTTGCTTCAGTTGAGTAATCGATGGGATTTCTAAACCAATCTCTAAACTTCGAAGGGCCTTAAGAAAGGCTTCATTGAAGCTTCCCGCAAGAGCAAGGACTTCACCTACACTTCTCATTTGAGGACCTAGTCTTCTTGAAGACGTTGGAAATTTACTAAAAGGAAAGATTGGAACTTTGATTGCTACATAGTCAAGAGTAGGTTCAAAGGCAACGGGACTTGCTTTAGTGATATCATTTAAAATTTCTTTTAACGTGTAGCCAACTGCTAATAGAGCAGAAATTTTCGCTATCGGATACCCTGTTGCTTTTGAAGCGAGAGCAGAAGATCTAGAAACTCTTGGATTCATCTCAATAACGATAATATCATCTTCATCATTTGGGTTAATGGCAAATTGAACGTTTGCACCACCAGCAACAACACCCATATGTTTAGCGATGGTAAGCGACATAGTTCGAAGTTGTTGATAACAGTAATCACTAATAGTTTGAGCTGGAGCAACTGTAATGGAGTCACCAGTATGAATTCCACATGGGTCTATATTTTCAATTGAGCAGATGATAACGCCATTTTTGTCTTTATCGACCATGACTTCTAGCTCAACTTCCTTCCACCCGTAGATACTTTTTTCAAGAGTGATGGGAAATTTAATATCGGTTTCAAAAACCTCTTCAAGTTCTTCTTTGTTTTTTACAAGAGCAGAACCATGTCCGCCAAGAGCAAAGTCTCTACGAATAAGAAGTGGAAATCCTACTTCGTTTTCGGCCATTTTTCTGGCCTCGTCGGGAGTGTTGGCATGGTATCTTTTTCCTGTTTGATAGCCAAGTCCATCAAGCTCTTTTGAAAAGAGGTCTCGATCTTCAGTCTTTTTAATGGTGTCAACTTTTGCTCCAAGTAGAGCACAGTTATTTTTGCTAAGGAACTGCTCTTCTTCAAGTTCAATACACATATTGAGAGCAGTTTGACCTCCCATTGTTGAAAGAACTGCATCTACATTTTCTTTAGCAATAATCTTTTTAATCGTCTCTTTGGTGATGGGCTCGATATAAGTTCGAGCGGCCATTTCAGGGTCTGTCATGATGGTGGCAGGATTTGAGTTTAAGAGAACAACTTCAACTCCAATCTCTTTAAGAGACTTAAGAGCTTGTGTTCCAGAGTAGTCAAACTCAGAAGCTTGTCCAATTTTAATTGGGCCTGAACCAATAAGAAGAATTCTTTTATATGGAACTTCTTTAATTATTGGGTTTGTAAGATCAACGATTTCTTCCAGGTTTTCTGGAATAATTCTTTCTGTTAGCTTTCCATCTAGGAAATCTTTAATTTCTTTAAAAAATGGTGCAGCATCTTTTGGCCCAGGGAAAGCTTCTGGGTGGAATTGTACTGATTTAAGGAAATGATCTGATGATGCCATACCTTCTACGGACTGATCAAACAGAGATCGGTGAGATACGAAAAGTTCTCGATCTAGAGAATTATTTTTAGATATATTAAGAAGGGAGTTCTCATCTGTTGCATAACCATGATTTTGACTGGTAATGACAATCTCTCCGGAGACTTTATCGAGGCATGGATGATTGATTCCTCTTTGTCCAAATGGAAGCCTAATGATCTCAGCGCCTAGGGCGAGAGAGAGAAGTTGATGTCCTAGACATATCCCTCTCATTGGAACTTGCAGTTTTAGAAATTCTTTTACGTTTTCAATTTCCGGTGTATAGGCCCTAGGATCCCCAGGTCCGTTTGAAAGGAAAATAAGTCTAGGGTTATATTTCTTAATCTCTTCAGCAGTGGCTTTGTAACCAACTGATACAAGAGGATAATTAAGGTTCTTAAGGTTATTTGTAATAGCGTTCTTACAGCCATAATTAACTAGTACAATAGGATTATCACCAGGAATGAGCACTTCATGGTCGTTTTGACTTACTTCATCAAGGTTATTACAACGAAGTTTTGCGTTTTTGAATTCTTCTGCACTAGGTGTTTGCGGGTTTGATGTAATAACTGATTTATGGCCTGTTTTTGTAGAAGTAAGAAATTTTACAAGTGCCCTTGTATCTTGACAGACAAAGAGAGGTATATCGATTTCATTTAAAAAAGAATTATAACTAAAGTTTCTGGCGATTAAGGAAGCCGCATGCGATTTTTTGGATTGCATGACTTTAGGGTCACTCGGATAGTTTCCTACGTGAGCTGTAGTAAAGATGATATGTTGGCCGAGAAAGCTAGGGTCGGTCATCGTCTCTTGGTAACCACTCATCCCAGTGGTAAAAGCAGCTTCGCCCCAAATTCCATTTTCAAGTTCAGGAGAACTCTTCTCACGATTAACATGACCTTTAAATATGGTACCATCTTCAAAATGAAGATAAGCAGTAGTTTTTTTGAGGTTTTTGTTAAATTCTAACTCTTTACTTTCTGCCATTTTTTTTCCTTATGCATCGATGAGCATGGCCTTAAGTATTGCCATTCTCATAAAAACTGAATTTGTAACTTGTTTGTATCCTAGATAGAGGTCTGACTTTATGGTTTCGTAATCCAATTCAACCCCAATATTAACTGGTCCTGGATGAAAAACTGGAATTTTCTTATCTAGCCTTTGAAGGCGTTTAAGATTAACTCCAAATTCTTCTTCATAATTATCGTAATAGGCAGCTTTTTGGCTGTGTCGTTCCTTTTGAATTCGAAGAGTATAGAGGACGTCGCTTTTTAAAATTGCTTCATCTACGTTAGTGGTAGCCTCACAATTGGCCGGAATATCTTCTGGGAGGCATTCTTTAGGGCCACAAAAGATGATTTTTCCACCAAACATTGGAATCAAAGAGGTTAAAGAGTGTCCAACCCTTGAATGTTTACAGTCTCCAATGATCGCCATGGTCTTACCATTGATATCGATACCTTCTTCAAACATCGTAAAGAGATCAAGTAAGGCCTGAGTAGGGTGTTCATTGATTCCATCTCCACCATTAATGATGGCGATAGGAGGATCTTTTTTAAATTGATTGAGTTCCCCAGATACGCTGGTTCGAATAATGCAGAGATCAACTCCTTGATAGTGGAGTGTAAGAAGAGTTTCTTCTAGGTTTTCACCTTTTTTAAGACTTGAAGTATCTGCATTAAAATCAATGTACATTGCACCTAGTTTTTTAATCGCAATTGCAAAAGAATGTTTAGTTCTGGTGGAATTTTCTAAAAAGCTGGTAGCGACAATAGGGGTGAATTTACGTCCAAGATTACGAGAACCGACCGGGACGTATCCAGATTTCAGTCGGTTAGCGGAATGAATAAGCTTCTCTATCTGATCTTTAGATAGGTCGCTTATGCACTCTAGGACCTTCGGAAAGCTTTGCATTAGTATCCCAATTAAAAATTAATTAAATTGTAGCCAAATTCGGGGTAGTGTAATTCATCAGTTTTAATTTGAAAACTATAAAACTATGAGTGAAATTAATTATAACGCAAACAGCCATAGCTACGTGAACGAGTACAAAGGCAACCTGCTAGAGTTCATGTTTGCCAGAACTCTGGCCCAAAACTATGGGCTTGAAGTGGATTTTCTCAAAAGAATAGATCCCTATTTACTAAAAACACTCACCAAGTATGAAAAAGAGCTAAGAACAAAATCTCCAGAACTTCTTAGAAAGCTTCCACTAATCTCTGAGCAAATTTTTAATAAAATTAGAAAAGAAGTACCAGAAGGGATCAATATGATCGAAGTTGTGGGAAAAAAAGCTCAGTACTCAAAGTATAATGAGGCCGATGTCATTTTAAAAGGCCCTGAAACTTTAACTCCAATAAGCCTTAAGCTTTGTAAAGATAATAGTTATGTTAATACCAAAAGCGGCGGTGTTAAAAGCTTCTTCACTAAATATTTTTCAAAATTTAATGCAATAGCAAAGCATCAAAAGGATTTAAATTTACAAATATCTTTGGCATTCGAAAAAATGGCATTTGAACTTCACGATTACTATGACCTACCTTACTCAGGTGGTTTCTCAAAAGAATTTTTACAAAAATCTGGCAGTGAGCTACCAGGGCAAATTAACCATGATCTAAAGAAAATTGTGCATAAGTATTATTATCAATGTATTGAGCAGTTTTATCACTTGTTTGTCATTTTATCGGAACAAAATGACAGTCTGTTTTCAAACTCTCTTTATCCTCTTCTAGGTCTTGGTAATGTTGAAATATGGCAGGTGGCCGTTCTTTATAAAAAGGACTACCTTATCTCTAATATACACCTTCGAAAACATAGAGCAGATGTATCAGTGCCGATCAAAATAGGGCCATTAAAACCAGAAAAATCATACTTCAGTTTGCAGATTGGCCCTGATATCCTACAAATTAGAATGAAACCAATGAATAAGTATACGGTAGAAGGCCTTAAGGTGAATTGTTCCGTTAAGTTTGGATGCTAGATATGGAAATATTATATTGTGGTAAAAATGATTTAAGTTCTTTAAACATAAAAAGGATAAATGATCTTACTCAAGCTGAAACGGATGATGTGGTTTATGTTTCACCAGGCATTTCAGATAAAATAGGAGATCTAGAGTATTTTATAAAAAACACTACTCCGGGTAATTGGGCCGCATATTCAGTTATAGAAAATAAAGGCTTGCCGTTATTTAATTTCGAAAATAAAAAAACGGAAATACTAAACCAAGACTACGCTGATGGTGGTCTCGAAATAGGGCTTTATCGCGGGAATAAAAAATTTATTAGTCAGATCCTGGAGAAAAAGACTTTAGGGCCAATGGATTTCGTTTTTATGGGGCCTCCTCGTAATGATTATAATCAAAAAAGACCGGCCATGTTTCTTGATAGAGACGGTATTATTAATAAAGATCATGGATATAGTATTGATAAGAATATGACTGAGCTTATTCCAGGTATTGGCGATCTTATCAGATGGGCGAACCAAAATAATATGTATGTTTGTGTTCTCACAAATCAGTCTGGGGTTGCCAGAGGCCTATATACAGAGGCAGAGTTAAAAGACTACCACTTGTACTTAGAAAACCTTCTCCTTAGAGATCAAGCTTATGTGGATTCGTGGGAATATTGCCCTTATCATTTTAAGGAAGGTATTGATCACTATGCTAAAAAATCATTCTGTAGAAAACCTTGGCCAGGCATGGCGCTAAAGGCATGTGAGTTATTTCCTATAGATTTGGGACAGAGTATTATGATTGGAGATAAGCTTAGTGACGCGCTAGATATAAAAGGACTTAGAAACTTTCATTTAAAAGGCCAGTATGAGCTCAGTGGAAGCAAGAACCCTATATTTAATAAAATTTCAGAAGTTATCGGATATTTGTCTTAACAAGATATAAACTTTCAATTTAATTCATTTTAGATTATCTAAAAGGTGATGAAGTTAATTTTAACGCTACTAGTTTTATTTCTTGGTTATCTACTATATCCCGTCAAGGATATTATTAAATTAAGAGAAAGCTACGTTCTCGCAAGAAGAGGGGACTTTTTTATACAGAGTAAAAGACCCCAAAAGTGGGTCTCTCTCAAAAACATACCAAAAGAAGCTAGAGATGCGATCGTCTTAAGTGAAGATTGGAACTATTATAGACACTCAGGAGTTGATTGGGGGCAACTATATCAGGCCATTAAAGAGAATGTAACAGGTCAAAGATTAAGGGGCGCCTCAACGATTACTCAACAAGTTATTAAAAACCTTTTTTTTGATCTCGAGAAAACCTATTTTAGAAAAGCTCATGAAATCGTACTTGCATTGATTGCCGACAAAGTATTATCTAAAGAAAAAGTATTGGAGATATATTTTAATATTATTCACTTAGGTAAGAATATTTATGGGATTGGCAGTGGTGCCTATTTTTACTTTGAAAAAAAAGTATTCCAACTAGGGGCAAAGGAAGGTGCCTTTTTGGCCATGTTGTTACCAAGTCCTTTAAAAAATAATGAAAGCTTCAAACAAAAGAAATTAACCCCTTATGGAGAAAGAACTGTAGATTCTATTTTACGAAAACTTAAATTAGATAAAAGAATCAGTGAAGATCATTATAAGTATTTATTAAAAAAGAAAATTAAGTTTAGAGGGCAAGATACGATTTGATTTTATTTCTTATTTCTTGAGTATTATTAAAGTTAAGTAATGTTTCAAAACTTAGGTCTTTGGCCGTTTGAATATTTGGGATTGTGTCATCAATAAAAAGAATTTCTTTTGAGAGAAGGCCAGTATGTTCTAATACCTCTAGATAAATATCTTCATTTGGTTTTCTTTTATTCATAAGATGACTTGCAAAAACATTGTCGAAATAATTGTGGTCAAGAATATTCCATAATTTTTCATAATGAATAATATTGGTGTTGGTGAGGGCCATAATAGGAAACTTTTCTTTACACTCGGCCAATAAAGCTTCAATACCATCAACCGGTCCTTCAATTACTTTGTTCCATGCATTGATAAAAGATTCATAGTTCATTTCTAGTTGGATGAGTGACTTTAACTCTTCATAAAATTGAAAGGGGGAAATAAGCCCCTTTTCAAAATCATCTAATGCTTTTGATTGGCCAATTACAGATAAGGCCTCTTCAAAGCTTAAAGGACAATTAAGCGTTTCATAAGTCGCTTTCCAGTCAAGTTTGAATACTACACCGCCTAAATCAAATAAGACTAATTTGATATTCATTATTATTCCCAAAAAGAAGGATAGAGGATGGAGGCGTTTATAATATTTGTGTTTATTGTGAGTAAATTTTCTTTTCGTAACTCTAGCATCTGTCCATAAATCATTATAAGATTTGTCACTTGCATATCAGGAGATGGAGTATTTATGTCAGAATCTGATTTATTGGAATACCTATCAATAGCAATTTTTATTTCTTCTTTACTGTAGAAGTTTTTATTATTTGAAATTAATTTCTTTAATGTTTTGGTATGAGGGCCTCCTATTCCAATGAGAAGCCTATTTTTTGCAAGCTCTAAAAACTCTTTTTTAAGTTCAAAACGAGTATAAAGCCTAATTAATTCAATAGAAGACCTAACCCCCTCTTCTTTTAGAGGGTTAGGACTATTCTTTTTAAGGTGTGTTTTTTTCTTTATAGCATTTAAGACCATATTTTTAAATGTTATAGAGCTAAGATTATCATTGTGAGAATGATACACTCCTTTTTCAAAAGCAGTGAGGTTCATTCCACTGGCCCCTATATCCCAGACTAAATATTTACTGGGGGAGTCACCAAGTATAGTATAGGCCGAAATAAAGTTAAGTACGGCCTTGGTTTTTGTTGAAACAAAAATAATTTTAGTTGATGGGCCATCTTTAAGCTTTCTCAAAAATTCGTTTCCATTAGTTGTTTCTTTAAATAGGTTGTTAGCAAGAATAATTACATCTGGTTTACCTTTGAGTTCTTTAATAGTTTCTTTTATTTTAGATTCCGCCTTCTGGAGAATGTCTTTTTTAAAGGCCAAAGGTCTTTTGTTTTCTAAGTTTTCTCTAAAGTTTAATACGGTACTTTTTTGTAACAAAACTCGATTTATCTTATTTTTACAAACGTTTAATACCGCTTGGAAAAACTTTGTATTGTAGTTTCCTATTTCGATAACGGCCCTGTTTTTCACACAGTCATTTGCAAAAACAGTCGTAGTAAAAATTATAGTTGTAAAAAAAAATACCCATCTCATCGGTTCCCCATTATTACACAGTTCATTCACAATTATATAGGATATTTTACCCTTTTATGATTTAATATTAATCATGAATCTTTTGATACTATTTCTTTTAATCCTTCATTCAGTTTCTGCATCAGAAGATTGTATTGGTAAATATAATGAAGGCTTAACAGAACGTTACGCTGGTGGTGGCTTTTACGATAAGGCGGGTGAGTTTTATCAAAAAGCTGAAAAAGAGGATAATCTTACTAAGAAAAAAGAATTTTATCTTGAAGTTTTAAAATATTCTGGAAGTGCCATTGAGAGATTTAATATATCTAACGATACTTTAAATAAGGCCATTATTGTCTGCCCTTCAGATACACATTCCGCAGTGACAAGTCTTATAGAAGCTAATAAGAGTGATCAGGGAATTATTCGAGGTTTTATGCTTCAGATTAATGATAAACTAGGCACTACTGAGATGCAGAAGATCGATAATTAAATGCTTCTTTTCGCCTTTGTCTAATAACATCAGTTTTTTTCTTTTTATGATGCAACTCTAGTGAAGCTTTGGGCCCTTTATTTTTAAGCATTTTTAGTAAGGCCTTTCCTATTGCTTTTCCTAAAAGCGGGGGGACAGCGTTACCTATTTGTCTCCATTGAGAGGATATCGGCCCCAAAAATTCAAAATTATTAGGAAAGCTCTGGCATTTTGCGGCCTCTCTTTGGGTTAAGTATCTATTTTCAACGGGGTGAAAATAGCCATGGCGATGGGTCATTATTGTAGGGCCCGGCTTTTTCCTATCTAATCTTTGATATTTGGTTTGCCGAAACCTACCTTCAGGAAGTGTTTCCCAATCAACTTTAAATTTTAATCGAGAAGGAAGATAGGAGTCTTCGTCTTTTTTATATCGGATTCCTTTTCCCTCTGGAACTCTTTTTAATCTTTGCTCATCTATTTTATTCTTAACCTTCGCCGATTCGATATCATGGTTTAGGAGTTTTCCTGTGCGAGTAGCAAGGTTACTGAAAGCTTCTCCTATAGTCACGGGAGGAATATATTTACCTTTTTTCGTAGTCGTGTCGTGAGTTGGTATAGGGAACTGAGGTTCGATGTTAAGTTTTGTACCAATTATGATTGTTCTTCTTCTTATCTCTGGAACCCCAAAATTCTGAGAAGATAATATTTTTATATCTAAGTTATATCCAAGCTTTCTAAATTGGTTAAAGATGGCCAGAAGAGTTTTCTCATTCTTTTTAGCAACGAGGCCTGTTACATTCTCAATAACTATGAAACTTGGGTTTAGTATCTTTACAATTCTTACAAAATGCATAAAAAGACTGTTTCTCTTATCTGTAGGGTTACCTAGCCCAACAGTTGAAAAACCTTGACATGGAGGGCCACCAACGACAGCGTCTATTTTTTGACCATCCACGAGTTTGTTAAGACTCGCTTTGGTTAGATCCTCTATATTACCAGTAAAGACTTTGGCCTTTTTATGGTTTTTTTGAAATGTTTGGGCAGCGTACTTATCGCAGTCAACACCTAGAAGGCACTCCAGACCAGCTTGTTCTAATCCACAAGATAGCCCGCCTGCACCAGAAAAAATATCTACAAATTTAAGCTTTTTTTTATTCACAGCTTATTATTCAATTCGCACAATGATTTTGTCAATTAACTTGTTAAAGGTTTCTTATTTCGCAATGAGGTGTTTGGGTATATTTTTGAAGGTTAAAAGTTTATCTTGTTCCTGATGAACACTTTCTTGTTCTACGAAATCGTCAAAATTATCGAGAAGTTGAAGAGCAGGTAAAGGGGTCAATATAAAATTACTATTTTCGTCTCTATAAAGGATTTTATTGGCCATGCTGTGCCAAAAGCTATGTGATTCTGTTTTAATTATAAAAATCTTTTTATGAACTCTGGAAAAATGATCTATAACTTGTTGAGTATTAATAATCATTTCTTTATTCAAATACTGTTCAGGTTTTTCAAGAATATAAATAGGAGAATCTTTTAGGAAGGCCTTAATTAAAGAGGTTATTTGTACTTCATCCTTTTCGAGATTATCTATGTGAGTGTCTTTTTCAGGTAATTGTCGAAATAACTTTAAAATATAAGGCGTTGTAGAGTCTGCTATATAATTCCAAAGATTGAACTCTGTTGTACATTCACCATTTGCCGTAAGAGTTTCAAATCCTAAATTCTCTTTGAAGGTTAATACACGAGAAAGGTCACCTTCTGAGCCTGAGTAAGAGAATCTGTTTGGGAGATGAGATTGAGATTTAACAAATCTCATTATTGTTTTAAGGAAGTTTTCTGTTAATTGATTATTCTTTCTGTCAATATAGAGGACAATATCTTTAAACTGAAGTGAATTAGTTAAATGTTTCATATGCAATTATCGGATTTGGCCCTCTTAAATTTGAGGGTTATTTTAGGCTGTGAAATTTCTTGCCTAATAGGTATAATTTCTATGAGGTTATTATGAACAATTCTGATAAAGCTAATAAGACCGTTTTGGTTGGGATGACGGGGCGACTTGACTCTACTGTGGCCGCTTATTTATTAAAAAAGCAAGGATACAGGGTCATTGGAGTAAGCCTCATAACCATGGATCGCGGTATTATAGAGAAGAGAGAGGAAGATGAAGACTTTAAGAAAAGTAAAAAAGATTCAGATGTTCCTGAGTATGAACTAACGGGTACTTGTTATGTAGATGATCTTAAAAAGGTTCAAGCCATTTGTGAAAAACTTGATATTGGATTCTATGGAGTAGATGCTAAAAAGCTTTATAAGGATTTAGTGATAGATCATATGGTTTCTTCTCGTCTATCAGGTATTGATTTTAATCCTTGTATCGCTTGCAATAGCGTTAAAGTCCAAATCCTACTGGATAAGGCCGAGTATCTGAAGGCTGACTATATTTCCACAGGTCACTACGCAAAAATCTTTACAAATCTTCAGACGGGCGAATGTTCTCTTTTATCCGCAAATGATCAGGTTTATGATCAGTCATTTTTTTTATCGGCATTAACTAAAGATCAATTAAAAAAAATTTTATTGCCCTTCGGAGATATCAGACGAGTTGATGTTGAAAAGATTGCAAAGTCATTAGAGCTAGATTTGATACCTAGTAAAAAGAAAGTCAAAGAAGTGTGTTTTTCTAATGACTATCGAATTGGTAACTTTGTAGAAACAAAAAGTCCTGAATCGATGAGAGAAGAGGGAACTTTCGTTGATTATGAAGATAATGTAAGTCAGGGTGAACATCAGGGAATTTACTTATTCAAACCCGGAGATAGAAATCTGATTGCTTCAGATGGTACGCATTTGGATAAAGAGTACAGAGTCCTTTACTGTGAATACAAGTCAAATATCGTTTATATTAGTAAAAACGACAGTATTTATTGGAATAGATTAAATTTAGCAAATTGTGTTTTGGAAAAAAATCTCGATATCTCAAAGCCTATTTCTGTATATCTTTTGATCTATCCAAATGATAAAAAAGTATCTGGACGAATGACAGTTAGGGAAGGATTAAATATTATTTTTGAAGCAGATGAAAAACAAAAAGAGTTGCTCAACTACAACCGCTCGGCCACGATTTATGATTCTGATAAAATTGGGGCGAGAATTATTGGTTATGGTGAAATCTCTTCATTTTTCAATTATGAGAAGGGACTATGGAAGGTTTACCCGGACCCTGTAGAAAAAAGTGAGGAAGAAGAAGAGCAATTGGCAAAAAAAGCAGAAACCATGGAGTTTTGATGCTTTGGAGAATATTAGTAAAAATTTGT
>Ga0222719_10002075_pt1 | contig 18712 bp, 31 predicted proteins | sample C33_34DmetaG_FD_165039 | JGI IMG/M metagenome (GOLD analysis project Ga0222719, IMG submission 165039) | Estuarine water microbial communities from San Francisco Bay, California, United States - C33_34D | ecosystem: Environmental > Aquatic > Marine > Unclassified | place: USA: California... | reverse complement strand
TTAAGTGCTTCCTCCATAGCAGCTAAACGACAATCCATTGAACGCTTAGCAAACTCATCAGGAGTGATACGACTGGACACATCAGCTGTTTTCTTGTTCATATATAGTATGGACGACTCTACACTTTATACCATTTTGTATTATTGTCGCTCATGTCGGAGGACATACGATGGTCACGCTCAGTGTTGCTTCGAGATGGATCACACCAAAGTTAAAATCCCAGTAAACACTAAATGATACCACTTATCATAGCTGGTGCCCTCACTGGTGCCCTCGCATACACCTACATGGGACAGAACCTCATTTCCGCATCCGAAGCTAAGCGCCTCATCAAGAAGGGGAGGATAAAGAAGGTCATCGATGTTCGCACAATCACAGAATATCGTCTAGGACACTACCCCAAAGCACTTCACATCCCCGTCGATAAGATTAGCGAGAAGACCACCACAGAACTCCCTAAGAAGGGCTTACTCGTCTACTGCAACACTGGGCAACGAGCCAGATTTGCGGCAGAGAAATTGGAGGAACTTGGATTTGGGGATGTCTACTATATCGCTGGACCCTACACTGGTTTACTTTAACTTTACCCCTAGGACCCTCCTCAACTTCTGAAGGATGGCAGGGTCTGGAATGGCTCGTCCCGATTCGTACGCACCTATAATACTCACATTCACACCCACCGCGATTGCTAAATCTTTTTGTGTTTTGAAACCTTTAGCAATACGCCCTTGTTGAATCATCTTTGCCATGGAGAGTGGTACCTTCTTGTGTGTCCCCAGCTCCTCATCCTCCAACTTCTGCTCCTTGGTGCGCTCATGGTGCTTGGGAGGTGGTCGCTGATTAACAGGGGCAGCTTTTCCATGGATAATGATCGGAGTCCAGTCCTGATGACTCATCTGTCTAGATAGTACGTTTTGTTTTTAAGATTCTTTCCAAACGTTCTTTTTCTTTCCTCATGAAGAGTGTCAACTGAACAACTTTACCACTGAGTGTCACTCGTCCGTGCTGCCTGAGGGAAGAAACATTGTCGACTCGTACCAGGTCTACCCAAGACATCTTAGAGTCCGGTGTCTTACTATGATGTATCGCCAGCACTGCTGCATCCCTCTTCACATCCCCAGGAAGTTCCTCTCCCTCGTAACACACAACCACATGTGCACCTGGGTATCCACTTGTGTGCATCCACCAGTACCTGGGATCGCTGGTGTTCGTGAGTTGGTCATTCTCTTTCGCATTCTGTCCCACTCGAACAGGTATATTACCTGATGCGGTGTATTCTAACATGATTAGTATTACATTTTCTTTTTTATGTTCGCAGTGGTCGATACGTCAAATGTAATATCTTCTAGTTTTGATTCAGGTATTTTATACTGCTCAAACACCAAACTGATACGTTTACTTTTTGGATTTTTACAATATATGGGTTCTACACAATGTAGCGCATCCCCACGAAATACAAATTTTCTTCCCAATTTTGGTTTATATCGTCTTATTTTAGATGAATCGACACTGCCATATTTAGATAAACGCAAATGACCACCTTCATATGTATCAGGCAATTCGATATAGATGACAGTCACTGCTACTGGTAAATAATTACGACCCTCGTTAGTTTTAGTTTGATCTTCCAGCGACATGTCATAATGAAAATCTACGGATCGCTCTAATGTATCACTCGAAGGTTCTATCACTACGGGGTTGAATATATACGCGTTCGTACCAGGTATCTGAACCTGTTTAAACACTTCGTATATAGGTTTGAAGGTATCAGCAAATTTTTGTTCGTGTCGAGATGAGAACGTTACTACAAACCCTTTCGTTTTTTCAAATCCATCTAATGTAGATTTACCGAAATATTCATGTTTCAATACATAGTTTGACAATTCTTTACAACGATCGGATGTATAAAAGTCATCATGTATCTGAATAAATGGATATTCTGGATCATGACACCGTTCCGATTGCGCGTAAACAGAAATGTCAAACACATATTCTTCTATTACCCAGTGTAATACAAGTAAAAGTATGAACAGAAGTAATGCATCCATGTGTTATAAACACAAATTTAATATTATGATAAAACATAAATGCACGTCGTATTGAGACCCAGTCCATCGGTCAGTCATAAGTATAGAGTGATTCTCCCAACCAAGAGAGCCATAGATTTTGGTAAAAAGGGTGTTGAGCATTATCCCGATCATGGGAACGCTCGTCTCATGCGTGCACATCTTATTAGGAAGGGAGCTATCATTCCTAAGGAGTTGCGGATAGAGACGAATCCATACGAGATACACCGGGGTATGCTTGGTATCGATAAAAGTGAAGAAGAGGATTGGGAAGATTATTTCAGAGCAGAATACTGGGAACGTTGGATACTGTGGTCATACCCAGATGTCAACAAAGCTAAACTCTATATGACCATGACGAAAGGTGTCCTCTTCATGCCACACCCCGAAGACTTTTGGTTTTCTAATTGCCGGTAGACCCGAACCCACCAGAACCCCTCTCCGTATCCTCGACGATGTTAATCTCTTCGATAGGTGGTGTCTCACATCTCTCGAGGACAAGTTGCGCGATACGATCACCCTTCTTAATTTCAAAGTCCTTGTCCCCATGATTGAAGAGAACGACTTTGACCTCCCCTGTATAGTCTGGATCAATAACACCGGCACCGACATTGATACAATGCTTCACAGCTAGTCCAGACCGGGGGGCAACACGACCATACACACCTGGTGGGAGTACAACTGTAATACCAGTACCTACGAGTGCTCTTCCAGCCTGGCACGGTACAACGGTATCTTCGGTGCTGTATAGATCATATCCCACAGCACCATCAGAACCACGAGTAGGCACAATAGCATCATAACACAACTTCTTTACTCCAAGGGACATCTATTTATATTAGTTCTCAAATCCTTAAGTCTTATTTGGCGTACTTCTTTTTCTCGTCATCCGAGAGTGCACGCCACATTTCACCGAGCTTAGAGCCAATCTCGGTGAAGGTTAGGTCAGGGAAATCCTTGACAACCTTGGGACGCATCTTCTTGACGAAGTTCATGTAGGCGTTGGGTTTGCGCTTGGGCTTGGTCTTGTCAGTCATTATACTATTACTTAGATTTTATTCTTTAACGCTGGATTTCGTTTCGTGTATGTAAGAGCACAAATCCCACAACTGAAAATGTTTATGAAAATCTGAAGTGGATACACAGACATTTTCACGAGTAATGAATGATCCGAGTATACATAAAAAATAAACAAAGTGAAAAATGTTTCGTAAAATACCCTAATCAATAAATTTGAAACATGATAGAGTAAATCAACCACCTCATGAATAGGTGTCGAACGAGGAAGAAGGCGGCGAAGCGTCAATAGACTCGTGTCTATTTCAACCAGACCCCCTAAACTTATGATGAATGCTTCTTCCGGGTACACAAGTGCCCTCGTCAAAGCCAATAGACATACGATGTGATGACATACGATTAGATCCCTGTATGAATGTGGGTTGAAATAGTTCCATACGAGATCGATTCCCATGTACATGAAGAGTGCATGTGTTAAAAATAATGGGTACACGACGTACCCAAAAAAGACTTCAGCCACACACATGACTGAAAATGGGGCTAAAAATGTTAATGAAGCCACATCATGAATAAGAATGGAACGGTCCTTATTCATCCTGTGTTAAGATGACATATTAATCACGTGAAATAATAAATGGAAAAACTGGTTTATTTCGCTCCTCCAATTGTCGACGAGACATTGAAATTTCTTCTATAGGTCTTACCATTAACGCATTTGTTGCAATATATTTAATACCTTTTTCGAGAGTTTTTCCACGATGAAAATAAGTCCATGTACAGGGAAAAAATATAATTTTTCCCGCCTTTGGTTGTATAATTTTTCCACAACTAAACTCAGTAGTTCCACCCGAATCTTCTTCAACATCGTTCAAGTAAATTAGGTAAGTAAATAGTTTCCAACAAGGAGGGTAGGTGTGATCATGATGCCAATTATAGTACTGACCAGGTTCAGTTCTTTGAATTTGTGGAGGATGTATATGACTATTCATTAGATCTACAGACATAAGTTTCTTTACTTCATCGTCAACATTCATTTTTAATAGAAAAGTTTCGTATTTTTTCATAGCTTTTCGTATCATAACACGAAAATACTTTTCTTCCACTGCCCATTCGGGTTCGTCATATATTCTTAAATCTGTACTTCTCTTGAGGTTATTAAGCCCTGAATCGGTAACTCCAATAAATTTCAAATCACTTTTTTCAAACTTTTCTATAACACGATTACAAAAACTGACTGGAAAGACATCTTCACATTCGTATATGAATTCCATATGTTATTATATGTATATATTCCTTAATTATGTAAATTTTTAAACATGGGTCTCATATTTAAAAATGCACTCAAAGGGTTTCGAACCCCTGACCTCAAGCTTACTAAGCTTGCGCTCTACCACTGAGCTATGAGTGCGATATGCTGAGAGCGGGGTTCGAACCCGCGCGTGCGTAGCACAAACGATCTTAAGTCGTCCTCCTTAGACCACTCGGACATCTCAGCACCATTGCCTCCCACGCTATTCTATTAACCCATCAAATCTTTAAGCACTTCGGTGGTGGTTCGAAGGCTGTCTTTTCCTCAAGTTCCTTGCGTTGCTTCAACTTTTTGATATCCGCACCTTGACAGTCATGTTTTGGTAGATGAATACAGCTGGGACAGAAACTCCCTTCGCAGTACTGACAGTCGATGGGAACACCACACTTCTTGCGACACCTTTGGCACGGCATTTACTATAAGTGGGATAAAGATTTTAAGTGACTTTTGTGTAGAATGTCTCTCACTTACGCGTTCACCAAGCCAGTTGTCCCCACCGAGTACACCCGCCTTAAAACAACCCTGAAGAAGTCTACAGCTGGATATGGTACCGCTTTGAGTGCCTCATACTTCATTACACAAGGTGCCGACCAAGGTGTATCCGCTATGCTAGGTGCCACCGCATCATATGCGTATGTGACCCTACTTTCGGATAGGGTGGACAAGTTTGAAAAATCGGCATTTCAGAAGGAGTTTTTAGCACCTCTCGGTGCCGCTGCTTTTGAAGTGTCGTGGAATAACGCACCTTTCGCGTTTGACTTTGATTATGGAGCTACTTTCGTGGGGTTCCTCGCTTACAAGTTTGCTCTCTCGACCGTGTTGTACCAAACCGTGAGGGAGATGATGATTGGGGATAGTGAAACCTTCTATGATACCGAGGAGAAGGTTTACAACGATCTCTCTGATTGGGGTGAGCAACACGGAGAAGTGAATATCACAGTTGAAGAAGACATTTACACCACTGAAGACTCGATAACACACGATAAATTGGATGAAGATGGTGAAAATTACCCTATTTGACTAACAAATTGGAATACAGTGAGATAAATATTGATGTTATTTTTGTTATGACTATATAATGAAATATACTTTGATCTGTATCGCAATAGTGATCATCGTGTGGTATTTTTTCTTCAAGAAGCGACATACATTTTGGGATCGTCAACCTGTATCCCGTGGTAACATGAGACACGAGGGTTTCGTATCAGATACGATCCCTCCACCACTTACTGTAAAAGCACCTAATGAACTTATCACTGTAGACCCAAAGGATACGACTTTACGTAGATTTTTACCTGGATTCTTGAATAGACACTATGTAGATGAATATATATACGATCAAAAGTACGTTTCATGGGTACTGGATTTTCCACATTTGACGAGTAATAATATGACAACTATACAGAATAATGGTGAGACGATAGGTACTATTTTATCAAAACCATATACTATTAAATTGAACAACGCTACTCTCTGTAGTAACTACGTGGATAAATTATCTGTTCATGAGAAACATAGGAATAATAAACATGCACCGACTTTAATTTCGAACATGTTAAAAAATTCGTGTGATGAGAGTTATAAAACGTGCATTTTCAAAAAAGAAAATAACGCTTTACCATTTAATTATGTATGTAAATCCAATTATTGTCGCTACGTCATTACCAAACAACTCAAAGTTGACCCCTCTTATACACTCACACCATCCACGAGTGATGATTTCGAGTATATACAAAATCTATATGAAAAAGAATCAATCGGGTATAAATGTTACCCCATATTTGATAAACAACAACTTGACTATGTATTCACTACTACAGACGGTGTATATGAATCATTGCTTGTGAAGGTTGGAGACACTCCTAAAGGTGTCATCACCTACTCAATCAATTTTGTTGAAAATAAACACACTAAACGAGCTGAAATCACATTATTCATGTGTGAAGATGTTAATAGTGTCGAAGTTATCAAAACACTGATCAATAGATGTCATAAACTCGGAATCAGCGAACTCATGTGTGTCAATATGGCTAAAAATGGAGACTTTATTCATACATTGAAATTTACCACAGAAATGCCAGTGTACTTTCAAATGTACAACTATAACCTGAAAACCCCCCTCCAGCCACACGACATGTTATTCAATTTCGTATAAAGACCTTAGCGAAGACGACGAAGTTCCCGAGCAATACGCATCACTGCACGAGGAGACGCTTGGTTGATCATCTTTTGGGAATCCGAATTCATATAAGAAACACGTTTATTTACCATATTCTTAATGTTAGCCCTGGCGCGCGCAACGGCGGCTGGGTTGGGGGCGCGTGGCTTGGGCTTGGGCTTGGGTGACTTTTCATTCAGTTCCCGAAGTTTCTTGATGTTGGCATTCGTGGTCACCATATTCTTCATAAAACTGGTCACAATCTTTTTGTCAATCGCAGCCTTCCGGGAAGGGGACACCTTCTTCCTGGCAGCAGCACGCTTCTTAGCAGCCTGGGGGTAGAGCTTCGCGAGAGGAATGTTGTTCGAGTTCTTTACACGCGACTTCATGGCGCTACAAAGATCCTTGACAGTCTTCTTCTCCGTGTTGATGCCATACTTCTTGGCAACCTTCACCACCTCATCCTTCTTGTAGAGACGGCATTTTTTCGCACCGATTTTGAGATCACCCGCCTTGTCTACGGAAATGTTCATTGTTTAGTATTAGTCGAGAAATTTATTGGTTTTTATTAAAGGGGTTGATATCTACTCTCACGTCTCACGAGAAAACCCAAATGGATCTAATTCATCTCACCAGTCTGGAGGAACTTGTCGATCCTTATCGCAATAGACTTTCCAATACCCTTCAACTTCTTGGGACCCTTCGCCAATTCCTCACCACTCGTCACCTCAAATTCGAGGTCGCGGATAATCTCGGCAGCGTTCCTGTACGCACGAATCTTGAAAGGGTCTTCAAGATCGTCGGCATAATCGTCAAGAGCCCGCGCGACTTCCTCATTGGTGGAGGTACCCTTCTTAAACTTCTCGAGCTTCTCCACCTTACCAGTCTCGAGGAACTCGTCGATGATCTTAGCCGCACTCTTACCAATACCATTCACCTTCTTGGGACCCTTGGAAAGTTCCTGACCACTCGTCACTTTGTATGAGAGAGCGTGGAGTGCATCACCGATCGTGCGATAGGCATTCCTTTTGTGAGTGTCTTCCTCGAAGGATGCGAGCTTGTCGAAAATGTCCACAAGTTCGTGGTTGTAAGAGACGAAAAACTCAGACTCAGACTCTTCGTCGGTCTCGTCGTCGGTCTCATCATCGGAATCTTCAATAATCTGACCCTCATTCGAAGCAACGGATTCAGAGTCATCAAAGTATTCATCGAGAAACTGGTCAACCTTGGAGGCAATACCCTTCCCGATACCCTTAATCTCGAGGAGGCTCTCACCATTCTGAACTTCAAAGTCGAGGGTGGTGATGATGTCTGCAGCGCTGTTGTACGCCGCAGCCTTGAAAAAGTCAGAGGTCATCTCACCGAGTTCCTTGAGGTGTTCGGCAATCTCCTTGTTTAAGGTGTGCGTCTTGGTTCGAGCGGTCGTCTCGAAGAGGGAAGGCTTTTCAGCCTCGTTGAGGACGGATCCAACCCTCTGAATTGATTCATCGAGAAGCTTCGAATTGAGTTTCTCAAGAGTGGCAACTCGCTCTTCTTCGGACTTTCGGTAGAGTTCCTTAAGCTGTTCAATCTTGGTTCGAGACTCTTCGTTGAGCTTCTCGAGCTTCTGGATGTATTCGAAGATAGTAGTAGAGTTCATGTTTGTTGTTGGTTGTGTGAATAATCAACTTATGCGCGCTTACTTAGGTTTTATTTTTCCATCTTCAAATACAAATGATGCGTTTGATTCAACCAGTTGTACCGACAAGACCCATGGTCATGAAAATCCAGGGATCGAAACGAACTATAACCACAGTCAAAATACCCAATAATCAAGGTACGTATCGTTTACGATACAAACATTCTGTCGTGCTACTGAATGTAGTGTTCGCCATGGCTGTGTTGATTATATCATGTTTTATAAAGGATGAGGCAGAATAAAATGTAATTTAAAGCCATTTGAAGTATATATTCTAATGTTTACTTTACGACCAACCTTATCACGTCCCAATGTTCGTGTAAGGGCGAAGGAAAATAATTTCATTTCAACTTCAGACGCACCCGGTGAGGGAAATAAGCGGTTCCCGTCAATGGATCAGGGTTCCGAAGAACCTGTTACGAAGGAGGTGAACCCCATCAAGAAGTTCATCATGAAAGTTTTCAAGATCAAGGAAATTGATCACGAAAAGTTCCGAAAGGAGAGTACATGGGCGATTAAGCCACGGTCTCGACCTCGAGAATAAATTTTTTGTCGAACTTACCCAGACGAATCTTACCCTCTTCAACGAGGCGCTTGATCTTCACACCCAATTCACGGTTGTGATCAACTTTAGGTACATCGGGTTGATCAGGCATGAACGCAGCCAATGTAGCGATCTTCTGGTTCATCGTCATGTCTTTATTTTGGAAGAGTTGCTTGATGTGGGAGGGGAGACTATTGAAGTCCATTATATCCTACATGCTCAAATTCTTTAAATTAACCTAAGTCCCGCCTCGACCCAACAAAAAACAAGTCAAATGATCTCCACCGCTCAACCCGGCTACTTCACCTTCAGTCTCAAGGAGATCGACAATGGTCAGGTCGTTCTCACCAAACACCCAGTAATCGCTTTCGAAGTTGTTCCCTTCTACAGTGAGTCTCGATACGAGACCCGCCCCATCACGGCTGCTGACCATACTGGATACGATAGTCATTTCGACCATGACCACAAGCTGACCCTCATGACTCCTCATGGTATGGTCTATGAAGATGGATCCCCTCCATGTAGCCTTGACACGTACCTTGAGGTTCTCAAGTGTCGTTATGGTGAGCGTCTGTATCTTCATGTGAGTATTTAGAAACTTAGTAACACGTATTTTGTAATGATATGTAGTAACGTACTATTTGGTCAAGAAGTATCATCCTATAATTTTAGTCAAGATAAAGAATAAGTATGATTAACGTATAGATGTACGGTCGCCGAAAAGCAAAACCAATTGGATTTTCTAGTCGTGATGATCCTAGAAGGTTAGTTATTCGTCGGGAAGAGTCCAATCCACTACCACCCGAACTCATAACAGTTGGTGTACACTATATCGTTGACCTAGATAATGTAGAAAAAGATTTGGTTACGGATAATGATAAACTAACCCAGATTTGTGATCAGTCATTAGAAAATGGGGAAGCGACTATATTAGATAAGATGATACATCACTTTGAACCCCATGGATTAACCTTATTGTACTTGCTCGCAGAAAGTCACTTTTCAATGCATACCTGGCCTGAACACCAAAAAATTCGTATAGACTTCTTCACATGTGAACAAAATGAAAGTAAATGTATTTCTGTGATAGATCATTTAAAAAGTGAGTTTGAATCCACAACTATGAAAATCAATATACTAAGGCGTTAATTTTCGTGTTATAAATTGTCATAACATATAAGATGAAGACTGTATTTCTTGTTTTACTTATAATCTCAGTAGGTCTATTTATCTACAGGAATAAATCTAGATCAACTATTGATACATGGGGATTAGAAATATTACACCACCTCGAAAGTCCATATCAAACTATTGACTTAGCAAAAGATAAAAAGACAAATCACATTGCCATGTTTTTAAATGGTACAATACAAAATCACACTAAAGAGTTCAATAAATCACATTACGCAATGGTTGATATACCAATTAAACTGTTAAACACTCCCTTGAAAAATATCCTTATTTTGGGGGGAGGTGATGGATATCCAGCTATGCGAGCTCTAAAACAAAAAGATGTGTACATCAAGAATGTTGAAATTGATCATGTGTTGATTGACTTTGTAAAAACGAATCCAATTATGCGAAAATATACACAAGATGCGTTCAATGACCCGAGACTGGATTTATCGGCTATGGATGCTTATAAGTATATCTATACAGAAAAACGGAAGTTTGACATAATTGTGTATGACATAGCTAGAACCACGACAAATAATACAGTTACAGACTTTGCGCCATATGATGATTATGTAGTGGAAAATTTACTTAGTGATGGAGGTGTATTAAATTACACTATGGATCTATATGGTAATATCCCTGAATTTTCGGATCTATTTATAAAATACTGTAAATTGAACAAGAAAAGTAATAAGAAACACTTGGTACTCCTTCTTCAAAGCAAGGAAGATTTCGATCGTTTCAGTCCCTCGTGTCCGGTGGGTATAAAAAAGTTAAAGGAAAAGTATCCGATGAGTGAAATTGGTATCATGATGTACAATTTGAAATCTTCGTGTGGATTCTATCACTATAATGAAGAATTATACTTTTACATTTCTAAACAACCATTCAATAAAACAAATGAAGATATAGAATTTTATCCATTTCACAATCTTACCAGTGGTATTCCGTAATCCAACTCTTCCACAACTGGGTCATTCCTATAATCTAATTTGTAATAGATCTTTTTGATTCCACTACTCGCTAGAGCCTTGTAGCAGTTAAGGCATGGATAATGTGTCACGTACGCCACACAATCATCGATGGAGGCACCCCTCTTCGCCGCATCCGTGATTGCGTTAATCTCTGCATGAATCGTCGCTTGTTCGTGTCCATCCCTTACAATGGACTTGTGTTCGCATCCGCCTAGAAATCCATTATAGCCCATACTGATGAGCCTATTGTTCTTCACGAGGACACACCCCACCTTCAGTCGATTACACGGAGACCGAACAGAGGCGAGATCTGCGACGTTTATAAAGTATTCATCCCACGTAATGCGATCAGTCATTATTTTTATATTGATGGAAATCTTTATTTTCTTTGCTTAATAATATATGAACAATAGACCAGTGCCAGTAAAACTTTTACCGGCGGGTTCAAATCGTACCCAGCTCCTACGAAATATCGGTGAGAACACTGTCAGGTTCAATCGGAGTGATTACATAGAAAGACGGGCGGAATAGATGGCGGAGGCAGGTCAGATGGGACACAGTACGATTACCCTTCTCGCTATTGAGAACGCCTCTGAAGTTGCCAAGACTTATCTTCATGCTACAGGTATGTTCGAGAAAATCATGAAAGATATCATCGGAACCCGTGAAAATATGACTTATCAAGTCAGTTCCAGTAAGAACAACCTCAATATACAGAGAAAGTCTGGGGCCCAAGAGAACTTCGTCTTAGTTGAACAAAAGTTTGGTAATGGAACGGGGCACTACGGTCTCATTCACTTAAAGCATAAAAACGGTCAGGTGAATGTATACGATTCTATGTATGATTCGGATTTATCTAATTTTGTAAATGTCGCGGGAAAATGGGCACCACAGGCTCGCTCTTGGAATTCTCCTAAAGTAAGGTCTATCCTTGGATGTAAAGCAAAAGTCACCGATGGCAGGAGATTACAGGTACAACCAACGGGTGGTTTTGTAGCCTCCAATTATAACAACTTTTTGAACGCAAATCGTAATGGTTATGGAATACGGATTAAAAGGGAATATGGCGAAACAGTCGCAAGGGGGGCATTCAGGCTTCAACAATATGACGAAATGTCCCAGCACCATTTCTGTTATATGGAATCTATTTACGCTATGATGTTAGCGGTTGGTCTGACGAATAATCCCGGACCCAATGATCCTCGTAAACGTCTTGCTTTCATTAAGAAGTTTATTTGGGGTATGATTCATAAGTACACACCTAAAACTAAACGCAGGACCGCGAAATGGAAGTATTTTTCAAAAACCTTCCCGTATATCTTGACCACTCAATCAAAGACTGGAAAGTCTCTTAGATTATGGAGAGGGGAGGCGCAACTCCCCGATAATGATGGGGAGTTCAACACCAAGCTAGTGAGTATGAGTTGGAAAGGGTACGATAAAATTGATCCATCATGGTCCCTTGAAGATGTTCTTGCGTGGGTACACACTGGTAGATCACCGCGAGGTAACCGTAACGCCAACTCGAACAATAACAATAACAGAAATACAAAACGTCCCAGAAACAATAACAATGGGGTAAATGCTAAGCGTGTAAAAACTACGCCTAAGTAAACTCAAAACCTTGTAATTTTTAAGAAAAACAAACAAACATGTCCGCAATTGCCGGCAAAAGAGATTTTCTTTGTGAAGTCGCGGGTGGCATCGAGGTCTTCATGAACTGTACATGTTTATCAGATGAGATTCACGCCGGTCAAGATGACGATATTGAGGTATACATCAAGAACAACATCCTCGACGGATCATCATTCTGTTGCGAAAAGTTTTGCAAAGCCATGCAGACCATCGATGACAAGACCCTCAGAGATCTACTCTACTATTTTGAGGATAGAGACATGAGCATGGTTGAAGTCTACAACGAGAGCTGTCTGGGACTGGATGACCTCCCCCAAGAACTCACGGACATCGCAGAAGCTATACTTGACCAAGATATCATTACCTTTACAGACTTCCTAGAATATTAGATTGTAATGAAACCTAAGTTGTTTAGAGAATCACACTAAATATATGTTAAGATGATTAAAATTGAATTAGTCGAATGTAATGACAACGTCAACGTTTGTTTTCACTATACATTTAACGGAATACAAGATTTCGATGTAAACATAGTTTACAATACTGAGAAACGTCTCGAAATTCTCAAACGCCGTGATCCCGAAGAGTATAGTAGAACGCTATTTGTTGAACAAAATAGGGTTCGTTGGGAGACATTTATCAAGCTCAATTTAAAAAAATCTCGATTGAGATTGTTAAAAGCAGATGTTAAAGTGTGTAAAGATGATCCTATTAAAGAACTAATCAGTATTTGGACAGAGAACGCCGCTAAAATCACGAAATTTTTTTTTAAACTAAAATGTGGAGTTGAACCCTGTATGTGCTGTCGTCAAAAAAAACATCTTACACGAGCACATTTGATACATGATAGACCCGAATTGCTGAAACGAGCAATTTTAGAAGCTCCCGTCCTCGATGACGGACACGAATGTCATATTTCTTCATGTGAGTTCATGTGTAGATATATAGAACTTCATACCAAATTTCCGATTGCCCCATTATGTAAAGAGTGTCATCAATGTATAGACAAGAAGGTTTCAACGTAAATCCTTATCAGCCGTGTAGTACGTCTTCCCCTTAGTGGCGAAACTATGAACCCTCGCGTACCCCCACGCTTGTGGAGAGGCTCCCGGACGATGTCCGGTTCTCCACGCAGCGAGTCCCCTATTATAGACCGTCTTGAGGGTCTTCAAAGGCACACCAGTAGCCTTAGCAATTTCAGGGAGAGATTTGGCTCCTGGATACATCTTTCTAAACTTTTGCGTGTAGGAAGAGGTCTTTGTCTTCTGTCCCTTGTCCGTCTCGAAAAATTTATAATTTTTCCGGAGCATCTTCTTGTAACGGGTCTCGACCTCCTTGAGGGTGGTGAGTCCTCTGAAATATTTGAGGGGTGCGTAGATCCGTCCCTCCTTTTTACGCAGTTCCCCAACCTTCTTGGTGATTTGGGAATCCGTTAGGGTCATCTTACTTTTTCCGGAGATAATTTCTACACATAAATAGATTAGAGTTTTAAGTGAAATATATATTAAGATGGATAAACTTGTAAAAGTAGTGGAACAATTGAGACGTGATGTCCAGAAATTGAAAACTATTTTGACCGGAGATCAAATTATACCAGGTGTGGTATCTAAAGGGTCTATGTGTTCCGTGAATGGTATACAATATGAGAATTTGTGTTATGAAAATATAAAACACAGCCCTAAAATTGTGGAACACGGTGGTGGATCTTCACATAGACCAGATATATCCACACAAGACGGTCATATCGAATGCAAACCAGAAAATTCACCGGATTGGGGGCAGTGTATCCTCAAATGGGAAGATGAACGATGGGTACCGTCGAATGCACTTTTCCAAAAATACATGGATCAAGTTAGATTTAAACCACCACCATTTCTATTCAGGAAGATTCCATATGATGAATGGATTGGTATTAAACATGACTACAAAGATGAATATCTAGATGTAGACGACCGAGAAATTCAGAATTTTTATAGGAATAAGGGTTGTGCATACATACAGGTAAAGGGACGTGGATTGTATCATTTAGGTGAAGACCCACTCAAGTGGGGGGTCCCAGAATTTATTGTAAAGCAGAAGATGCGCATAAGAGTGAAGGTACATTCCAGATCTAATTCACAGTTATCCGTAACGGCAGCTTTTCAACCTTTGGATATTAAAACACTCGAGCCGAGTGAGTACTCCTTAGATGATAGCACACGGCTACCACCTAACCTATGATGACGAGTTCAGATGATTTTTTACTCGCATTCATTCCATAAGACCATTTCACTTCACGGATTTCGTACTTTTTATACAAATCCTTGATGTGATCACAATTGTTATACGTCAATATCCAGTTTTGTCTTTTGTTTAAAACCTCAAAAAGTTTTTCATGATCAAAACTTTCGTGCATGTCTCCATTGTTTCCATATAATTTAGAATTTTCACCGAGATAATATGGTGGATCTAAAAATACAAAACCCTCCTTATCCTTTAAAAAATCATCAAAGTCCATGTTATGAAATTCTATCATGGATAGGTCTAGGTCTTCGATGCGTTTTATCGACGACTCGGTGAATCTTTTTTTAGAAGATTCGGTTGAAAAACCACCCGAAAGAGTGGATCCACTAAACGAACACCTGTTTATGACGAAATAGTGCTGTCCTTGTAAAAACTCGTCTGTTTCTTTCATTATTGATTCTCTCATCGTACTGAATACAGATTTTGATACGATGTTAAGAAGTTTTCGGAGTTCAAGACACAATTCAGCCTTACGTGTCTGCACAGACTTCCAAAATGATATGAGGGGTTTAAACTTATCATTCACTATCAATTTCGAATTGTATTTGGTGTGAAGGAAAAACTCGAAAGAACCCCCACCAAAAAAGGGTGATATTACAGTGGATGTATCAAAACCCTTTTCGCGAATGATGTCGTCTAAAATAGAACACGCTCTCGTTTTCCCACCTGGATACCTGAGCGGTGATTTCATAATGTAAAATACATAATACCTTTTAATTACGTTTGCCGAGATATTTTACAGCCGCACCTATACTAGAGTAGATACATTTTCCAAAACGAACGCGTCCTGTGTTAGGGTTGTAGTACCCCTTGTGACCATTGAAAAAGGCTGTGTGTATATCACCCATTTAAAAAATACAACATTATTTTAATAAATCGGGATGGGTCTTTCGATCATCATGGGGAATATGTTTTCTGGTAAGACATCTGAACTTATTCGGCGACTCAAGAGACTTCGAGTTCTTGAAAAGAGAATTATGGTTGTCAACTCTTCTAAAGATACACGATCCCCTGATGAAGTTCTCAGGACACATGATAATGTCAAGTTCGATTGTTACAAAGTTCACGATCTATATGAACTCGTAGAGAAACCAGAGTTTGAGTACTCCGAGATTGTCGCTATCGATGAGGCGCAGTTTTACCCAAACTTGAAAAAATTCGTCGAAATGTGTATGGATATGGGAAAGGATGTCATCGTGGCTGGGCTTGATGGTGACGCGTTTCAAAGGAAATGGGGTGAACTTCTCGAATGTATCCCGATTGCGTCAGAGGTCACAAAGTTATCGGCACTCTGTAAGTATTGTAGACATGAAACCCCCGGTCCTTTCACGAAGAGGATCGTAAAGAATACGGAACTCGAACTTATTGGTGGGAGTGATATGTACGTCGCAGTGTGCCGGAAACATCTATAATTTGAAGATCTTGTCGGATATATTTCGCGCACCTCTCCTGAACCAACCTAACATAGACACAGAATCGTCTTCGTATAAAGGAATGATCAGAGAAATTCGAACACATCCATCATTCTGTCTGGAAACTGAATGCTTTACTTCACTCCCATTGTACACAACACCTTTACCTACGCGACTCTCGTTAACTCTGACTCTTTCGTATCGATCCTTTGTCATGAGATGAGACGCATTACAATCACTGATGTACACATTGCATACGTACGTCTTTCGTAATCCGTTCGTGAAGTTGTTATCAAAATGCCAGTCGATGTAATGACCTTTCTTGTTATACAGACGCAAAAACCAACAGTATTGCTCTCTTTCACAATTGGCTGGTTTCAATCCACCCGCATCTATTTTAGAAACATACTCCTCTATGATATTATACACTTGTGGTAGCTTCTCTTTCACTGTACTTCTCACAAGTTTATAACCCTCGACCGGACCAGCACTTGTTTTATTGCCATGTTCCTGTATGAGTTTAATGATGTCATTCACATATGGATTCAAGTTATTAGAAATTGTAGAACAATCAACTTGTTCAAATTTTCCATTCTGAGCTGGCTTAAGATATCCATTCCATAAATTCAACATGAATGGTATCAGAATTATGAACACTATGATTAATGATGTTCTAATCTTCATACAGTAGATTGTTATTTTTTTTATTCTAAAATCTATTGACATCGATGATGAGAACAACTCTTTTATTGTTTCCAGTCTTCACGACTTCATGATATCTTGAGTGATCAAATATGAAATCCTCGCCTTCGAAGTGTACATGAGGTCCATTCTCTGTATATAGGGTACAGTCACCATCACCAATTATCGTTATGTGGTATCTCAGTAAATGATTGGTCTCAGCCCTATGAGGTGGTATAGTCATAGGACCATCCATGACTGCGAACGCACACGTCCATTTATAAATACTAGGTATCTGGTCAGTTAAACTTTTCAGTAGAGGGAAATCTTCACCCTTGTAATAGTAATATTTTTCATTCTTTTCAAACCATGGATCCAAATCATGATAATAGTGTTTGTCGATTTTTTTTGAAACCTCTTCAAATTCTTTTTGTAATTTTTTGAAGTGTGTTTTCACCAACCATAACCCTTTGAAGTTCCAGGTGGAATACTCTTTCGAATATAATAACACATCTATGAATGTGTTTCTTATTCCGATCATCGGACGTTTCCAGCTACTGAAATATAATTTATCAATCGGTGCTTTCATGTAATCATGTACCACCATCATTACAGGGATCAACAACAGATTCCACATTATTTTCTCCGCACATAATAAATGCCAGGTTATACCCCCAAAACTTCGGGTTATGCTCCCGCTCCCACCACAGAGACCAAGGATCTCAAGGAACGTTTTACCATGCCCGCCATCCCTCAGCTCACTATCATACAGATGATCCTCGCTGCGGTGATTATCTTTTATGCGTACACCGCGCGAAAGGTTAAGGGGGTTGTCGTTGGAACCCTCGCTCTGACCATCGGTCTCCTCCACATGTACGACCACCTTTACCGTGTCCAGCGCGGTCCCGAGAAGCTCTTCTTCCTCCCAGGTGAGGAAAAGAAGGAGGGTTATTGCGCCACTGGTGCCTGTGGTATGTAAATTATATTTGTGAATAATAAGTATGCGCGTCAAGATCGTTCGCAGCCCTGATCCGAAAAAGAAGTTCAGGGCAATATTAGAAAATGGTAAAACTGTTGATTTTGGTGCAAGAGGGTACTCAGACTACACCAAACACAAAACACCTTCACGGATGCGATCGTACGTACTCAGACATGGTGGTCAGATACCTAAACGAATCATAGCGGAGAGAGATCCCAGAAAAATTCAAAACATGATGCTAAGTGTTGATAAGAGTGACAAGGAAAATTGGAAAATGAGTGGTATCAACGGGGCTGGTTTTTGGTCACGTTGGTATCTCTGGAGTTTTCCCGATGTGAATGATGTTAAAACATTCATGAAGAAACGGTTTGGTTTAGTTCTCGTTTGAGGGCTTCAAATTTATTAAAAAAAGTAGTCATCGTCTCGAGGCGTTCGTAGAGTTCATTACCCAAATAGTTCTCTACGAATTCTTCTGTGAATTCATTGGTATTTGTATACTCCTTTAATATTTCGTATGCATCATCCATATTGGTTCCATCCCATCCTTCTAAAACTCTCTTTACGTCCTCAAGCTGCATTACTCATTTGAATGCTATTTTTTTAAGCGTTGTTGGGCATCTGCTGACGAGCCTTCTCAATCGCGTTAGTCGCCAACTTGACAGCAAGGTCGCGGAGCTTCTTCGCGTTGTTGTTCAGGTTGTTGGCGGGCTTCGCGTTGTTGTTGGGCTTCGCGTTGTTGTTGGGCTTCGCGTTGTTGTTGGGCTTCGCGTTGTTGTTGGGCTTCGCGTTGTGGTTGGGTT
>Ga0222719_10002074_pt1 | contig 18714 bp, 21 predicted proteins | sample C33_34DmetaG_FD_165039 | JGI IMG/M metagenome (GOLD analysis project Ga0222719, IMG submission 165039) | Estuarine water microbial communities from San Francisco Bay, California, United States - C33_34D | ecosystem: Environmental > Aquatic > Marine > Unclassified | place: USA: California... | reverse complement strand
CAATGAATGGTTCAAGATTGACATTGACAAGGTGAAAGAAATGTTCTATCACTTTGACGATAACAACATCAACCAGTAACAAGGAGACCTACCTATGCCTAATCATACCGACAACAGGGTCATTCTGTCACATGAAGACCCGAAGCAGATCGACATGATCTACAACATCATGAACACAGAGGATACGCCACTGTGTCAGACTCTGATCCCAATGCCACAAGAGTTGGAAGGCACAGAAGGCTTGTCTGATGGCCCCAACTGGTACAACTGGCGGCTTAGTAATTGGGGTACAAAGTGGGACATCTATGACGCACACTGTGAACGTGCCGGTGAGAACCAGCTTAACATCTCATTCCTGTCAGCGTGGTCACCACCTGATCGTATCTTCCACAAGCTGGTAGACATGGGCTTTGACATTGATGCGCGTTACTTTGACGAGGGCTGGATGTATATTGGCTGGTTCGTACACGAGGATGGGCAGATTCTGGACTACTGTGAATCTGACATTGACCTTGCCATTGCCACACACCCACAGCTTGATGAAGAGTTTAGCATTAGTGACATGCAAGCTGAGTTCGACTACGAAGAACAGGAAGCAAACACAGGAGCAATAGCATGATTGGAATCCTGGCTGTGGCAGCTTTCGCCATGTTCATGCACGACAATGCTGAGTTCATTGGTGACATGAATGACAAGTACGAGATGGGTTGTACCTTCACCTATCAAGGCAAGACCATTGCAAGGGATGACGTACCTAACATCGCCATTGATGACACGTACATCTACTTTACGATGGAGCCATGCTATGAATAGGTTCTTACTAGACCATCATCCCAAGGCCATAGCCAAGCAGCTATGTGACCAGCACATTGTGAAGATGCCACTAGAGGAAGCGCAGATGTTATGCACCAGCCTGTGGCATCATGCACCAGAGTACGCAGCAACAAAGAACTTGTATAAGCCTGTGCATCAGAAGCACCCATGCACATTGTGGGCAATGCGTAGCCAAGCTAACTACGTTTATGCTTTCAATCTGTACGCATCTATGCTAGAAGAATATACATATCGCTACGGCAAGGTACATGGTGCAAGCAAACACTTCATGGCATTGGCTGACGGCAAACAATTCCTGCCTGTCGATGCCATCAACCACGTCACCAAGCATCCCGAATGCTTTAGTGGTATGGATCACTTGAAGACAGACGAACACTGGCCTATCAAATCATATCGTAACTTTTATATTGCAGATAAGGCTAGGTTTGCAAGGTACAACAAAGGTCGGGATATTCCTGGCTGGATGAAAGGAGCAACACAATGAGTGAGCAAAAAACTGAATGGGAACTGAAGCGCGAAGCAGCAACCGATTGCTGGAAGTCTATGACACCACACCAGCAGGAAGCTATGATGACACTGCTCAAGGCATGGGTGCCTATTCGCACTCGTGTGAGTGAGTTGGTTTCACTCGACTACGATGACTTACGCGCAGTTGACCAAGCATGGTGGGGCGTGAAACACGCACTCGTAGACAAGGATGTCGAGATCAAAGAGTGGGACTTTTAGATGCCTAGAAGTATCAAGGAAACACTGGTAGCCGTGTCGAAGAAAGACCTAGACGAACAAGTAGAGTGGTACTTACAACAGTACCACCCTCTTGGGTACGACACACGAGTCGATAGAACAACACACGATCCTGAGACTGGTCGATATACGGCAGTCATGTCTCGCTGGGATTCTTGCGATTAGGAGAAAAATAACATGGACATCATCATTGCAATCGTCGGCATGGTTATTCTGCTGGCATTCGGACTATGACTAGCTTCAGAGAAATGGTTGGTGATTACTATTCATCCTATGAATACAAAGAGTTGCGGGATGAAACTAAAGCTAACTATGAATATATAATTCGCCAGGTTTTGGACACAAAGATTGATGGTCAAAACTTTGGCAGGGTGGATGTCAATAAACTGACAAGCAAAATGTGCAAACTTGCATACGATGAATGGTGTGAGAGGGGCATCCACTTTGCCAACAAGGCGATGGCTATTGCGCGAGTCGTGTATAATCACGGCTTGCGTATGGAGATGGTCAGTCGTAACCCATTCAATGCTGTGCGTAGGCGTACACCTAAGAGTAGAACAACCCTGTGGGAAAAGGACGACATCATGCAGCTATTGGATACAGCATACAGTGACTTCAACACACGCAATCTGGGCTTGATTGCACAGATGGCATACGAATGGTGCCAGCGTGTGGGCGACATGCGCCTACTCAAGTGGGACAACATTGACTTTGATGAGCAGCGCGTACACATACTGCAGTCAAAGCGTAGGGCAGAGGTGTACCTACCCATATCGGATGATCTGATGGAGATGCTGACCCAACAGCATGAAGACTTTGGGTTCCAGGAATATGTCGCCCCTCGTCCGAATCCTATTGATGGGAAGTATGAACCATACACCATCTTCAAGATGTCGAAGCATGGACGCGCACTGATTCGCAACGCTGGGTTGCCTGATACTCTCCGACTGTCTGACCTGCGACGTACTGGCACAACCGAAATGGTGCAAGCTGGTGTAGGAATAGGACAAATCATGTCGGTTACAGGACATGCTAACCCACAATCGGTCAAGCCGTACATCAAAAACACATACGATGCTGCAAATTACGCATTGACAAAACGAAACAGTCATGGTAAAAGCACATTAGATGCCGCAAACGAAGGGGATATATAATGTATAATATATATAATATAGTAAATGATATATCATTATATATCGGTGAATCTAAGCGTATCAACTGTCCTGTATGTAAAGGGTACAAGACATTCACTGTATCGAACATAGGTGGTAACATCGTATGGAATTGTTACAAGGCATCCTGTGGTGTCAGTGGTGGCAAGCGTGTAGGCATGACACCTGACGACATCAAGCGTATGAAGATGCAGCAGGAGACAAAGGTAGAAGAATTTAAATTGCCCCAATACATCGTACCAAACAAAAACCTCTTGCAATTCAATCGGTGGTGTGCTAGATGGGGTCTAAATGAAAAGGAATTGGGATTACTGTACGACGTAAAGGAAGACCGTGTTGTATTTCCTGTCGTGCATGACAACAAGATTGTTGACGCTACTGGTCGGGCGTTAACAAAGCGACTCCCTAAATGGCGAAGGTATGGGTCTTCAGGTTTCCCTTATACCAGTGGCCAAGGTGATGTCGCCGTGGTTGTTGAGGACTGTGTGAGTGCAGCTGTGGTAGGCAGTGAGAAATTTGTCGGGGTCGCACTGCTAGGCACAACATTGCTTGAAGAACACAAGCATTATCTCACACGGTTCTCAGCAGCTATCGTTGCACTAGACCCTGACGTGCTGACCAAGACCATCGCAATGGCGAAAGAGTTGCGTAGTCACATACCAAACGTGAAGGTGTTGCGCCTTGAGGAAGACTTGAAGTATTGCAACCCGACAGACATAGAGAAACTTGAACAGCTAGGAGCAACACAATGGAACTAATGGAACTATCACTGGTCAGGAGTCTGATGAACAAGGACTTCTACGAAGATCATCGTGGGGCTAGGTGTCCCGACAGATTGTTCAGCACAGACGTGCGTAAGATTAAGAAGGCAGTTGATGTGGCAATGGATCGGTACAATCGTACTGTTACCCCCGAAGAGGTACAGGCACTGTTCGTATCCAGCAACCCATCCATGACGCCAGCGCAGCGTGAATCGTACAACAGTATCTTTCACTCTATCCAGCGCACTGAACCCTTGGGTAATGATGTAGCAGGAGAGGTGCTTTCTCGCCTGTTTCAGCAGGTTGTGGGGGCAGAGATTGCAGAGTTGGGGTTCGACTACGTGAATGGTGACAAGGCCAGTCTGGAACCCTTACAGCAGCTTCTGGAGAAGTATGGTGATGACTTCACGCCCAAGCTGAATATCGAATGGGACGACATATCCATCGACACCATCATTGCGAAGAATGATCTGGAAGCACGATGGACATTCAACATTCCTGCCCTGACACGTAAGGTCGAGGGTGTAAACGATGGACATCTGATTGAGATTGGTGCCAGACCGAATACAGGTAAGACATCATTCCATGCCAGTATCATTGCAGGACCAGGTGGTTTCGCGCATCAGGGTGCCAACTGTATCGTCCTGTGTAACGAGGAAAGCTACCATCGTGTGGCAGCACGTTACCTGACAGCAGCAACTGGCCTCACCATGTGGGAAGTAAAGAATGATCCAGCCAAGGCACGTGATCTGTATCGTCCTGTGTATGACAAGATTCGCATCAAGGATTCCACAGGCAGGGACATGGCATGGGTAGAGAGTGTGTGCAAGTCATACAACCCTGATGTATTAGTGCTTGACATGGGCGACAAATTCGCTACAATGTCTGGCTACTCACGGCCTGATGAAGCACTCAAGGCTAATGCCATCTACGCTAGGATGATTGCCAAGCAGTATGGTTGTGCTGTATTCTATATGTCACAGTTGAGTGCAGAGGCAGAGGGTAAGACAGTCCTGAACCAGAGTATGATGGAAGGTTCACGTACAGGTAAGGCAGCAGAGGCAGACCTCATGGTGCTGATCGCCAAGAACCCACAAGTTGATGGGCAGGACGAGGAAGACACACAGCGTCACCTGTGCGTAGTCAAGAACAAACTGACTGGCTGGCATGGCAGGGTACACTGTGAACTGAATTACACTATTGGCAGATACGAGGTATAGATATGAAACTTACACTTGACGTAGAGAATACCGTCACACAGCGTGACGGCAAGATGCACCTTGATCCATTCGAGGCAGAGAACTCGCTGGTCATGGTTGGTATGCTTACTGACCAAGGTGTTAAGCGTGTGGTTACGTTTGACCACGGTGAGATAGATGCAGATGAGAATGGGCATGTATTGGTACAAGAGTTCCTAGATGCTGCTACTATCCTGATCTGTCACAATGCAGCCTATGATTTGCTGTGGCTGTGGGAGTCTGGCTTCAAGTATGATGGGCCAGTCTTTGATACAATGCTTGCAGAGTATGTGCTGCAGCGTGGCGTCAAGGAACCCCTGTCTCTTGAGGCATGTGCTGAGAGGTATGATCTTGATACCAAGAAGCAGGACACGCTGAAAGAATATTTCAAGAAGGGCATGGGTGTTCGTGACATTCCATACAATGAACTCACTGAGTACTTGATTGCTGACCTTGAGGCTACACAGCAACTGGCAGACAAGCTGATGCTTCGGCTGAATAGTCAGGACGATGCTGGCTTGCGTGGTACAGTTGACCTGACCAATCAGGTGGCTACATGTCTGGCACGTATCTATCAACGTGGCTTTGCAGTTGACCTGTCAAAGCTGGACGAGGTGCGCCAGGAATTTGAGCAAGAGAAGCAGGAACTTATGGAAAGCCTACAGTCTCAGGTTCGTGAACTGATGGGTGACACGCCCATTAATCTCAACAGTCCAGAGCAACTGTCGTGGGTAATCTACAGCCGCAAGGTAAAGGATAAGAACCTTTGGTCTAACACGATACATCCCTACATGCGCGACACACCCTTCAAGGACTTGGTGCGTAGCCAGACAGAGTATCTATATAAGACAGAGGCAGTGCAGTGTAGTGCCTGTAAAGGCACAGGTTATATTCGTAAGGTGAAGAAGGATGGCACACCCTTTGCCAAGCCTAACAAGTGCATCACCTGTGCAGCCAGTGGCTTCCTGTTCAAGCCAACTAAAACAGTGGCTGGTCTGAAGTTTACACCACCCAATGCCAAGTGGACTAGTGCAGGTGGCTTCAGCACAAGCAAGAACAATCTTGAGATTCTTGAGAAGGCAGCTAAGAGTAAGGGAATGGACGACGCTGTATCATTCCTGCGCGATATTCGCAGACTATCTGCTGTGGAGACTTACCTGTCATCCTTTGTTGATGGCATTCGTGTCCACACAAAGCAGGATGGCAAGTTGCATGTCAGACTATTGCAACATAGGACTGCCACTGGACGCCTGTCAGGTGCAGACCCCAACATGCAGAACATGCCACGTGGTGGTACGTTTCCTGTCAAGAAGGTGTTTGTATCTCGCTGGCCAAATGGCAAGGTATTGGAAGCAGACTTTGCACAGCTTGAGTTTCGTGCGGCTGCATTCCTGTCACAAGATGGAGTAGCTATTGAAGAAGTATCTACTGGATTTGATGTACACGCATACACCGCTAAAGTTATTACCGATGCTGGTCAGCCTACGGATAGACAGACAGCGAAGGCGCATACATTCGCGCCGTTATATGGAGCAACGGGATTCGGCAGAACGCCAGCAGAAGCAGAATACTACACGCACTTTACGGAGAAGTATCAAGGCATCGCAGATTGGCATACCCGACTGGCTAAAGAGGCTTTGACCACAGAGATGATTACTACACCCTCTGGTCGTCAGTTTAAGTTTGATGGTGTCCAGCGTCTTGAGAGTGGCAAGGTTACTAACTTTACGCAGATCAAGAACTATCCTGTGCAGTCATTTGCTACGGCAGACATTGTGCCTATTGCCCTGCTTCACATTGAGAAGCTACTTGTAGGTATGCAGTCTTGTGTAGTCAACACTGTGCATGACAGTATCGTTATCGACGTACACCCTGATGAAGAACAGCAGGTTATTGATATCATTAAAAAAACTAATGGTGATCTTCCTGGTTTAATTACAATGAGATGGGGCATAGTCTTTAATGTACCACTCGAACTTGAAGCCAAAATAGGTGAAAATTGGCTTGACACAAAAGACGTAGTGTGATAAAACTACGGTTCTATTTTCCACGAAAGGAGCAAATATAAATGAGTGAACTTGCAGTAATTGATTCCAACAACTATGCAGCTATGGCACAAATGCTAGGCATGGCTGCAGATACAGGTGAGAGCAAGAGTAGCCTTGCCCGTATCAAGATTCACAGTCAACCCATCAAGGGTAAGGCAGAGATTAATGGTAAGATGATGAATGTCGATATCGTGTCGGCTGGTTCATTCTTCTTGGCAAACATCGAAGGCAAGACTGTGTACGCTGAGAAGATCAGGATGCGCCTGTTCATGCAGAGGTTTCTGTACCAGAAGTATGATCCGGTCAACAAGAACTATGTGAAGACAGTCATGGCAGAGAATCTGGACATTGACCTTAAAGATAACCAAGGCAACTTCAACTGTGGTAAACCTTCTGGTTACATCAAGGACTTCGATGCTTTGTCTGACGACATGCAGACTCTCATTCGTTCTATCAAGCGTACCCGTTCTATGTATGGGACTGTTACCTTTGTAGATGCAAAGGATGAAGAAGGCAATCCTGCTGAACTTGTGGACACACCCTTTGTGTTTGACGTGGCAGTAAAGGAAGGCTACAAAAACTTTGGTGATGCGTCAAACAAGTTTGCGCAGCATCGTCGTCTTCCCATAATGCACGACATCATTGTGTCTACGGCTGAACGTAAAGGCCCGAATGGCCCTTACTATGTGCCAGTCTGTGAAGCAGACCTTGACACAATCCATGAGATTACGGAAGCAGATCAACAGCTACTCAGGGACTTCCAAGCTGTGGTCGAGAACCATAATCGTAGGGTGCTGTCTGACTGGGACGAGAAGCATGTTCAGAAGGCTACGCAAGAAGAGAAGGAACTTGCTGAATCTTTTGTTGACGTTAATGTTGAAGAGGTAGAATGATATGAATCACCCAGCTGAACTGGCGTTGCATAAGTATATGGATGACGCTGCCAATGGTAAGTCAACCATGTCCCAAGAGACAATCAAACAGATTGGTTTGGATGTCATGGGTGCGCTTGCACGTCAGTTTGGCGGGGCAGACAAGCGAGACTTCAGGCTACGTATGTCGAACATTGGTAGGCCCACGTGCCAGCTATGGTTCGAGAAGAACAAGCCTGAGACAGCACTGCCTCGTCCAACCACATTTGTCATGAACATGATGCTTGGAGATATTGTGGAAGCAGTATTCAAAGGGCTACTGAAAGAAGCAGGAGTGGAATATGGTGATTCGGAAAGTGTATCTCTTGATATCGGAGAGCATACAATTAATGGAACATATGACCTTACTATTGATGGTGCTGTTGATGATGTCAAGTCAGCATCTGATTGGTCTTATCGTAACAAGTTTGCATCGTTTGAAACACTACATAGTGGAGATGCTTTCGGTTATGTGGGGCAGTTGGTCGGCTATGCTACGGCTACTGGACTAAAACCTGGTGGTTGGTGGGTAGTCAATAAAGCGAATGGTAGCTTTAAGTATGTTCCAGCTACGGGTGTAGACACTGAAAAAGAAATGATGAAGATCATGAAGACAGTGAAGACTGTCGATGACAATAAGTTTCAGCGTTGCTTTGAACCTGTAGAAGAAACATTCAGAGGCAAGCCGACTGGTAACAAAGTCCTAGCCAAAGAGTGTTCGTTCTGTGACTATCGCAAAGCATGTTGGCCTAACATGAAAGAGTTGCCAGCAGTGAAGTCACAGGCAAAGGAACCAAAGATTGTTTCGTATGTTGAACTGGCGAGTGAATACAGCAGTGCATAATGCGAAACGATTTAGGGCAGCACGTAAGTTAGGGTTTCGTAGCGGCCTTGAGCATAAGATTTCTGAGTATCTGACAGGACTTAAAGTCACATTTGACTACGAGTCTGTAAAGATCGAATGGGAAGACCTTGCTTACAGGACGTATACACCTGACTTTGTGCTGTCCAATGGTATCATCATTGAGACAAAGGGTATGTTTACGGCAGCAGATCGGCGCAAGCATCTTGCCATTAAGCGTCAGCATCCCAATCTAGACATTCGCTTTGTCTTTGAGAACAGCAGACGAAAGCTACGCAAGGGGGCGAAGTCAACCTACGGTGAGTGGTGTATCAAGTATGGGTTTAGGTACTATGACAGGATCATTCCCGAAGATTGGTTAAAAGAGAAGGGGAAAAACAAGCATCCAAAGTTTATTAAATTTGCAGGAACTAAAGTAAAAAGGAGTAAAAAATGACAGAGGAAAACAACACAGAAGAACACGTAACAGAAGAGGACTTTCTCATTCGTGTTCGTCCGGTAAAAACGGACACTGGCAGGTATACCGGAGAAGCAAATTTCTCTGTCATCAGTAGCCAAAACCATGATATACCTGTTGACTTGTATCAAGATATGGAGTATATAGTTAAGTGTATGTTATCTACTATACCATTGATGGAACAGGATGACAACTTCCGCGACTTCGTTGCACATTATGTAGACAGATACTTTACGTATGAGTTCGATGAAAGGGACGAGGTTCCATTGATTGAAGATGTAGATGGAAATGTAATTACTATCAACTTTAACACGAACACGAAAGGTAGTGCATGATGAGACATGAAGAATATATGCGACAGGCTGCAAAACAATCGGACATGGTAAATAGCCCACCCCATTACAACAAGTCTGGCATTGAGTGCATTGATGCCATTCGTGCTGCTACAGAGGATGGGTACGAATATTACCTACAAGGTAACATCATGAAGTACCTGTGGCGTTATCGCTACAAGAATGGTACAGAAGACTTGAAGAAAGCGCAGTGGTATCTCGGTAAGCTGATCGAAGAGGTTGAAGGTTGTTATGATGAGAGTTAAAGTCTTTATTACAATCGACGTTGACCCAGAAGAGTATCCAGTACCAGCAGACGAGAACGTAGCGCAGGACATACAGGACAGTATTGAAGAATACTTTTACGAAGTAGAGGGTGCAAACATACGTAACATTAAAACAATCATGGAGTAACAATATGAACAATTATCTACCAACAGACTATCAGAACTTTATCGCCCTCTCACGGTATGCCCGATGGAAAGAGGATGAGCAACGAAGGGAGACATGGAGTGAAACAGTCGCACGATATTTTGATTACATTACTAAGCATCTGGTCACTAAGCATGATTATCAGCTTTCTGATTCACTGAGGGGTGAACTGGAACAGGCTGTGCTTAACCAAGACATCATGCCAAGCATGAGAGCATTGATGACAGCTGGCCCTGCGCTTGATCGTTGCCATGTAGGTGGCTACAACTGTTCCTACGTACCTGTAGATAATCCTCGTGCATTTGATGAGACAATGTATATTCTCATGTGTGGCACTGGTGTAGGCTTCTCTGTGGAGAGACATCATACAGACAAGCTGCCTATTGTCAATGAACACTTTGAGAATAGTGACACTATAGTCAAGGTTGGCGATAGTCGTCCTGGTTGGGCAAGAGCATTGCGCGAACTTATTTCTCTGCTTTATGCGGGACAAGTACCCCAATGGGATACATCAGAAGTACGTCCAGCTGGCGCACGTCTTAAGACATTTGGTGGACGGGCTAGTGGCCCAGCCCCTCTCGAAGAACTGTTCCAGTTTACTGTAGACATGTTCAAGAAGGCAGCAGGTCGCCGCCTGTACCCTATTGAATGCCATGACTTGATGTGTAAGATTGGTGAAGTTGTTGTCGTCGGGGGTGTCAGACGCAGCGCACTCATCAGTCTGTCCAACCTGAATGATGACCAGATGCGCCATGCAAAGGCAGGACAGTGGTGGGAGAACGAGGGGCAACGTGCGCTGGCTAACAACAGCGTTGCCTACAAAGAGAAGCCACAGATGGGTACATTCATGCGTGAATGGCTTTCACTCTATGAATCAAAGTCTGGTGAACGTGGTATCTTCAACCGTCAGTCTGCACAGAAGCAAGCAGCTAAGAATGGTCGTCGTGAATCTGACCATGACTTTGGGTGCAATCCATGTAGTGAAATTATCTTGCGTCCGTACCAGTTCTGCAATCTGTCTGAGGTTGTAGTCCGTTCTACTGACACGCAACAGACACTGACTGAGAAGGTTCGTCTGGCTACAATCCTTGGCACGTTCCAGTCTACACTGACTGACTTCAAATATCTTCGCAAGATATGGAGAAACAACACAGAGGAAGAACGTCTGCTTGGTGTGTCACTGACTGGCATCATGGATAATGCACTGATGGCAGGTAAGTCTGCACATCTTGGCATGAACATTGGTTCCACACTGAATGCACTCAAAGATGTTGCTGTAGATACAAACTGTCTTCTGTCAGCAGAACTTGGCATCTCACAGTCAGCAGCCATTACCTGTGTCAAGCCTAGTGGTACAGTGTCGCAGCTTGTTGACAGTGCCAGTGGCATTCATGCCCGTCACAATCCATACTATGTGCGTACTGTACGTGGCGACAACAAAGACCCCATCACACAGTTCCTTGTGTCGGAAGGTATTCCAGCAGAACCTGACGTGATGAAGCCGGACAGCACAACTGTGTTCAGCTTCCCCATGCAGTCGCCACCTAGTGCAGTATGTCGCACAGATATGTCAGCAATTGAGCAGCTTGAACTATGGCTTCTGTACCAGCGTCACTGGTGTGAACACAAGCCATCTGTTACCATCTCTGTCAAGGAAGAGGAATGGATGGAAGTAGGTTCATGGGTGTACGAACACTTTGATGAGGTGTCAGGCATCAGCTTCCTGCCATTCAGCGAACACACGTATAAGCAAGCACCGTATCAGGACATTGATGAGGAAACTTACAATGAACTGTTGACACAGATGCCAAAGAGTGTTAATTGGGAGAAGCTACGTGAGTTTGAGAAGGAAGACACTACATCAGGTGGACGTGAACTAGCATGTACGGCTGGTGTGTGTGAAGTGGTTGACCTCAATGCGGCTTGACGTAACTGACTACATTGAACTCAAGAACGGCGGCGCTGTCGTCATCCTTGAGATGGATGAAGAAGCAAGAGAAGACTTGATTTCTGAAGCAATACAGCGTAGAGTAATGGAAGGTTTAGAGAGGATGCCGGATGTCACAGAAAAAGAAACCCAGCTTGAAATTGAAGACTACATCAACGATATGGAAGAAGGGGGACGGATGGATACAGTGGAACCCACCTAGACACCATCCTTGTTACAACGAATGGATGAAACTAAGAGAGAAGGAGCAACAAAATGACTGAACAGCAAAAAGACATTATCAGCGTTAACGGCGAAGAGTACGACGTTGGGGCAATGACTGACCAGCAGAAGTATCTGGTGAGTCAACTTCGTGATCTTAACACTAAGATTGCACAGGCGCAGTTTGGCATTGACCAGCTTCGTGGTGCGCAAGATGCCTTCACAAATGCACTCATTAGTTCTACTCAATCACAGGCAGAGGATGAGGCATCTGATGAGGCGTAATGGTCTTAAAAAATACGACGCCCCACTACGCATTCAGTTCGAGTGGGGCTACGAGGCATTCAAGAAGGGCGGTTCGTTTAACAGGAAAGGACACTACATGCAGATGGTTCCAAACATGGACCCAAACACCATGCAGTACCGTGAGTGGCAGAGGGGCTGGGACACGGCCTACTTTGAAAACTTGGAGAAACTAAATGGACCTAGCGCAAGAAGCTAAACAGTGGATGAAGGAGAAACAATTGAGCAATATTTCGGCATCTCTGTATCAAGAGAAAGCATGTGAAACAGCAATCTTCCCCAAGCATCAGGCTATGGAGTATCTCACTCTTGGCCTGACAGGTGAGGCAGGTGAGATTGCTAACAAGGTGAAGAAGTTTATCAGGGATGGTGCTACACCAGATGAGTATGCAGCTAAGAAGATTGAGATTGGATACGAGATTGGTGACGTTCTGTGGTACTGCGCCGTACTAGCTTCTGAATTGGAGATGAATCTTGGACACATCATGGAAAACAATCTACAGAAACTGGCTAACCGCAAGAATCGCGGCACCCTTTCGGGTAGTGGGGATAATCGCTAGTCGTTTATTTTATCTGTGCATATTTTCATGGCTGCTATACATATTTATTGTTGCAGCTTACCACACATTTACATAAAAAGAGAGGGGGCTTTGCGGCCCCCTTTTTTATTGATCGAAATATCCTGTACCCCGTATCTTTTCTAGATACCTGGCATAATACAATAGTTTTGTATAGTCATACTTACCATCTTCTGGTTCACCGTGTGTCTTATGATAGTAAGACAATGCTCTTTCTCTAGTAACCTTTGGCATCTTTCTAAATCCAGATTTTTCCATAGGATCAAAGCCAAAGCGTTCTTTGTATACAGGTTGCTTGGCGTTGTACTCAACTAAAGACATAATGTCTTGACGATAATCGTGTATCAACGCCTTAATAAAATCTTTCTTTTCTTCTCTTGTTTTATTTTTATACGTGTCGCTGGCCTCAAGTGCGGGTACTACATAGTCTGTCATATACTCACCCATAAACTGCGCAATCAATGCGTCTGCTTCCGGCACACCTGTTTTAGCAAAGATAATGTTACGAGATATCTTTAGTTCAGCCAGTTCTTTTTCTAGCCTGTTCTTTCTTTCGTTATACAGCGCACCGTAAACCTGTCGTGAAAACGGCGTTACTCTGCGTAGGTCTTCTGCACGAGTAGGCGATTGGTAAATCTCTGAGGGGTTAGTTCCAAGCCTCTCAGCAAGAAACTGTTCAATCCTGTAATTAGCTGGAATACGTGCTAGAGATTTATTTATGAAGAAACTCAGCATATCACTAGACTTAGTGTCACGTACAATACGGGCATCATCCGGTGCCGCAAAGGTGTTGTAGGTATCTTGTAGCATAGTCATAGGAATAGTGAATGTGTTGATGACGTTTGCAGCAGCAGATGTAGCTATCTTATTAAGTTTGTCAGGATCATCTTCAGCCATCATATCACGAAGTGCGCTGTCCAGAGCATAAAGCCCCATACCAGCACGGAATTGTGTACCCGATAACGCCTGAATGGCATCTGCTAGTTCGTTACGATCACCGTATAGAGGTCTATCCTGCTCTTTGAACCCAGCAAGATTAGCAACATCTTGGTCAATAGCACGTGCCACAAGATCGCCAACAAACAAGAAGGGTGCCGCTGGGAAGAATGGACGCAAGTCATATGTGCTACCATCTGCCTTCTTACCTTCCCACCAGTTTTCACCGGCATGTTCCGACATACGGTATGCAACAGCACCCATCAACATGCCACTACCAACCAATCCCTTTGCTAGTTCTTCATAGTTGTCTTGGTTCTTGGCAGCAAATCGTACAAATCCAGCATCCAACAAATACAACGGCGAATACTCATATGTAAAGCGCATAGCATTTGCAATGAACCGTGGGAATGGTACAAGAGATGTCGTAAGGAATGGGGCTTTATGAATGCCATTGATAAGCGCACGTGCTACGCCACTGTCTGGAGTCTTTTGGTACGTAAAGTACAACGCCTCTTCAATAGCTTCATCTAACATACGCTTGCCCGTATCTGTACTAAAGGCTTGTTTAAATGTTCCTGAACGTACAATCTCGCGCAGATCAAACTGTTTTGCATCTGGCGTTTCCCCATCCCGCAATCTAGCAGAATAGTTTTCATTTAGCTTTCTTTTCAAGCTACCAATAAATGATGCACGTTTGAACATATTGTCTGAGGCAGTGTTTAGCGCGTTTAAGTTTGCACCTATAGCCCGCATTCGATCTAGCTTAACACCGGATGACATATTGGTTGCATCCGCAATGTCTTGCAACTCTCTAAACAACTGTGTTGCCTTTGTAGAGAATGCTGACTTGAATACAGCTTCAATAGCCATAGCCTCTTTTTTATTTGTTATACCAAACATAACCGCAAATATGTCATCATTTGGTCCTGACACATTTTTACCCACGGCTTTTGAAATACCCCTGTCTAGTGCTTTTGTAACCACGTCAATGCCTAGACGTGCCGCACCAGATACGGTGTTACGAATTGTCGTGCCTGCTTGAGATGTCATTGACGCCAGACGCAGAGAGTCTAAAGCACGTGCGCCACCCAGTGTACGTTGTGCAATACCTACATTGACATCATCTCGCGTAGCGTCCACTTTCTGCAAAAACTTGTTTACACCAGCAGAACCTTCTTTTTCTAGGGTTTCTACTGCTTCGTACAACTCGCCCTTTCGTTGCGCAGAAAAGCCAAACATGTCATCATGTGCGGCATTAAGTAATTCTCTAGCAGACCTACCAGCGCGAAGCGTTCTACCGGCTTCCGATAGATCGGCCATGAACATATTAGCAAAATCATCTGACGTAAGATTATAGCGTTTAAAAATATCTTCTATGTCTGCCTTCTCTGCTATTTCTTTTTCAGACATAGTTCTCAAGCCTCTACTAATAGCTTCAGTAACTCGTTCTTCTTCTACCTTTCCATCAGCCCGTGTAAATTTACGTATACCACCAGCCGCCTCAACCAAGTCTACGGCCATAGCAAAGATACGTTTCTTTTTAGAAGGATCAATAATGATATCAAATGTAGGAATGAAGTCATAATCTTCTGCTAAAGCATCTCCTGCAGCCTCTTTCTGCATTTGATCTTTAACGCGGTCAAACGCTTCATCACCTGCCTTTACATTGTCGGGATTAAGCTGCCGCAAAAGTCTTTTTGTATCGTCTACAACTTTAGTGTCTGCTTTAGTAATAGCTTCTTCAGCATTTAGGTTTGCTTCTTCAATTAACTTTAACGTATTTCTGTCAGCCTCATCCAGCAGATCGCCTACGTTACGTTCTGCAAAAGTCGAGAAGCCACTCTTTGCTAGACCCAGCGCTGCTGCAGCTGGTAGAACACCACTTGCAACAGATGTTACCAGAAGTTCTTTGTTATCAAATTTATCACGCAGGTCTGCTTCGATCTCTGTCTTCTGTGCCGCCACATTTTGTAGCGCACCAAATGCCGCTTCACCTACAACAGTTGTCGGAATAGGATTAGATGCAGCTGCTTGGATCATCCGACTGCCGATACGCTGTGGCTGGAATGCTTGGCGTAGTGTGCCAGCAACTGCAGCCTTACCTGCTTGTGTTGTGGCTATGCCAGCACCCTTACCAATACCAGGAAGAAGTAGCCCCAAATAAGTAGACGGTGCCTTGAGCAATCCTTCAAGGTAATCCCCGAAAGCATTCTCAGCACCGCCCTCTTCATAAAATGCTGGCATCTCTCTGTACGCCTGATACAGCAGACGATAGTCAGCAAGACGCATAGCAGCTTTGTCACTTTTCTTTGCATCTGCAGCTGCCGCTGATACATAGTTGTAGTCACCGGCTGTCGTCATTTCGTTTACATCAAATGACCTGAAGTGTTCAATGAACTCATCAATTACATCTTCATCTTTTACTTTAGTCATGCCGTGACGGTCTGCCAAAAAGCGTTTTGCGGCTTCTCGTACAGCAGGGTTCTTCTTCATGTTTTCGTAGGATATAGCAGAGTTACTAAACACGTCGTCTAGTTGACGATTTTGGTTTATCTCGCCAAGAATACCTCCTTGACTATCCGTAGTCAACTCTGTCTGTCTTACAAGGTCATCCGTCTGTGTGACAATACTTGATGAACCTGATTTACCAAGCTGTTCTAAAATACCCATTATCGCCTCATCAATCCACCACGCGCCATAGGAACTTGTTGCTTGCTTGTCCTGCTACGGAGCGCTTTAAGCTGATCGGGGGTTAGTTTTGTTCTACGACTTGCCAAACTATTTTTCTCAGCAGTTACCTTATCAATAATATCTGCTGCTTGATCTACGAAACTAGGAGTAGACAATCTACGCTTAAATTCATTCTTCATATCGTCTGTCATATTACCAGAAATGTAACGGGCAATCAATGCAACATCTGACATTGCTTTGACATCAGACATGTTCATATCTTGCGTAGGAATGGTTGCTTCTGGTGCAGTCTTTTCTTTTGCTGGTGCTTCACCGGATATATCTTCAACACCGCCTACACGTTCAACGTCACGCCTGTTAGGATTTTCAAGTATAGACTTACGTGCTGTGTTGGCAGGACTATTGACAAGAGTACCATCATCTTTGATACGATAATAGTCATCGCCAATTTTTTTGTACGGAATACGGGAACCCATACCACGGAAAATGACATCAGGTTTTACGGGTTCTTGAACAGACTGGTCAACCGTTGCTTCATCTCTATCTGCTGCGTCTTCAGCAGTTTCAGGTTTAGATACTGCAGAACGCTTAGTTAACTCCTGCGATGCAGCGGTTACTTGTGCATTGGTTGAGGCATCGTCTGAGATAAGTGCAGTAAGTTCTTCTGTAGAAAGTGCGCCATAATCTACATCTGCGCTACGATCCTTGTCACCAAAGATTTGACCAATTATAGTATTTCTGCGGAACGCCGTAGCAAAGTCTGTGTCAGTACCATCTCCACGCATTTCGTCCATAGACATAGTTCCACCAGGTGAAATAGTTTCTATGTCAAATGCGTCAATGCCATCGTCTTCGCCTGTAAAGGCGAGATCAATTAACCTTTTAGATTCTGTTTCAGAAATATTAAATCTCTTACTAATAAAGTCTATTGCTTGTGGCATTCTTAAATCAGGAACGCTAACACCAAAAGGCCCTGTCAGATTTTGTCTATCTAGTGCGTCTCTAATATTTTTAGCAGCTGCTCTGTCTACTAATTCTGTACCAACTACGCCTCTATTTTGTGCGCGGTCAATAAGATATTCCGCTTGATCTCTTGGGATGCCCAAAGTATCAGTTACAATACTGATTGCGCCTATCTTCTGATCTTTTGTCATGATAGTATTATCAGCATACCCAATATCTTTCAGGGATTGTGCGGCCATGTTTGCTGATTCTTCACTAAGAATTTTGGTCACAGCTTCTGCAAATTCTGGATTATCAGGATATATACCCCTAGCATCTCCAATAATGTCGTTATTGCTGTCGCCTCCTCCTTTCATAACCCTTACAAAACCAAGTGGGTCATTCAAAGGATACTTTGCTTGCATGTCTAAAATTTCGTCATTATTTACATTTACATAACCTGCTAGTCGGTTTTTAACTCCGGCTTCATCAAAACCATCATCTTCTGGTTTACTGCCCTTTAAATCTTTGCCGTCAGCAGGTGCTGCACCAGTACCATCTTGCCCTGCATCAGCACCAGTACCTGCGCCTTCTGCCCCACCTGCCTGTCCACCAGTAGCAACGCCGGTACCTACACTATCGCGAGATTCTGCTAGTTTAAAACTATCATCAATCTTTGCATCTAGCTGGATAGCAATATCGTCATACATATCTGTATTCCAGCCGTTTTTCTGGGCAAGAAGTCGGGCTTCATTTACGGCTTCGTTAACATACTGTTTAAACACAGATGCGTCTGTGTTGTTTTCCTTTAATGTCATTGCAAGTTTTACAGCTTCGTCTGTCGTCAGTGTATCACCAAGTTTACCAATCACAAGACCTAATGTCGGATTTGCCATAGACAGCTTTTGCTTTGCATTGTTAAAGACAGTGTTACGTTGTCTGTTCAAGTCTACATCTGTGTAACCTGTCTGGTCTGCAGCAAATGTTTGTAACTGCCGCACTTCTTCCATAGCAGTTTTATATTCTTTGCTATCTTTATATACATCCCCATTAGGACCATCTAGTCTAGCATTAATAAGTTCAAGTTTTCTGTCAGCTTTTGCGGCTGGACCTTTCTTTGCAGAAGGATCAAGTTCAGCAGCTTTGTGTGCCAGTTCAAGTGCTTTGATCGGATCACCATCTCTAGCAGCTATGACGGACTGGTATGCAAACACTTCGTGTGGTCCTACGTCCGCTGCCTCACTCAACTTAATTTTATCATTAATAGCCCGCCTTCTCTTTACAAGATCGGAATACTCTGTATTCTCTGAACCGTCCGCAT
>Ga0222719_10002073_pt1 | contig 18722 bp, 18 predicted proteins | sample C33_34DmetaG_FD_165039 | JGI IMG/M metagenome (GOLD analysis project Ga0222719, IMG submission 165039) | Estuarine water microbial communities from San Francisco Bay, California, United States - C33_34D | ecosystem: Environmental > Aquatic > Marine > Unclassified | place: USA: California... | reverse complement strand
ACCTCGAGGGAGAGGGAAAGGTGCTCACCGCCGAGGAGTTGGCCGAGTACTGGGCCCGCATCGTCGACACCTACCCGATCGTCTCGATCGAGGACGGCATGCAGGAGAACGACTGGCATGGCTGGTCGCTGCTGACTGCCGCGGTCGGCGACCGTTGCCAGCTCGTCGGCGACGATCTCTTCGTCACCAACTCCCAGCGCCTCGCCGAGGGCATCGAGCGCGGGGTCGCCAACAGCATCCTCGTCAAGGTGAACCAAATCGGCTCGCTCACCGAAACCCTCGACACCGTTGCCCTCGCTACCGCCAACGGCTACACCTCAGTAATGAGTCATCGGAGCGGCGAGACCGAGGATGTGACGATCGCTGATCTCGCGGTCGCCACCAACTGCGGCCAGATCAAGACCGGGGCACCGTGCCGGTCCGACCGGGTCGCCAAATACAACCAGTTGCTCCGCATCGAGAGCGAACTCGGTGATGCGGCCTCCTTCCGGGGCCGCTCAGCGCTCGCCCGGGCGTGACCCGCGACCGCAGCGGCCACCTGCGATGATCTCCTCGTGGCCGAGCGATCGAGACAGACGCGTCTGCGCCGCACCAAGACGGCGGCGTCCAGTCGCGGCCGTTCGCGGCTGAGCGACATCACGCGGCCCGTACCCCGCGACGCGAGGATCACCGAACGGGGCCGATCGACGTTCTTCGTCGCCGTCGTCGCGGTCATCGTGGTCGGAGCGGTGGTCGCCTCCCTCGTCGGTTTGCCGCTCCAGACCTACCTCGGTCAGGGGGACCAGATCAACGGGTTGACCGAGCAGGTTGAGCGGCTCGAACAGGTCAACGCCGACTTGGCCGCCGAGGTCGACCGCCTCCGCACCGATGAGGGAATTATTGAGGCAGCACGTTCCGAACTTGGCTACGTGATCGACGGCGAGCGGCGCGAGACCCTGCTCGACTTGCCAGACCTGTCCGAAGATCTCCCGTCGGGATGGCCTTACGGTCCGGTCGCCGACATCCTCTCGGTTCGCCTCGGGACTCCCTGAGCCGACCTTCTCGCGCGGTCGAGACCACGGCTACAGTCAGCCGCGTCGTTCCACAACGGATCGTTCGACATCGAGTCGTTCGACGGAGGAGGCTGAGATGGCTGGAAGTGTGCTCGGAGAGAAGGTTCTGCGCAAGGAAGACCCGCGCTTCCTCACCGAGGGAGGCATCTATCTCGACGACCTCCGTCACCCACTCCTCGAGGGAGCTGCGTTCGTCGTCTACGCGCGCTCACAGGTCGCGCACGGCATCATCGTCGACATCGACCTCGCCGAGGCCGAGGGCATGCCCGGTGTGATCGCCGTCCACACAGCCGAGACGCTCGGTCTCGAACCGGCGCCGTCGAACTACAACCCGGCGGTCTCGAGAACGTTGCTCGCCCGCCGTGGTGACAAAGTGCGTTGGGTCGGTGAGCCCGTGGTGGCCGTGGTCGCTGAGACCTACGAGCAGGCAACCGACGCGGCTCAGGCCGTGTTCATCGACATCGACCCGCTGCCCGCGGTAATCGACCTTCGCGAGGCACTCACCTCCGACAACCATCTCTACGAGGCCGCTGGCGGCAACGCCGTGTTCGACTCGACGGTTTTCGGCGCCTCGGTCAACTCAGGCGACGACTTCTTCGCCGACTGCGAGGTCGTGGTGACCGTGGACGCCCTCAACCAGCGTGTCGCCCCCTGCCCGATGGAGCCGCGGGCCGCCGCGGCCGCCTGGCACGACGGACGCCTCCACGAGTGGGTCTCCACTCAGCACGCTCAGGGCGTACGCGCCCAGGTGGCGAAGGCGAACGGGGTGTCCGAGGAGGAGATCCACATCATCACCCCCGACGTGGGCGGCGGATTCGGCGCCAAGATCGGCGTCTACTCCGAGGAGTTGCTCGTCGGTCCGCTCGCCCGGGCGACGGGTCGCCCGGTCCGGTTCCGCGAGACGCGCAGCGAGTCGATGATGAACCTCGGCCACGGGCGCGCCCAGTTCCAGACCATCAAGATGGGTGGCCGCCGCGACGGTCGGGTCACGCACTTCCAGTTGGAGATGATCCAGGACTCCGGCGGGTACTGCGAGGTCGGCACCGTGCTTGGCGCCCTCTTCACCCGTCGGATGGCCTCGGGTGTCTACGCGATCGAGAACGTCGAGGCCCACTGCACCTCCGTGGTCACCAACACCACGCCGACGGTCGCCTACCGCGGAGCCGGGCGTCCGGAGGCCACGGCCGCGACCGAGCGGGCAATGGACGTGTTCGCGCTCGAGATCGGCATGGACCCGGTGGAGGTGCGCCGCATCAATCTCATCCCCGAGTTCCACGAGCCCTACACCACCGCCATCGGCGAGGTGTACGACTGCGGTGACTTCGAGGGTTCACTCGACCGCGCGCTCGCCCAGGCCGGCTACGACGACCTGCGCGCCGAGCAGCGACGTCGACGCGAGGCGGGCGAGGACCGGCTCCTCGGCATCGGCGTGAGCGCCTACGTCGAGATCACCGGCGGAGCGGGCGCTCCGCAGGAGGACGCCAAGATCGTGATCCACGCCGATGGCTCGGGCACGATCTACACCGGCACCTCGCCGCACGGCCAGGGGCACGAGACCGCTTGGGCTCAGATCGCCAGCGCGAGCACCGGCATCGACATGTCACGCCTCACCCTCGTGTGGGGCGACACCGACCTCACCCCGGTGGGCGGAGGAACGATGGGTTCCCGGTCGCTTCAGCAGGGTGGGCTCGCTGTCCATCAGGCGGCGGCCGGAATTGTCGAGCAGGGCCGTCGGATCGCCGCCTCCCTGCTCGAAGCCGATGAGATCGACGTGGTGCTCGACACGTCAAGCGGCACCTTCCACGTCGCCGGCACCCCGGCGGTCTCCACCGACTGGGCGGCGATCGCGGGCGCGGCCGGCGAGGAGGGCCTGGTCGAGGCGACCACCTTCAAGACGTCGGGAGCCACCTACCCCTTCGGCGCTCATGTCGCGGTGGTCGAGGTTGACGCGGGCACCGGCAAGGTGACCCACCTGCGCCACATCGCTTGCGATGACGCGGGGACGATGGTCAATCCGATGCTGCTCGCCGGTCAGGTGCACGGCGGAATCGCTCAGGGCACGGCGCAGGCCCTCTATGAGGAGGTCCGCTACGACGAGGACGGCAACCCGATCACCTCGAACCTCGCCGAGTACGCGATGGTCACCATGGACCTCATGCCTCAGATCGAGCGGGTCCCGATGGAGACCGCGACCTGGGTGAACGAGTTGGGCGCGAAGGGCATCGGCGAGTCGGGCACGATCGGCAGCACCCCCGCCGTCCATTCCGCGGTGATCGACGCGCTCTCCCATCTCGGCGTGCGGCACATCGACATGCCCTGCACCCCCGAGAAAGTCTGGCGAGCGATCGCCGACGCCTGATCGAGATCCTGGTGACCTCACCGATTCTCGCCTCGGGGCTCGTCCGCACCTTCGGGAGCGGCGACGACGAGGTCCGCGCCGTCGACGGTGTCGACCTCGAGGTGCATGCGGGCGAGGTCTTCGGGTTCCTCGGTCCGAACGGTGCGGGGAAATCGACCACGGTTCGGATGCTCACGACGCTCCTGCGGCCGACGGGAGGAAGCGCCCGAGTGGCGGGCTTCGACGTGGTCACCGAGGCCGATTCGGTGCGTCGGAACATCGGGGTCGCCCTGCAGGACGCGGCCATCGACCCCCTGATGACCGGGGAGGAACTGCTCCGCCTGCAGGCCGTGCTCTACGGGCTGCCCCGATCGGAGCACACGTCTCGCGCCAACGAGTTGCTCGAGCGGGTCGGCTTGTCCTCGGCCGGCAGTCGACGGGTCGGCACCTACTCGGGAGGGATGCGCCGCCGTCTCGACCTCGCGCTCTCGCTGATCCACGAGCCATCGGTCCTCTTCCTCGACGAGCCAACCACCGGGCTCGACCCGATGAGTCGGATGGCGCTGTGGGACGAGATCCGACGGTTGAACCGCGAGGGCACCACGGTGCTGCTCACCACCCAGTACCTCGAGGAGGCTGACCAGCTCGCCGATCGGGTCGCCATCATCGACAACGGCCGCATCGTTCGCGAGGGGGCACCCGAGCAGTTAAAGGCCGGGGTGGGCTCCCCGACGCTCTTCGTGCGGGTCGCGACCGATCAGGAAGCCTCGGCATCCGACGTTCTGGCGCGTTTCGGCGAGTTGCGGCCGACCGCCGAGGGGATGCTCGGCGTCGGCCTGAACGGCGGGGCCGGCGAGGTCTCGGCGGTGGTCCGCGCTCTCGACGAGCGAGGAATCGCCGTCGACCATCTCGAATTGAGCGCGCCGAGCCTCGACGACGTCTTCGCCGAGGCCACCGGCCATCGACTCGAGGGTGCAGAATCACCGGCCGGAGCGTGAGGCGATGAGCGCCGCGCTCCGCACGCGCTCCCGGGGGGCCCGGCCCGCCATCGAGCAGACCGCGGCGATGTCGCGCCGGGCGGTGATGGCGCTCGTGCGCCAGCCATCACTCGTCGTTCCGTCGCTCGTCTTCCCGCTGTTCTTCGCCGCGCTCGGCACCTCCTCATTCGGTCGGGCGATCTCGATTCCGGGCTTCCCTGAGGTCGACTCCTTCCTCGACTTCGCCCTCGCCGGTTCGATCGTCCAGGGGATCCTCTTCGGGTCGATCGTGAGCGCGACCGCGCTCGCCACCGACATCGAGACCGGGTTCTTCGATCGGCTCCTCGCCGCCCCGACCTCGCGGGTGAGCATCGTCCTTGGCCGGCTCGCGGGGGCGATGGCCTACGGCGCGGCGCAAACGGTCGTCTTCGTGCTGGTCCTTTTGCCCTTCGGACTCACGATCAGGGGCGGGGTGATCGCGCTGATCGCGATGATGGCTGGCGGCCTGCTCACGGCGCTCGCGGTGGCCGCGGTCATGTCGACGATGGCGCTCCGAACCGGCTCAAGCGAGGCCGTGCAGGGCTCGTTCCCGCTGCTCTTCGTGATCCTGTTCTTCTCGTCGGCGTTCTTCCCTCGCCAAACGATGGACGGGGCCTACCGCTGGATCGCGACGCTGAATCCGATCTCGTACCTGGTCGAGGGCTTCCGGTCGCTCACGATCGACTCGGTGTCGGCTCTGGCGGTCGCGCAAACCGTTTTGATCCCGGCGGCACTCGCCATCGGCGGGGTGCGACTCGCCCTTCGGAGTCTCCAACGTCGGGTGGCTGCGGTATGACAGCGACACTCCCCTCCCCTCGATCGGGTGGACTCGCCGCGGCCAACGGTCTCGCTCTGCGAAGCCTGCGCAACATCCGACGGCTCCCGTCGGCATTCATTCCCGCACTCCTCATGCCGGTTGTCCAGGTGATCTCGTTCTCGGGCACCTACGCGGGTGTCACGGACATCCCCGGCTTCCCAACCGATCGATCCATCAACTGGTATCTGCCCCTCGCGGTCACCATGGGCGCCTCCTTCGCCGGGCTCGGCACCGGATTCGCGATGATCCGCGACCTCGAGAGCGGGTTCTACGACCGGTTGCGCATGGCCCCAACCAGCCGACGCGCGCTCCTGCTCGGACCGTTCCTCGCCGCGTGGACACGGGCGATGATCGCCGTGGTGCTGGTCAGTCTGATCGGCCTCGCTCTCGGCGCCCGCCCAGTCGGCAACCCGGCCACCCCGCTCCTGATGTTCGTCGCCGCGCTCGGGATGGCGACCGTCGGCACCGGTTGGGGGCTCGGCCTGGCCTACCGGTTCCGCGATATGCGGGCCGCGGCGATCATGCAGTTGACGCTCTTCCTCGGGCTGTTCCTCACCGACGCGCAGACGCCCATCGAGATCATCGACGGATGGCTCGAGCCGGTCGCGACGTGGAATCCGCTGACGAGGATCCTGCACCTCGCGCGTCAGGGCTTCGTCGAGGGCTTCGACCCCCGCGACACGATCATCGGGGTCGTCGTGATGGTCGTCCTCGGCATCGGCAGCGTCGCCTTCGCCCTGACCGGTTTGGCACGGCTCGACGACTGATCGGCCTGCGCCCTGCGTCGATCGCGCGGGTACCGTTGCGCGACGTGACCGCACCCCCGCCGACCCGACGGCCCGTTGCCGACACCGGACGGGTCCGAAGAGGGCCGCGGCGATGAGCGCTCGCACCCATGTGCTCCTCGACCTCGACGGCACACTGAGCGACTCCGAGCCGGGCATCGTTCGGTCCCTCCAGTGGGCTTGCGAGCTCGAGGGTTTCCCGGTGCCTGATGATGCGACGGTGCGCACGGTCATCGGACCTCCCTTCGAGATCGGCCTCCCGATGATCGGGATACCCGACGACGCCCTCGAGCGAGTCATCGACCGCTACCGAGAGCGTTACACGACGATCGGCGCCTACGAGAACACGCTCTATGACGGCATCATCGACCTCCTCGACCGGCTGCTCGACGACGGGCTCATCCTCGCCGTCGCCACCGCGAAGCCCGAGCAGACCGCCCATCCGATCCTCGATCACTTCGGTATCAGCGATCGATTCACCGTGCGAGCCGGCGCCACTCTGACCTCGGAACGACGCACCAAGGCCGAGGTGATCGAATTCGCACTGCGAGAGCTCGACATCGCCGCCGATCCCGATCTCGGGACGCACGTCATCATGGTCGGTGACCGCGACCACGACGTGCACGGCGCCCGCCACCACGGCATCCCGTGCATCGGTGTGAACTGGGGGTACGGCTCACCAGAGGAGCTCCTCGGTGCCGGCGCGGCCGTGCTCGCCGATCACCCGTCCGAAGTTGCCGCCCTCGTGCATGACACCTACCGTGTCGACCACTGGTGATGGACGCCGACACCCCCACCCCCGACGGCGCCACAGCCACCTTGGCGAGCGGATCAGCCCGCGTCGACTCTCCGGCCGACCGCGCGATGAGGCGGCTGCTGCGGCTGCCGGTCGACGGTCCATCGGCCTCTCCCGACGCCGCGCGGAGGGCCTTCCAGACCTCGATCATGGTCGCGACGGTTCGCTGCCTGCTCATGTACATCGTCTTCCCCTTCGTCCTTCCGGCGCTCGGATTGGCGAGCGGGGTCGGCCCGCTGATCGGCCTTGCGATCAGCATCGTGGCCGTCACCGCGATCGTTATGAGCATCCGTCGCTTCTGGCGCGCCGACCACTCGAAGCGTTGGCACTACACAGTTCTCGGCGCGGCGGTGATCGCCTTCCTGATCGGACTCGTGATCGTCGATCTCGTCGAACTGCTCGGCTGAAGTCCCCCGTTTCGCACCCCCTCGCGCTACGGCTATGTTCTGACGTGAGCCCCACCGGGGGAGGTGGCGCTCATGAGACCCGAGGGGAGTCAACGTGGAGATCACCGTCACCATCAACGGCAAGTCGCACACTGCCGATGTCGAGCCGCGAACGCTGCTCGTGCAATTCATCCGAGAACAGGTCGGGCTGACCGGAACCAACATCGGATGCGACACCTCCTCATGCGGAGCGTGCTCGGTGCACGTCGACGGTGAGGCCGCGAAGAGCTGCACTCTCCTCGCGGTCCAGGCCGACGGCTGCTCGATCACCACCATCGAGGGGATGGCGGCGGCCGACGGCACCCTCCATCCGATGCAGCAGGCCTTCATGGAGAACCACGGTCTTCAGTGCGGCTACTGCACCCCGGGCATGGTGATGGCGGCTACCAGCCTCCTCGCCGAGAACCCGAACCCGACCGAGGAGGAGGTCCGCATCGGCCTCGAAGGGAACCTCTGTCGGTGCACCGGCTACCACAACATCGTGCAGTCCGTGTTGGCCTGCGCCAAGTCCTGACCGCGACCACGACACCACGAACGACACGACGTCGAACGACATCGAGAACTGGGGGGTTCAACGATGACCATGACCGATAACACCACTGGGGTTCTCGGCCAGCGCCTGCTGCGCCGTGAGGACCCGGCGCTTCTGACCGGCGAGGCCCGCTACACCTCGGATCTGCCGATCCCCGGTGCCCTGCACCTCGCCGTACTGCGCAGTCCCTACGCCCGCGCGCGGATCGTCTCCGTTGACACCTCGGCGGCCGCTGCCATGCCCGGTGTGACCGCCGTGTTCTCCGGTGCCGACCTCGCCGAGGCTTGGGCGGGGCCGATGCCCTGCGCGTGGCCGGTGACCGAAGACATGAAGTCGCCCACCCACTACCCGCTCGCCGTGGGTCAGGCGAACTACGTCGGTGACGGGGTCGCCTGCGTGCTGGCCACCTCGGCCACGGCGGCCCGCGACGCCATCGACGCCATCGATGTCGAATACGAGCCGCTCGAAGCGGTCATCGACCTCGAGGACGCCCTGAGCGACCGGGTCGTCATCCACGACGAGATCGGCACCAACCGCTCGTACACCTGGGACCTCAAGATCGAGGAGTCCGAGGGTCAGGTCGATCAGGCCTTCGCCGACGCGGCCTACTCCGTGAAGGAGCGTTACATCCAGCAGCGGCTGATCCCCGCCGCCATGGAACCCCGCGCGGTCGCGGCGATCCCGCAGCCCTTCGGCGGCGACATGACGCTCTACTCCGCCACACAGGTACCCCACATCTTGAAGGTGATGACCGCGCTCACCCTCGGCATCCCCGAGCACCAATTGCGCGTCGTTGCCCCGGCTGTGGGTGGTGGGTTCGGATCGAAGCTCAACGTCTACGCCGAGGAACTGCTCTGCGTGGCGTTGGCCAAGCGGACCGGCTCCCCGGTCCGTTGGACCGAGACCAGGTCCGAGGGCAACCAGGCGACCATCCACGGTCGCGGGCAAATTCAGGACATCGAGCTCGCCGCCGATTCCGACGGACGTCTCACCGCGGTGCGCGTCCGCCTGATCGGCGACATGGGCGCGTATCTCCAGCTCGTCACACCCGGCGTGCCGCTGCTCGGCGCCTTCCTCTACGCCGGTGTCTACGAGTTACCGAAGGCCTACGACTTCTCGTGCACCTCGGTGTTCACCAACATGACGCCGACCGACGCCTACCGAGGCGCCGGCCGACCCGAGGCGACCTACGCGATCGAGCGGGCGATGGATTCCTTGGCGGCGGAGATCGGCATCGATCCACTCGAGCTGCGTCGCCGCAACTTCATCCCGACCGCGTCGTACCCGTATGAGGCGATGACCGGTCTGGTCTATGACTCAGGCGACCACGACCGCGCGGCGACCCTCGCCGCGGACATGATCGACTACGCCGGGGTTCGCGCTCGTCAGCAGACCCAGAACGTGCCGGGCGCCACGAAGCGACTCGGCATCGGCGTCTCGACCTACTTCGAGATGTGCGGTCTCGCCCCATCGCGCGTCCTGGCCTCGCTCAACTACGGAGCCGGAGGTTGGGAGGCGGCAACGGTCCGAGTGCTGCCGACCAACAAGATTCAGGTGGTCACCGGGACGGCCCCGCACGGACAAGGTCACGAGACAGCATGGTCGATGATCGTCGCTGAGAAGATGGGCGTCAGCCCCGATGACGTCGACGTGCTCCACTCCGATACGGCCATCGCCCCGCTCGGACTCGACACCTACGGATCGCGCTCCCTGTCCGTCGGCGGAGTGGCCATCGCGATCGCCTGCGACAAGGTGATCGACAAGGCGAAGCAGATCGCCGCCCACCAGCTCGAGGCCAACCCCGACGACCTCGAGTTCTCCGGTGGCGAGTTCCGCGTGGCCGGCTCCCCCGACCGGGCGATGCCGCTCGCCGCCGTCGCCTTCGAGGCGTTCACCGCGCACAACCTGCCCGATGGCCTCGAACCGAACCTCGAGGCGCACACCACCTACGACCCACCGAACTTCTCGTGGCCCTTCGGCACCCACATGTGCCTCGTCGAGGTCGACACCGAGACCGGCCAGGTCGATGTGCTGAAGTACGTGGCGGTGGATGACTGCGGCAACCAGGTGAACCCGCTCATCGTCGACGGCCAGGTGCACGGCGGCGTCGTCCAAGGACTCGCTCAGGCCCTCTACGAGGAGGCGGTCTACGACTCCGACGGCAACCTGCAGACCTCGACGCTCGCCGAGTACCTCGTGCCGGCGGCCAGCGATGTTCCCGCTATCGAGACCGGGCACACCGTCACCCCCTCGCCGACTAACCAACTCGGCGTGAAGGGCATTGGCGAGGCCGGCACGATCGCATCGACACCCGCGGTGATCAACGCGGTCGTCGATGCCCTCTCGGGCCTCGGCGTGCGCGACGTGCCGATGCCCGCGAGCCCGAACACCGTCTGGAGAGCAATCAACGAGGCACAAGGAGGCCAGCAGTGATCCCTGCAGCATTCGACTACGTCAGGGCCAGCTCAGCGGCCGAAGCGATTCAGCTCATCGGCCAGTACGGCGATGAGGCGAAGTTCCTCGCTGGTGGCCACAGCCTCGTGCCCGCCATGAAGCTCCGACTGGCCCAGCCGACGGTGCTCGTCGACATCGGGCGGGTCTCGGACCTCTCCTACATCCGAGACGGCGGCGACCACATCGCGATCGGTGCCCTCACCCGGCACATGGACGTCGAGAAGTCACCGGTGCTCGCCGAGCACGTGCCGCTCCTCGCCCACGCCGCCGGTCATGTCGGCGACCCGCAGGTGAGGCATCGCGGCACGATCGGCGGCTCGCTGGCCCACGCCGACCCTGCCTCCGACCTCCCGGCCACCACCCTCGCCCTCGGAGCCACCTATGTGGCCGAGGGACCGAACGGCACCCGCGAGATCGCGGCGGCCGACTTCTACCAGGGTTACTTCACCTCGGCCCTCGCGCCCGATGAGATGCTCACCGAGATTCGCGTCCCGAAGATGGGCGGCGCCGGCTGGAGCTTCCAGAAGTTCAACCGTCGAGCTCAGGACTGGGCAATCGTCGGGGTGGCTGCCTGGCAGCGCGGCTCGGAGTGCGGTGTGGGGTTGGTGAACATGGCCTCGACCCCCGTGCTCGCCAGCAGTGTTGCCACTGCCGTCGCCGGTGGGGCGTCAGCCGCGGACGCCGCCGAGGCGGCGGCCGCTGACGCCGATCCGCAGGGCGACCTCAACGCCTCGGTCGAGTATCGGGTGCACCTCGCAAAGGTGCTCACGCGACGGGCCTTGGAGGCCGCTGCGAGCTGACCGGTCGGTCGCCTCGTAGGCGACTCGACACCACAGATCACCGCGTGCGAGATCACGCTGAGGGCCTCGTGGCCCTCCTATGCTTCGCGCAGGTGATAACGCATGACCTTCCATCACGACGACGTCGATCAGCGTCACCTCGACGCGATCGCCGACGCTGAGCAGGTCGCCTACTGGCTCGACGGGGCGCATGTCCCCGAAACCAATCCCACGCTGGTTCGCAACGAGAGTTGCGACCTCTGCGTGGTTGGCGGCGGCTATACCGGTCTGTGGACGGCCATCATCGCGAAGGAGCGAGACCCCTCGCGCGACGTGGTGCTGATCGACGCGCACGCGATCGGTAGCGCGGCCAGTGGACGCAACGGCGGCTTCATGGACGCCTCGTTGACCCACGGCATCTCGAACGGCTTCCGACACTTCCCCGATGACATCGAGATCCTCGAGGAACTCGGCATGAAGAACCTCGACGAGATCGAGTCGGCCCTCCGCCGCTACGGAGTCGACTGCAACTACGAACGCACCGGGGTCATCGAGGTCGTCGCCGAGCACCATCCGCCGAACTACGAGAAAGAGCTCCACGAGGAGTACGCCCTCATGGAACGACTCGGCCATGAGGTGTCCTGGCTCGACCGCGAGCAGATCCAGTCCGAGGTCTCCTCCCCGACCTACACGAGCGGCCTCTGGGATCGCAACGGCTGCGCCCTCGTCGACCCCGCCCGACTGGTGTGGGGGCTGAAGGCGACCGCGGAGCGGCTCGGGGTGCGTATCTACGAGGACACGAAGGCGACTGATCTCGAGCGCGACGGGATCGGCGTGATGGTCACCACCCCACTCGGCCACATCCGGGCCGGCAAGGTCGCCCTCGCCACGAACGCCTTCAAGCCACTGCTCCGCCGGATCTCCAACTACGTGGCTCCGGTCTACGACTACTGCATGATCACCGAGCCACTCTCGGACGAGCAGATGAACTCCATCGGGTGGGCCAACCGTCAGGGGCTGAGCGACAACGCCAACCAGTTCCACTACTACCGACTCACCTCCGACAATCGGATTCTGTGGGGCGGCTACGACGCCATCTACTACTGGGGCGGCAAAGTGTCGACCGAACTCGAGAGCCGCCCCGAGTCGTGGGCGCTGCTCAGCCAACACTTCTTCGAGACCTTCCCCCAACTCGAGGGTCTCCGCTTCAGCCACATGTGGGGAGGCGCGATCGACACCTCCAGCCGGTTCACGGTGTTCTGGGGTCGCGCGCTTGGCGGACGGGTCGCCTACGCCCTCGGCTACACCGGGCTCGGTGTAGCCGCTTCTCGCTTCGGCGCGTCCACCATGCTCGATCTCCTGCACGGCCGACGATCGGTCGCCACCCAGACCTCGATCGTTCGCGACCGACCTTGGCCGTTCCCACCGGAGCCCTTCCGCTTCCTCGGCATCCAGGCCACCCGTTGGTCGCTCGATCGCGAGGACCGCACGGGCAAGCGGAACCTGTGGCTGCGCGGTCTTGATCGGGTCGGACTCGGCTTCGACTCCTGATCCGGCCGAGTCGATCACCCGGCACGGCCCGATGGGCCCCCGACACCTGCGGGTAGTGTCACCCCGATGACGCCGACCGATGTTCGCGAGGCCCTCGGGGAGCACGGATATCTCGCCGACACCGGGTTGTCGACCGCGGTCTTCTTGGCTCTCGACCTCGGGCGACCCCTCCTGCTCGAGGGTGACGCCGGTGTCGGCAAGACCGAGCTGGCGAAGGCGATCGCCTCCTGGACAGGTGGCGAGCTGATCCGTCTGCAGTGTTACGAGGGAATCGACTCCTCCCAGGCCGTGTACGACTGGGACTACGCCCGGCAGTTGCTGCATCTCCGCGCCGCTGAAGCCACCGGTGAGACCTCGGGCCGCTCGGCTGAGTCGGTGGAGGCCGAGCTCTACGACGAGCGGTTCCTCATCCGTCGCGCGCTCCTGCGCGCCCTCGAACCGAGCGACCGAGCGGTGCCCGTTCTCCTCGTCGACGAGATCGATCGCGCCGATGATGAGTTCGAGGCTTACCTCCTCGAGATCCTCTCCGACTTCCAGGTCACCGTTCCCGAGATCGGCGTCTTCCGCGCGGAGCGCCCCCCCGTGGTCATCCTCACGTCGAATCGCACCCGCGATGTTCACGACGCGCTCAAGAGACGCTGCCTCTACCACTGGGTGGAGCATCCCGACTTCGACCGGGAAGTGGAGATCGTTCGACTGCGCTCCCCCGAGGTCGACAAGCGACTCGCGCGACAGGTCGCCGCGGCCGTTGAGGTCATGCGCGATCTCGACCTCTACAAGCCGCCCGGTGTCGCCGAGACCATCGACTGGGCGACGGCCCTCGGACGGCTCGGGGTACGAGCCCTCGACGACGCCTCGGTGTCGGCGACCCTCGGCGCCGTCCTCAAGTACCGCGAGGACCAGCAGCGCCTCCAGGACCGCGGCATCACGAGCCTGCTCGAGCGCGTCGGCGTCCGAGTCGGCGATCGCTCGGCGTGATCACCGGACCCGACGCCCCGATCGCCGCGCCGGCCTCGGCACTGGCGGTCGCGTTCGTGCGAGCGCTCCGCCGCGAGGGGGTGACCGTCCCGATGAGCTCGACCATCTCGTTCTCCGAGGCCCTCGCCTCGGTTGGGCTCGGCGAGCGCGACCCCACCTATTGGGCGGGTCGGGCCACTCTCGTGCGCCGACGCGAGGACATCGAGACCTACGACCGCCTCTTCGCGGCCTTCTGGGAATCGCAAGCGACGGGGCGCATAGAGCGTTCGGAGACCACCGCGATCACCCTCGCGATCGACAGTGACGAGGAGGATGATCCGGATGACGACTCCACCGTCGACCCTCCGGACGACGACGAGCGACTCGAGATGCGCTTCTCGAGGGTGGAGGTGCTCCGGAACAAGGACTTCGCCGACTACGCCCCCGACGAACTCGATGAGGCTCGCCGGCTGATGGAGCGTTTCCGCCTGGTCGGCGAACCGAGAAGGTCGCTGCGGCTGACCCCCGGCGACGGTCACCGACCCGACCTGCGACGCACGGTGCGATCGGCGCTCGCTTCCGACGGCGAGCCAATCCGGCGGCACTGGAGGCGCCGATCGGTGAAACCGCGCCGACTGGTGCTGCTGCTGGACGTGAGCGGATCGATGGAGCCCTATGCACGGGCGCTTGTGCGGTTCGCGCACGCCGCGGTCGTCGGCCGCCAACGCGTCGAGGTGTTTGCCCTCGGGACGAGACTCACCCGGATCACCCGAGAGTTGAGTGAGCGAGATCCCGACACGGCGGTCAACCGGGCGGGTCGAACGGTCGTCGACTGGAGTGGCGGCACCCGCATTGGCGACGGACTCCGCGAGTTCAATGATCGCTGGGGCCAGCGGGGGATGGCGCGGGGCGCGATCGTCGTGATCCTCTCCGATGGGTGGGACCGTGGCGACCCCGAGGTGCTCAACGAGCAGATGACCCGCCTCCGCCGGCTGGCTCACCGCCTCGTGTGGGTGAATCCACTCAAGGTGACCCCCGGTTATGCGCCGCTCGCTCGTGGGATGGCGACGGCACTCCCCCACCTCGACGACTTCGTGGAGGGACACTCGGTGGAGGCCCTTGAGCGCCTGGCGTCGGTGATCAGCGGCCGTTCCACTCGCCGTGAACGCTCAGGCCTCGGCCAAACTAAGGCTCGAACCTGAGGAGGGACGATGAGGGAACTGCTCGATGATCTCGATCGCTGGCGCGCCGCGGGCGTGCGTGTCGCCCTCGCCCGCGTGGTCGATGTCGAGGGTTCCGGGCCCCGCGGGCCGGGAGCCGCTATGGCGGTGAGCGAGCATGGCGAGGTGGTCGGCAGCGTGAGCGGTGGATGCGTCGAGGGCGCGGTGGTCACCGAGTCGCTCTCCGTGCTCGCCGGCGATCGCGAGCCCGGGGTGATCACCTTCGGCTACAGCGACGACGAGGCGTTCGCGGTCGGCCTCACCTGTGGGGGCACGATCCGGTTGTTCGTCGAGGAGTACGACTGGTGAGCATCTCAGGGGAACTGGCCTCGAGGGTTCGCGACGGTGTCCCGGTGGCGCTGGCCACGGTGATCGCGGGCCCCGGCGTCGGAGCCAAGTTGCTCGTGGTGCCCGACGGCGACCCGGCGCCTTCGTCGCTCGGTGATCCCGACCTCGACCGCGTGGTACGTCGCGATGCCCTCGCCGAGCTCGAGGCTGGTCGGTCCGGGGTCCGTCACTACGGAACGTCGGGACAGACCACACCGGAGGACCTCGCCGATACCGACATCGTGACGGTGTTCGTGGAAAGTTGGGCCCCTCCCCCGCAGATGTGGATTTTCGGGGCGGTGGACTTCACGGCCGCGCTGGCGCGGGTAGCGAAGATCCTCGGGTTCCGGGTGCTGGTCTGCGATGCGAGGGAGATCTTCGCCACCGGTCGCCGCTTCCCGATGGCCGATGAGGTGCGCGTGGCCTGGCCCGGTCCGGTGTTCGCCGAGCGCGGGGCCGAGCTCGGCAGTCGCGATGTGGTCTGCATCCTCACCCACGACCCGAAGTTCGACATTCCGGCCGTGAAAGGGGCCCTGGCCACCTCAGCGGGCTACATCGGGGTGATGGGAAGCCGACGTACCCACGCGCACCGTCTCGAGCGGCTCGCCGAGGCCGGTGTGGATGATCCGGCCGACCTAGCGCGGTTGATGTCTCCGGTCGGACTCGACATCGGCGCGCGCACCCCGGAGGAGACCGCCATCTCGATCTGCGCCGAGATCATCTCAGCGCGCACCGGACGCGAAGCTCGACCTCTGCGCGACACGGAAGGGCCGATCCACCGCTGAGGTGGATTTCAGCCGATCGGAAGTTCCGCGAGTTGGACCGCGAGGTCTCGGGTGTCGTCGGTCGGGTCGGCGAAGCGCGCCCACCGGCGACGACGCGCTGAGATCTCGCCGATCTCGACTCCGCGACCGGGTTCAGGACTGTGGATGATCGCGTCGCCGACACCGAGGTACATCATGATGTGCCCGGGATACCAGACGAGGTCGCCCGCCTCGGCGGCATCGCGCTCGACCTCGTCGGCGCGCCGAAACTGGCTGGTGCTGTATCGGGGCAGGTCGACCCCAGCCCGCTCCCAAGCCCAGCCCGTGAGACCGGAACAGTCGAAGGCGGTTCCCGGGGCCTCGGCGTTGCGGCGGTAGGGCACGCCCACCTGGGAGAGGGCCGCGATGAGCGCCCCCTGACCATCGAGGTCGGTGGCGGACCAGGCGGCAATGAGTTGTTCGACGTCGATGTCACCGATGCCTCGTTCGACGAGGCGTTCGACGACGAGAGCGGCGACCCGGTCGCGCGAGCGGACGAAACCGACGAAGTCCTCCGGGGTTCCGGTCTCCCACCATCGATCGAGCTGTTCGAGAGCGCGGGCTGCCCCAGCGGAGAGCGGGTCGACGGCGGCGACCGTCGGCAGTTCGGCCGCCATATCGGCATCGACCACGCCAGCCCCGAGCGTGTGCAAGCCGGTAATGCCAGCCAGGAGGAGTCCAGCGACGCGCTTGCGCGAGCGGCGTCCGCGGCGTTCCGTCGGACGCTCGGAGGGGGTGATGGGAGTGTTCATGGGATCCAGCGGGGGGTGCCCGGTCCGGGTGCGGGACCGGACACCCCCTGCGGCTCGGGTGTGGCCGGTCGGCAGGGGTCATGCGATCCACCGACGGGCCACAACGTGACCGTCATAGTTTCGTAATTGTTTCGTCATATTACAGTCTTGTCGTCCGTTCCACACGCCAGGCCGTGAGGCCCCGTCGAGGGCAGACTGGAGGAATGAGCGACTCCCGCCGCGTGATCCCGGTGATCCTCGCCGCGGGCGGAGGAACGCGCTGGGACGGCGAGGGACACAAGCTCCTCGCGCGCCTCCACGGACGTCCCGTCGTCGAACACGCGCTGCGAGCGGCCGTCGGAAGCGGATTCGGGCCGGTCGTCCTGGTCACGGGAGCGGTCGCGGTCCCGATTCCCGACGATCTCGCTGAGCAGGTGATCACCACCGAGAACCCGCGATGGAGCGAGGGGCAGAGCACATCGCTGGCCATCGGGGTGCGTCGCGCCGCCGATCTCGGCGGCGACGCCATTCTCGTCGGCCTCGGTGACCAGCCGGGTATCCCAGCGGCCACCTGGACGGCCGTCGGCTCCTGCTCGAGCGCCCTCGCCGTGGCCTCCTACGGCGACCGCAGAGGTCATCCCGTGCTGATCGCGAGCGATCATTGGAATGACCTGCCCGAGTCCGGTGATCTCGGAGCTCGCGACCTGCTCCGCCGGTTCGACCACGCGGTACAAGCGATACCCTGCGAGGGGTCGACGGCCGACATCGACACGACGGAGGACCTCACCCCATGGCAGAGCTGATCACCAACGAATTCACGGTCAATCTCCCGATCGACGAGGCCTGGCCAATCATCTGCGACGTCGAGCGAATCGCTCCATGCCTGCCCGGGGCCGAACTCCAAGAGATCGAGGGCACCACCTACCGAGGGGTCGTCAAGATCAAGTTGGGCGCCATCACGGCGAACTTCAAGGGAGAGGCCGAGTTCGTCGAGCGCGACGACACCGCACACCGGGCGAAGCTCGCCGCCGCCGGGCGCGACACCGGGGGCCGTGGCAACGCCCGGGCCGACGTCACCGCCGAGGCCGAGTCCCTCTCCCCCACCAGCACCAAGTGCACGGTGACCGCCGAGCTGAACATCACCGGAAAGGTGGCCCAATTCGGCCGCGGCATCATGGGCGATGTCTCCAAGAAGTTGATGGATCAGTTCTCATCCAACCTGAACACCATGCTCGACGAGGAGCGCGCCGGAGTCTCAGATTCGCCCGCGCCAGCACCGGCCGCCGACCAGTCGCCGACCGAGCCGTCCGACGCCGCACCGAGCAGCGGCGTGCGACGCATCGAGGGTCCGGCAGCCGAGCCGATCGACGTGGCCAACCTCGCCGGCGCGGCCGTGGCGAAGCGGGCGATCCCCGCGCTGATCGCCGCCATCGTGCTGGTGCTCGTCATCCGTCGCCTCTGGTGACCGAGTCGACGGCCGAGGCCGATCGCCGGCGCGTAGCCGAACTCCTCGGACGCGAACCCCTCGGGGCCTACACGATCGTGGTGCGCGACCGCACGGGAGATCCCGTGGTGATCGAGAACGCGCCACTCCTCGATGACGGCACACCGATGCCCACCGGCCACTGGCTCGTCGGCCACCGAGCCGTTCTCGCCGTGAGCCGACTCGAGGCTGACGGCGGGGTCGACGAGGCCGAGGCCAGCGTCGACGCCGCTGCCCTCGCCGCCACCCATGCCGAGTACTCCCGTCGTCGCGACGCGCTGATCCCGAGCGGAGCCAACGGGCCGCTCCCATCGGGCGGAGTGGCGGGTACCCGCACCGGGGTCAAGTGCCTCCACGCGCACTACGCGTGGTACCTCGCCGGAGGCGACGACCCGGTCGGCCGCTGGGTGCACGATCGGTTGACCTCGCGCCTGGGCATCCGGGTCGAGATCGATGCCCACGAGACCCGTCTCACGGCGGAGCATCCGATCGACCCGGCCGCGGTCGCAATCCCCGTGGGCGCCGAGAACGGCTGGAACGACCATCTGGCCACCTCCGCCTCATCGGCCGGACGGGTCGACCCAGCCGACCTGACCAACCTCATCGGCCTCGTTACCGACGCCGTCGACGAGTTC
>Ga0222719_10002072_pt1 | contig 18723 bp, 24 predicted proteins | sample C33_34DmetaG_FD_165039 | JGI IMG/M metagenome (GOLD analysis project Ga0222719, IMG submission 165039) | Estuarine water microbial communities from San Francisco Bay, California, United States - C33_34D | ecosystem: Environmental > Aquatic > Marine > Unclassified | place: USA: California... | reverse complement strand
TCTGCTAAGTTGAATAGCTTACCGGAGCGTACCACCACATTGAAATAGTCTGTATCAATTCTAGCGGTGTCTGCCGGTACGGCTATGTGATTGAAGTTGTCTCTACTCAGCACGACACGATCTTCTGTGTTGAAATGCCAGCCCTGTGCTTGGACCTCACGACTAACCTCGTTCAGAACTTGGCTAGCGATGGTAACGTCAGTAACTTGGTTACCAGTGAGTGTATTCACCGGGCTTTCACCAATGGTCGTAAGCAGGACGTTAACCGCTTCTAATTCGGTCATAGACGTTGGTTTAGTCATGATGTCCTCATATGAAAAAAATGGGCAGGCCCAATGTTGGACCCGCCCGAAATATTATTAAGCAGTGGCGATTTCTACCGCGCACTCAGGACGCAGGACACCGTGGCCCATTGCGTACTTAGCAGCCATGAGTGTACCTTGGTACATAACTTCGAAGTCACCAGATGTACGCTCTACTGCGAGGTCCATCAATTTGACTGTACCGATAGCAGACTTCTGCATAACCAGAGCTACTGTGTTGGAGAAGTCACCTGCGTAGGTGTTGTTCTCACCAGCAACGGCAGCTACGTTAGCTGTTGGCAGGTTGTTAGATTTAACAATCTCGATACCAGCAACTTTCAGAACTGTACCTTCAGCGTATACACCGGCTCCACCCCAATCACGGTTGATTACAGAGGTCTCTTGGACCAAGTTGTAATACTGTGCAGGAGATACGATAGCTACGCGCTCATTCTCTGGAACGTCTTTCTCATCCATTGCTTTCGCAGCGTCAAAGATAGCAGCGGCCATTGCAGCGCCAGAAGTGCCAGCGTTAGCGGATACCAAAGTTGTACCGCCGTTACCACCGGAGATGGTTGCAGCTGAACGCGCACCCAAGAGACCTACGCGCATTGTGCGTGTGTCAAATTCTTTAGCCAAAGCCATACCCAAGAGGCGGCTGTATTCAGCGCGCACATCGTAGTGGTTCTTGGCTTCATCGATGTTAGCGATGAATGTGTCAGCAATCAGAACGTCATCGATATTGATGACAATCTCGTTGTGAGCAATTTTCTGTGTACCCAACAAAGGTGTACCGACAGTGTGGTAAGCGGCGTTGGCTTTACCAGTGACTGGGAAAGATGCTGACTTACCAGACGCGATTGTGCGGCTGACATGCAGGTCTTTCATTACGTTAGTTTCGTCAAATGCTGTGAGAACCTCACCAGCAAAGACTTTCAGGAACAGGTTGTTCTCTGATGCGAAATCAGTTGGAGTGGCCTTATTGACAACACCCAAACGTGATGCAGTTACGTTTGTCATTTTCTTATCCTATGGAAAAATATTTTAGATTGAGAATGACTGTCGCTCATTACTTGTCAGGGTTGTCGGACGCATCCGGCCTAGTCGTTCATTATCGATAGTCTCAGCCACCTAAGAAGGTGTGCTAGTTGTTCTCTCATAGGAATTGACGGGGCGCAGTTGATACCTGACACCCCGCCAGATGGTACATTAAAATACCGATGACCGCCCTAGCTTACCTTCCACATCCTTAGTGTATGCGGAATCCTTGCCATATCGGGGGTCTTTCATTGCAGCTACAACTTCCGCTGTGCTGCGGAACTCATCTTTGGCAGGTGCAGATGCCTTGCCGGAAAGTAAGTTAGGCTCAGAGCCTTCCAACGCTTCCCGCTTAGATACCAACCATTCGACTGCCATCTTTGCGTTATCTGTACTTGTCCCAACCATCTGGTTGTAGAGTTCTAATTCTTTTGTATCGAGAGAGCCTTTGGCCCACTCGGTCAACTCTTTGTATCCCTCTTCCCCGCCAACTACGCTCATAACTTCTGCGGCGTCTGCGGTTTGTGAAGCGTTCATACCGTTGATGTAGGTTTCCACCATTTCTCTGGGGTAACCCATTGCCTCTAACTCAGCGAAACTATCGGAGCTTAACTCACCAGAGCCAGCAAATTCCTCAGAGAACTTCTGGAAGCTTACAGGCTCTGACTGACCTTGCGGCTCTCCATCCGTATCAGATGGCTCTGCGGCTTCGTCTGTCGTTCCTGAGAGTTTCTTCTCAAGTTCACTGTAGGACTTTGCTAAATCCTCTGGTGAGTTAAACTTTTCTGGCAACCATTCTGGACGTTCAGATTGGTTATCCTCGGCAACAGGTGCTTCCGGGCCAGTTTCGTCTTCTGTGATTGTGATTGTTTCTGCCATATTTAGTGGTCAATCCGTTTAATTGTTGACGCACCTTTAGAAATTGCAGGTGCAGCCAGTGGTTTCTTTTCAGGTTCAGCTTCTTTAGCCTTGTCCTTCGCCACCGCCTTGTTGTCTTTGGCTTTCAACATAAGAGTTTCCTAATTGTTTCGCTCCTTCTTGAGCTACACCCGGCGCTGCCTGTTGCATCATCTGCATCTGCATTGCCTGTTGTTGCTCTTGGGCGATTTGTTCTTGTGATTTGATAAGACCTTCTGTCTCGATACCGAGTGCAGTGGCCCTACGTTTGATGTAGTCCTGTAGGTTAACGTATTGCTGTAGAACTTCTGGGCCTAGAGCCTGCGTCATACCTTGGATAAACATATCAAGCTTGCGTAGATCATGACCACGGCCCAGTGCTTCCATACCAGTAACGATGCTGGGTTTAACAACATTCTCTGGTAGCTTTGGTAGCTTCTTAGCTTTGGTCAGGACATCAATCTTGCGGTTAACATACGGCAGCTGGAATTCCTGTGACAGGATCGAGTAGATACCTGATAGGGTGTCTTCTAGCTCTCCTGCGAGGTATCGGATTTCTTCCGCTGTAACTCGCTCTCCGTTACGTTGAACAGAAGATTGAAGCATAAATTGCTGTGATAGGCGTTCCTCAATTCCTGACATTGCTTGGTAAGCCACACGGAAATCGTTAAACTTATCCATTTGCAGGACTGATACATCGTTTCTATTTCCCTCAATGATTGCTGTATTCTCAGCTTGGGCGATAGTTCGCATACGAGTTGTGCCATTAGGGTTCACCATGAAGAGAACCTTGGCAGCTGCGGCTGCACCTTCAACGATAGCTTGAGATAAACCTTCGAGAGAACGTAGGTCTCCTAGAAGTTCCTCTACAAAGCCTCGACCATAATCCTCACCATCAATACGGGAGAACCGCAAAGGGAGAAACGGGACTGCATCTTTCTTATATTTACCCTTAGTGCCAGAGACTACTGTCCCTTTGACTTCTTGGTACACATGAAAGAATTCGTTCTTACGCTCGATGTGTGTGTAGACTTCTACAGTCTTCTCATCACCCTCAAGTTTACCTGAGATATTAGCAGCTGTAGCTTTATCTAGGGCGTTAGGTGAAACATGTTCCACTACTACAATCTCTAATACATCCCCACTAGGGGCGCGTGAGACTACATAACTGTCTAAATGAATTACACGGGTCTTTTCAGCTCCTACATGGAGTAAGACATTCCCGCCTACGATCAAATGTTTTAACGCTTCGTGCATCGCAACTCGATCACCCGATGTTTCAATCTCAGACATTACCGCCCGTTCATACTCACCCAACTGTTGCTCGATAGATGTCCGAGCGGCTTCATCCTGTGCCATCTCTTTCAGAGTGTACGGCTCAACCATGAAGCGGAAGAATGGGGAGTTAGGAGGCATGAGAGCTATAGAAAGTTTAGATGCTAGGTTATTCACGCCTCGCGCACCGATGCCTTGGAAAGGAGTATACAAGTCACTCGTTTCGTTGTGGACATCTGGTGGAATTAAGGAGGGAATAGTTAGCTCAGAACAATCTCTAGCTCGGTCTAAATAAGATTGACGGGTCTGTTCGAGTTGGCGATACCGCGATTCTGCGGTTCCCATGCTCATGTATTACTCACTAATCTGAAGACCAGTACCAGTACCCATATTCTTAATGGTTGGGTCCAAGTCTACTTTAAGTTGCGATGTGCCACTTGCAGCGTTTGCCGCTGCACCTAGTTCGGCTGCATTACCACTCTCTGGTGAACTTGGGTCATACATATTGGTCATGACTGGGTTCGGTGCAGCGCCAGCTGCGGGTGGTGGGGCCGGGGCCGGTGCGGGTGGGGGTGTTGGTGTTCCGCCAAAGCACATAATTATTCTCCTAGTTTTGAAGCTTCTTGTTCTTCGTAAATTGTTTGTATGAAGTCTACGACTGAACGCTGACCACCTCGCCACATGAGGATATCATGCTGTTCAAGATATTGTGGTGCTTGAACAGGGAAACGGGAATTGAGTTCATCTAGTAGTTCTTTAGATATGTAAGGAAACATTGGGTAATCCTCTATAGTGCAACCTAATCAAAGGCCTTTGTCCACATTGCACAAATACCTGAGCGAACCACATCTTCATGTGTGAAGTTACAGTGCGCTGCGGGGATGTTGTGTTTATACATAAGGTCGATAGCAGTCTTTAGACCGCTAGCTCCCTGAAGGTCATGCTGGGAAATATCCCCATTCACGATGACCTTACTGTCCTCACCGATACGGGTCAGGAACATCTTCATTTCATGTGGTGTTAAGTTCTGTGCTTCATCAAGGATGACGAAAGCATTGTTGAAAGATCGGCCACGCATAACCTCGAATGGGACAATCTCAATGTCGTTCCGTTTTCGAGCTACTTCAAACCTGCCCTTACCAAGCCGAGCCTCTAAGACCTCAGTGAGCGGAATAACCCAAGGAGCAATCTTCTCCTCGATGGTCCCTGCAAAGAAGCCTAGAGATTTACCTGCCGGGATATTGGGTCTGGTCAGGATGATCTTATGTATCTTATGGGCGTTAAACATATCCGCAGCTATTGCAGCTGCTATGTAGGTCTTGCCTGTACCTGCCGGTCCTGTGACGAATGTCTGTGGGAACCGAGCAATACAGTCCATGTAGTTTTGTTGGGCAGGGTTCATTGCAAGAAGAGGCTGCACACGGGGACCGCGCACAACCTCAACTTCCTCCTGCTTACGTTTGTAAGTGGATTTCTTTCGCATTATTTTACCTTAACGGATGGGGCATGCCCCTGTTGCACATTCATCGTCAGTCAACTCATCGAAGGAGTTGGCATTCTCGATGTCTACTTCTGCAAGCTTTGAGACATACTCATCGTAAGTCTCTTTAGTTACGACCTCTTGCGGCAGGTAGGCATAGCCCAAGTCCGCTGCGGTCTTTGTCGGGTCGTTACGGTAGATGAATGATACACCCACATAACTATCCCAGTTGGTTAAGATCCACTCGATGATTGAGGGGATTTCTGTTGGGTCATAGCTGATAGTGACAGAACAGTTATGGTCTACATAGTTGTCCATCATAAGCTTGTAGCGGTTTAGCTGTTCTACAGCTGTCTCTAGGTTTACAAACTTACCATCAACCTCTTCGAACTCGACATCATCGTAGGCAACCGGGAAGGTAACCAACACGCTGTCAGGTTCGAATGGTTTCTCAATTACAGTGTAACCAGCTGCGGTCATGATCGGTACAATTGGATCATGCTTAGAGAAGGTAACATTGTTAAAGAGATACTTACCGAGAGGCTTATGTACCCCCTCTGTAGTGGACATGATTTTACTCAGGGTTCCACTTGGCTTGACTGTGCTAACTAGCTTGGGTCGAGGTAGACCTAGTTCATCGGCAATAGCATTGGCCCCATTTCGTGCAGAAGCGCGAAGCTGTTGCAGCATCGATGGGATATTCTTGTGCTTGTTGTGGTCCAAGAACTTCACGATACCTGTAGCACCTACACCGCATAGGCGTAGGAACTCATTCAACTCGTGCCACGAACGCTGCAAGATACCATCATCCAAGTTCACACAAGTCTGCCGGTAGTTTGCACGGGCTGCTAGGTACACAGCCTTGTTCAACCCTTGAAAGTCGTTGAGGTATTTACCCCAATCAATTTCTACTAGGTTACAGAAACTCTTGTTTCCTAACAAGATTTCCGCGCACGGGTTAACTCCCTTGAAGTGTGGAGCACGTTTCTTAGCTGCTTCTGCGTTGATGAACCCCGGCTCAGAACCACCAGCCTCGACCATACGGTCAAAGATGTAGGACAACTCCCACTTGGTGGGCTTGTTCCAGAACATCAGGCTGTTGTTGGATTGCTGCCGGTGAGCATTGTCATGCAGCCAGAAATCTTTCTTAGCTGAGATGAACTCATCGACCTCTGTATCAGTCACAGGCATCACAGCAATCTCTGCCGACCGGCGAGAGGATAGTGTAGTGCCCATGTGGTTCAGGACATCTAGGATATCCATACGGGTCAGTAGTTGTCCTGCACGTTTATTCATGATGTCACAGATGCGGCCCAGCGCGATGTGAAGTGTATCGTCACCGGAGCTGATCCAGCCGTAACCCTTGAGGCGTGTACCCGCTGGTCTGATTTCTGTGTAGTCCAAGATGATCTTGTCTACAGGTTCCTTCAGAGCCATCAGTTTACCGAGAGCCTTGGCCCAAGCTTTTGCGCTATCACCGATGGACAGCTTGTAGATACGCTTGTCACCGATGGTCCGCGTCTCAGCTACGTTACCTTCGCGGCCCTTGGTTGTACGGATGGACCGAAATGTTTCAATCTCAGTCTCCTTAGCGAAGCCGTTAAGTGTTCCGACTACAGGCTCGAAGCCTACGCCACATCCCTGTAGCAGAAGCCAGAAGGCATCTACCACATCATGGACTGTTTCGATCTTACCGAAACTACAATTGAACTGTGAGGCCTCATGCTTCTTCGCGACATCTGTACCACCCAGCCAGAGTGTGCGGCCAGAGGTCAGAGCTTTTCGAGCAAGCATTAGTTCACGGAACTCATTCAGTTCACCAAGTTCACCTTGGTTAAGTTTATCAGCCTTGGCTCGTTCCCACAGCCATTGCTGGTGGCCGATCACTCGGTCCACTGTAGCCTCCCAAGTCTCGAAGACTGTGCCTTCATCATTGAGGGGCCGGTTGTATGTTCTGCGTGTTACCACACTTGCTCGAATGTCACTCATCTATTGTCACCGCTTCCTTGTAGCGTCCCGCGTTCCATACGAGAGGCCAACTTATCTAAATTATTTTGTGCTAATACTGAGAGGGATAGATTGTGCTGCCGAGCAAGCTCACTGACGAACCACAGGACATCTCCTAGTTCATCTAGTACAGCTGCATGTGGGTATGCGTTATCTTTTCGATACCACTTGGCAATCTTACCAGTCAGCTCCCCGACCTCTGAGGTGAGGCCGAGGGTTAAATATTCCAAAGCTTTTTCTTGTGGATATATTGCGGTTGTCGCAGCTAGCTTTTGGTACTTGTCCATGTTGAAGTTCATTTGTCTATCGTCCTGACATAGTAGGCACCCTCACTGCATTGCTGTGCAGCGATAATGTCTTTGAATTGTTGAGGGGTAATCATCAGCACCATGAACTCATCAGTGAACTCATCGTATTGCCGTAGGAATACAAAGCGTTCATCTTGGATGACCTGTAAATCTTCGAGGTCACCCTGTTCGTCTAGTGATGTGATGATGGTGGCGTCATCTTCAAACTCCACCGTGTACATCAGATGCGTCCGATGTAACCTTTGAGGTGATTGTATCCACCTATCAGTTCACCATCAGGCCTAAAGATTTGTGGGACTGTGGTAAGCTTTGCTAGAGCCATTAGTGTTTTGAGGCATGGATCGTCTTCGAGGTAACTAACCTCATAGTCCAAGTCCTCTGCCTCTAACAGGTTCGCAGCTTCCTTACAGAACTTGCAGGTCTTGGTGGATATCACATGAAACTTACTCATAAGATACTATCCCCCCGTAGCTGGTTGATACGCATCTGGGCGTACCTCATTACCTTTTTAAGATCGGTGACCTCACTCTCTACAGGGTCCATGCCATCATAGATTTTACTACCGGCTCTGAGAGAATACTTGATGATGTTACCTGTGTGGAAAGGTAACGAGTTACGCATGATGAACTCGATGGGTTCTATGTCGAACTGTGTGTAGTGCGCTGGGCGATCTACTATGTCGGGGGTGTCCATAGGATTACCTTTCCTGTGCTGAAGTCAAAGTCAGACGCACGGCAGATACGAGCAACCCGTGCCTGTGTTAGTGCAACTTCCTCTGAGAGTTTCTTTTTGGAGTAGGCGTTAACCACAGCTGCCCACATCTCCATCAATGTCTGGCAACCGTCCAAAATTTTTTCTGCTGTTTTCTCACCGCAGCCAGCCAGACCTGCATACCCATCCACTGGGTCACCTGTCAGGGTCTGCTTCATATGTAGGTAGTCTGCATCAAACTCAGAGATGGTGCGGACTTCCTCATCCTTAGCAGGATTGAACAGCTTACCGGGGATAGTGGCGAGGTCTTTGTCCTCGGACACAATCACACAGTCAGGCTCGTTGGTGGAGGTGATGCCTAGTAGGTCATCTGCTTCCATACCCTCAACCATAACAGCTGACATCTCACTCAACAGGTACTGACGCAGTGCGTTCAGTGTCATTGGTTTGCGTGTCTCTTTGCGATTGGATTTGTAGCTGGGCAAAATATCTTTGCGCCAGTTCTTAGGATCAGTGATGAACATGTGGAATTCACCGTCACCCAATGCTGTCGTGATACGATGTAGATACTTATGTATATACTCGATACCTTCAGCCTCGTAGGCATGCATAGTCCAGAAACCGTCACCCCAGTTGATTGGAGTTTCGGTAACTGTCGCAGCTTTGAAGGCAACGATATCAGCATCTATAAGATACTTCGTCATTGCATCTTCCCCCCCTCGCAGGAGAACAGATCAGCGCCACCATCTTCAGGGTCTTTAAAAGACATGATGGACAGACAGATGAGTGCAGCATCGTGAACCATGTTCTGCATCTCTTGGTCTTCTAGGTTCGGGTGGACCTCGGCTAACCGGGCGACACATTGAGCCATGTTCGATATTACTACTAAGCTTACTTCATCATTCATTGGTCAGCGCCTCCCAGCTTGCTGGATATAAAGATGCCATCTGTTCACCGAGTAGCTCGGCAAAGTCTCTGGTCTCTTTCTGTGTGTCAGGTTTGATCCGCAGGTTATAAACTCGCGACCAGAACAGAAGACTGCCGGTCCACACCCACTCAGTGATGGCACCCTGCGGAAGGATAGCTCTAGCCTGTTCCGCACAGATGCCCAGAGCCACCATCTTATTGTAGGTAGCAATCGCATCGATGCAGATGTCGTGGTATTCCTCGAGGAACTCCTCGGACCTACGGTGTGGGTCAGGGGATGAGCCTTGCTTTACGTCAGCCGCAGACGCCCGAAAGAAGTTGGGCTTCCAGTAGGACGGTGAGGTCTTGATGTACCTGCGGCTCTCTTCATTCCATGTGCCACCCACTTGGTGCTTTGCCAGTTGTCGGCTCACAAAGATTGGTGCGGAACACCTGAAGGTAGCTTGAGGATGTGAGAAGGGATGCAGGTGTTTCTCTCTAGCGAGAAAGTTAATGAGGCTCTGGTTTCGACCAGCACCATAGTTGTCAGCTTGCTTGGAGAATGAAACACGGGCTGCATCCACAACAAGATCGTCTGAGCCGTGATGGCCCATGTATGAAACGTCTAGCATTAGTAATCCTTAACGGTTAGATTTTGATAAACTTTGGGATGTTGAATGTGTGAACTTCACGATGACAGTTGGCACACAGGAGGTGACACTTGTCCGCCTCCTCTAGCAGGCTACTCCAAGATCGTTGGAAGTTTGCCTGAGACATACCAAACTTCTTTTGCATCCCATCGTGATGATGGAAGTCAAAAACATTTGGATGGTATTCCTCACCACACCTTTCACATGAGCCGCCCTTGTACTCAACCAAGTCTCGCTTGCGCTGTTGTACAAAGGCTCTCATCTTTATTGAGTGTGGTCGATCAGTGCGTGTCTGCCCAATGGTTACCGACTTTGTATTCGCCGGTGATTGGACATCTGAAGTTAAAGTGTTCTCCGGCAAGCTGAAAAGATTTAACTGCTTCTGATCCGATGTCATCAGCAATCTCCTTTCGAGCTATAAGTTGAACTTCGTCATGAATGTGTGCTACCTGCGCCCAATCCTCACCCCACTTGTACCCTTTATCGGTTAGATTTTGGTACAAGAAGACTGTGGCTTGCTTTGCAAGTATGGCCCCAGCACTCTGCAGTAGGGTATTGAGTGCAGCATGTTCACTGCGGACCTGTAAGACCCTACCGTCTAACCCACGCAGGTGACCGTTCTTCTTAACGGCAGCTGCAATAGCTAGGCGTAGTTCCTTGATGGCTGGGGTAGCTTTCATGAACTTAGTGATAAGCTGTTTACCTTCTTTATCGGAGCCACCTACGATGGACCCGATCTTGGCTGGACCTGCCCCATAAAGGAAAGCATAAATGAAGGACTTCGAACTGGAACGCGAAGGTAAACCTGCAGCTGCCTGATTAACGGAGTGTATATCCCCGTTCAGCACGACATCCGTATAGGCACCGTCATCGTACCGAGCCATCATGTGGGCTAGGCATCTGAGTTCGAGGCCAGAAAGATCGGCACCCACAAGCGAGTAACCAGCCGGTGCATGGAATAACGATCTGCACTCAGTTCCGTAGGGCGCATTGATACTGGGCGTTTGACTAACGTTTGGCCTGTTGTGTGTACAGCGCCCAGTGGCGGCACCATTGGTATTAACTTGTCCATGTATCTTTCCGTTCTTTACCATCTTGAGCCAAGCATTCTGACCGACAGCCAGCTGACCGATCCGTTTGTTGAGCATCAAGTATTCGTCAAGGAGTTTAGCTTCAGGGTATTCAAGTTCTGCTAGAACGCTTTCATCGACCTTGGGTTTGCCTTGGTCTGTGAATGCCACGGGGGTCCAGCCCCGCAGCTTTTGCAATCTGTCTGCGATGTGGTCTCGGCTAGCAGGGTTGAACACAACCTCTTTCACTTTGTAGGTCTTCACGCCTTTGACGTAACCTCGGGCCTTGTTGTTGACCTTTGGTACGAATGGCTCTCGGACTTCCCAAGGCTCGAAGGCTGACTGTAGTTCAGCTTCAAGTTCAGCTTGGCGACCCTGCAACTTAGCGAGAAGCTTGTGTGCCTCTGCCTCGTTGAAGTGAAAGCCATGCCGCTCTTGCTTTCGGATAACATGAGCGAAGTCATGCTCGAGTTTAACCGACTGTGCGCTGGGCTTCTTTGACATGATGAAGTTGTAGAATGTTAGGTTGGCTCTACAGTCTTGGACGCAATAGGTTTGCATAGCTTCAGACCACTCGGCCCATCCACCATCATACTCATCCTTGTGGTTACCCAGCCTCAAGCCCCATGCCTTCAAACCATGAGACCCTATCAGCTGCCGAGGGAACTCAGCACCTTGCGGTTTCTTGATGTAACTGAAGTCGTTGTTCTTGAGGTCAGGCCAGACCAGCCGGGACATAATCAACGTATCATGTATCTCTCCGGTGTACGCAAAACCGTACAGCTTTTCTAAAGCAGGGAAGTCGAAGCCTTGGATGTTGTGGCCTGCGAGTAGCTCTGCGTTCTCAAGATATGTGAGACCATCTGCGATGGATACATAACCTTCTTGATCTGCACAGCTTAGGACTTCTTCAGTGTCCATGTCGATGAGGACTAACGAATGACATACATCAAGTTCGTCTAGCAGTCCGTTGGTTTCGATATCAAATAGAATACGTTTCATGCTGTCCCTTTCGACTAGCTCGTTAAAAGTCTGATGACCCATCATCACCTTCGAACACTTCAGGGTCTTGAACCTCAAGCATTCTGCCGGTGTCTGCGTTGTAGTGAAGGTAGCAACCCACACCCGTTAAACCTGAGTGGCGGTTTTTTAATACTCGCATGGTTGCTACGTTAGGGTTGTCGCCCTGTTGGTTACGCTCAACCCCGATGCACATATCGGATAACTGAGCGATAGCCGCTGAACCCCGAAGGGAATTAAGCGAAGTCTGTAGGCCTTCTTCCCATCCCTTGTCACCCGATGGGCGGCGAAGGTGGGACACAAGGATCATGCCGATGCCGGTTTCCTCGACCAAAGAACGAAGCGATGTCATTATTCGGTCGATGGATTTACGCTCGTCTACCGAGTCATCAATACCTGAAACAACAATGCTGAGATGATCGCGGACAATCCAGCCAACGCCACAGCTCTTTGCAAGGAATTTGATTTTACTGAGGAGGCTGTCGTGAGCAAGCGAACCGAAATGATCGTAGAGATAAACACGGTTGCTACCAACGGTGTCATCGTAAGCAGACTTGAGAGTATCATGCGTTACTCCTTCTCTTGAAAGGTGAAGGGGCTTGTCGATTGCCAAACCCATAAGCCCCAGAGCCGTGCGCTTCACGTTCTCTTCGAGGGCTATGTAGCCAATGGTCTCGCCTTGTTTGATTAGGTGGTATGCAATTTCTCTGCACACCTGAGACTTACCAACACCACTTCCTGCGGTGATGGTTACTAGCTCACCCCTTCGCATACCTCTGGTCTTCTCGTTGAGACCTGCGAAGGGATAGGGGATTGAGGGTACTTCCTCATCGTGGGCTATGCTGTCCCACAGGTCTATGCCGTTGATGATACCATCAGGGCGGTAGACCTTAGCAGCCCACATAGCATCGATCAGCTCCTTGTTCTTACCCTTGACCAGCATGTCATTGGGGTCTTTCTCAGGGAGCCTAGCGATGTGGGCTTTGCCGGGAGTGAGGAGTTGGGCAACCTCGAGGGCCGCTGCATCCCCAGCCTTGTCGTTGTCGAACATGATGATGACACGCTCGAAGCTTTCTACAAACTCTAGCTGCTCTTGAACACATCTCTTGGCTGACTGCGCGCCTGACTTAACAGAGCAAGTTGCAAATTTATTGCCTTGCGCCTGTGACATGGAGAGACAATCAATCTCACCCTCTGTCAGGACCAGCATGCGACCACCCTCTTTCCAGAGGTGCTGACCGTAGAGGCCAGCTGCCTTAGCATCACCGAGGAACTTGAAGGTCTTGTCTGCGAAGCGAACCTTCTGGGCCACCACAGTACCTTCAGCATTGCGGTAGTTTGCAATCTGAACTGGTTGGCCTTGGTATTCACCAATGGTGTACCCGAATTTCTTGCAGGTATCCTCAGTCAGCTTACGCTTTGGCAGTGAGTGTGCCTCACCGAATGGCAGTAAGCCTGCCTTTGGTTTGGACTGTACGAATTCTGTCTGCATACCTTCGACCTTCTTATAAGATTGACAAGAGAAGCAGTAAGAACCGCCATCGCTGTAGACCGCCCGAGCATCGGACGATCCGCATTCGCAAGATGTGTGATAAAGTAGTGTGCTATCCGAGTTTGTATTCTGCATACTTGGCTCCATTCGGTGCGCGTTTCATGAGGGTTTTGATAGCCAACCCCTGTTCACGCAGACGTTGGATACAAACAGCCAAGCGCCAGACGCCGTAGTTGCTCTGGGCTTCCAGCGGTGAGATGGAACCGTATTTTTGTAGGTGAGTTTTTACAGTAATTGTTTGTGACATATGTCATCTCCTAGTTGTCAGGATTTTTTGGTGGGAACATGCCGTACCAGAGGACGATCAAAGCCTCCAAAGGCCAGACCAGTGAGCCAATGATCCACGGGATCAGTGGGGTCTCATCACTTTCTTCAGCGATGATGTCGGCCATCAGGACACAGCCGAGTAAGTAGAGAATGATTGCCATCCTCGCTCCTTTAGAAAAAGAAAAGGCCCACCCGAGGGTGAGCCAGTTGAGGGAGAAACTATTAGTGCAACCTAATCGATCACTGAGATGACGTTACCTGTTTCATACCAGTGACCAGCATCGAAGTTCGGGCAGGTCTTCATCTTGTCGAAGTCAGTATGACCGGCGACTTTAGCGATTGGAAAATGCTCTTCCTTCCACTCATCGATCAGCTTACGCAGTGAGGCGTATTGCTCATCTGTATAGTTAACCTCTGGTCCATGTTTGGATTTAGTCATACCGCCGATCAGACAGATGCCTCGAGACTTGCTGTTCATACCTCGAACATGAGCGCCGGTTCGGTGAAGGGGGCGACCCTCTTCAACTGTACCATCCCGCTTAATTACTGCGTGATAGCCGATCATTAGCCAGCCCTTTTCACGATGCCAGCGGTCAATGTCGGCAGCGCCTATGTCCATCTGCGGTGGGGTGTAACTACAATGCACAATGATGTGCGTGATATTATTATTCATCTAACCACCTCTGTGGAACGGTCTTGTCAGCGTAGAGGAAGCCATGCTTCTCACACCACATGCCGTAGGTTGTCTTGGATTGCTTGGAAATTTTTTGTCGGGAATTGGAGAACACAAAGCGTATGTCCAACTCCGGGTGTTGGGCCTTAACTAAAATCATTTGCTGTCTATTATTTGTGATAAATCGGCCTTTCGATTCAACCACAATAGTCTTGCCTGATTTAGTCTTGATCCAGAAATCGGGGGTGTACCTAGCGTTGCGTGAAGGTACGACCCAGTTGATTACTTGTGTTTCGTATTCGTACTCAACACCCTTAGAACGAAGATCGGCGGCGAGGCTTTCTTCTAGCCCCGACCGCCACCCATGCTTAATCGCATTCGCTCTTACAGAACTTCCAAGCTTGCGCTTAGAAGTCTGCGTCATCAGCAATGGCTCCAGCTGCGCTGTCAAAGGAGTCGGCCACGAAGCCATCTTCTTTATCGAACATGCTGACAGCATCAGCACCGCCACCCATAGCAGCCAGTTGGATTACCTGTACGGCGCTGGGCCGCAGAGATACACCGACTGTCTTCGATGATGCCATCGCGTATGGGAATACTGTACCGGCAACGCGGATTGTAGACCCGCCGGTCACGTTGGCATTAGTAGGCTGCTTGTTGCTGTCATACAGGGCGACTTTCATTTCCAGAGTGTCTCCACGTTTGGTTGTGATACGAGCCTTCTGTTTGAACTTGAACAGATAGGAGCCAGTTAGGTTACCTTGATCGTCTACCTCTTCCTCGTAGACATCTGCGGAATTATAACGAGCAACTTTGGGGTCAGCCTTAGCTTGATCCGCTTTGTACTTGTCGCGGATACCTTCAAGCTTTGCGATCAGGTCTTGGCTTTCTTCAGCGCCTAGCCGCAGCTTGACTGTGTACTCACCGTCCGCGTTAAACTTGGTATCCGGCGTATTAAGCTTGGGCCACACCGCAATTCCTTTGGGAGTTACATAATCGGTCATGGGTTATCCTTTGATATGTTGATATTTTTGGACATCAATACCCGCTTCCAGAAGTCGGGCCTGTACATCCACAGGAACGGGAACGCCGCTCCGGCGGTAATATTCAGCGATATTGATGAGTGTGTTTGCGTCCATAATGTGACCTTTCGGTTTTGTAGGAATGCTATAGTGCAACCTAATCGATATTCGTTAGAATTAAGCGAAGAAGAACTCCGAGTGGATGACTTGAGTAACGTCCAGATCACCTTTGTCTGGCATTGTAGGTAACTCCCTGCCGATCAGGCTTTCGCATTGCTCTTTGAACATCAGGAAAGGATCATTGTCTTGATACAGGGTGACGAAGGTATCCCGCAGGCAAGCACCGAGCATCTCAACGTCAGCTGCGTGACAGCCAAAGCTATCGTGGATCATAGCGAAGTGAGTTACCCCATTATGCGCAGCCAAGTTGACAGTCATGCGAAGGTGGCAGCTGTCGTTTGCGTGTACCCAGTTCGGAGATACGCCATTACCTTGGCGGCGCGTATCCAGCTTGTTCTTGATGGCCTCTTGGATCGTCAGGTAGACCAGCTTGTCACCAAACTTTGTCTTCACCCTGCGCTTCTTCATGTCAGGGTAGTTCTGCATTACCGGCATGCCATCGAGTGTAGTCCAGACAATTGGTAGGTTCTCTTTGGCTAACTCTCTGGCACAAGCTTGCAGCCAATCCATACCATCCTTCGCAGCAATTACTGTCTCGTTGATGGCGTCCCAGATATGTTTGGCAAGATACATAGAAGCTTCGAACTCACGATCCAACAGTGGGCTAACATAGCTAGCATCCTCTTGGGTCCGCTTGTCGTCTGTCTCCAAGATGTATTCCTGCACAAAAGCACGGGCAGAGAAGAGCGTAGAGCCATAGACGCGGGTCATCGCCATACGTTTGCTAGCCTTACGGCTCAGACCGTAGTCCAGACAAGCCTGCGCCATCGATTTCAAGTCGGTATTCGTTAGATCAGCCCGTACTTTTACAATCGCCTTGTCGATAACTGTCTGGTAGATATCTGAGGGGCGGTCATTGGGTATAAGATTGACCGATGCGGCACCTACAGGGTCACGCAGTGCAGCTGAGAAGTGCTGCAAGCCAGAGCATGATCCATCCTTGGCGACAGGGATGTAGTTTACATGGTCATACCCATTTTCACAGTAGCCTGCCCACTCAAAACAGAACGCCAAGAAACACCAAGGGCTGTCAGCTTCCTTAGCCCACCAGAGGTCGCCCATAGGATCGGTAGCTACCCGGCAGATCATATCTGACCGCTCAACTACCCAATCAACACGCTCCTGCATCGATGCCTTGTCATAACCGAAACAGTTAGCACCGTGGATGGCTAGCTCACACGCAGCCTCGTTAGTTCCGAGCGGTTTACCATCGGAGAACTCAAGCAACCCCTTGCCAAGGTCGTTTGACTGGGGGTTCAGGAACATTGGAGTGCTGTAGCACCGGCCACGAAAATCCATAGTGACCGGAAAGTAGATTGCTTCATACCGCGAGAACTCTGTCGCGATATTATTCAACGTACCAACCATGCGGCGTTTAGATTGCAGCCTGACGTTCTCATCATAGACAGCTGATGCTTTCTTTTTCCACCTTTTGAAGTCTACCTTCTCATCATCCGTCAGGGTCTTAGTGTCCCTATCAGCTGCGAAAGGTAGTGGCGGTTTCGGTATATCCTCGCGGCTCGGTAAGTCACCTACAGGTAACCCGCGTTCCCAGATCATCTGAAATACAACCAACACCCGCTCATTCACCTTCCAAGGTGTCTTCTGGATTGTGTTGACAGCATCATAGACAGGCTGCATCTGGTCACCCATGCTCTCAATCTCTTCGAGGTAGTTTCTGTTCTGAGTTTTGATGAGGGTCAGGGTGGGGGTGTGGTGTGTCAGATATCCCCCGCCTCTCGGGCCGGTCCAATCCACAGGTGGCACAACCATTGGGAGATAGATTGGGCTTAGTAGCTCGGCAGCTGCCCTGTTGTTTTCGATGAAGTCATTCACCTTCTGAGTTGGGATAAGAATTTTGAGTGTCTTTCCCTTCGCATTCTTTTTGGATGCTAGCTCTACAAAACCTGTGGTATCCATGAGGATGTCGATCAGTTTCATACCAAGGTGAAGCTTGTCATCCTTGGACCAGCTGACCCATGTGTCGCAGTAGCGATTGTAAGCAGATACAAGCTCACCTCTGCGGCGGCTGCGTGTCTTCTCTTTCTCGCTCATTATTGACTTCAGTAACCAAGGTTTCTGTTTCTCGAATGAGGCAAGCCGCAGCTCATCCTCGAGGGCTTTCGATACATTGATTGCGAGGTCTTGCAGGACAGCCTTCTTGGTGATGCGGTCCAGCACCACCTTTGCAGTGAAGAACGCTAACACATCCGGCTCAAACATCTCCATGTATTTGACGGCTGTCATCTTGGTGCCTGCACGGCCACTCTTAGCCTCTGCTATGGTCTCCATAATTCGATCAGAGATACCTTCAATAGCTCTCTTCATAAGGGCTGCGCCGTAGTAGGTGCTAGCCTCTTCATCCTTTTCAATCTTTTTGGTGTGTTCGTTCTTAAACCGAGTGATGGTTGCAGCTCTAGCTCTCATCTCGATTGCTTCTTGAGTCAGGTACAGATCGTTGGTCATTCTGTTTATCCTTTAGTTATGTTGAAGGGGGTGGCAGGGGCTATAGTGCAACCTAATTGCATTGGTGCATTTTGATGGTGCATGAAGCCGTACTTTCTCGCCGGAACTCGTTAGAATTGATTTAAAGAAAAGACCTACAAATAACCCATAAGAATATGGGCTAATCATAAGTCTAATCGTTAACAATTTGTGTGGGAGTAGTGCAGGTTTCTGTGACCCGTTATCGGGTAGATTTTAAGCACCGGTATTCGCACAACTAAACAGGGAGATGTTAAGATTGTATGTACCAATGCACCAAGGCTGCACCGAAAACGTACCATCTCCCACACAAATCATTTATGCCCTCGCGGACACTGTTGCCAATCGGTCGAGCGCCTCTGCGGCGTCATCCAATTTGCTTGGTATAAAGTGAGCATATCGCTGGGTCATCTCGATATTTTTATGACCCATCCATGCCATCACTGATCTGATATCCACACCTGCTCCCAGCAATCGGGTGCAGCAAGTGTGCCGCAGCATGTGAATAACAAATTGAGCATCATCACCGAAACCAATCTCTTCACGCATGTGCTGCCACACCCGATAGAGTTTGCGCTCAGATATGTGACCAAAGACCAGCTCAGTGTCTCGAGAACGCTCGATATACAAAACCTGCACGATCCGCTTGACCCTCGCAGTCATCTTGATGGTGCGCGGCTCGTTGGTTTTGGTTTCCCAAATGGTCATGCGGCCAGTCTTCAGGTCCACATCGTCAAACCGCAGGCGCAGTGCCTCGGTCTTGCGCATACCTGTGTCGATGTAGAACGCTATCAGATCGGCAAAAGCCTCGCGGCCTGTGTTATGGAACCATTCCATCACCCGCAATTCTTCAGCCTCTGATAGGAACCTGCAGCGGCCTT
>Ga0222719_10002071_pt1 | contig 18724 bp, 15 predicted proteins | sample C33_34DmetaG_FD_165039 | JGI IMG/M metagenome (GOLD analysis project Ga0222719, IMG submission 165039) | Estuarine water microbial communities from San Francisco Bay, California, United States - C33_34D | ecosystem: Environmental > Aquatic > Marine > Unclassified | place: USA: California... | reverse complement strand
TGCTGGGCAAGTGACGATGATCATATTGACTTAAAAGGTGCACCGGTACCTCTTCCTCATCATTTCGAGATTCATCCATGACAAGCTTTTCGACTTCCAAAGGACTGACTTTGGAATGCACAATGTCACGGTTAATTAGTTGAGCCGATGTCGAAGTCGTTGTCGAGATCGCCGTACCGTTCGTTGTGGAGGGTGTGGGACAACGAGGAGTGGTGGTCGACGATGCAAGCTGACACCACTTTTGCCATGCAGATGACTCTGGTGGTGGACCTGTACGATGACAATTCGTGGCATTCAAGGAAGGTGGCAACACGGGATCCTGGTTTTTGAGGTCGTTATTGTCTTGAGAGTGTCGACTCATTAGGAATGGACGATGCTGGGATGATTTGTTCCAGAATGACCAAAATCTTTCGTGATGATTTGATGTTTCCGCAGAATTACAAGAGGTTGAGGTGGTAGGTATTGAGTTAACGCAGGTTGGGAGTACGATAATCCCTACGCTTGTTAATAGTAGCCCCTGAAAGTTTCTCGCAACGAGGCGACGACGACTCTTCGTCTTTGGTCCGACTGCCATGGGTGCATTTGCATGGAGTTCGCTTCGCATGGTAGTAGCGATTAACTGTTCTTCCGTTGACGTGTCTGTGCGTCTGGCCCCGTAGTATCTATGAATGCGTGTAAGAGGGTTAGTAGCTAGTATCGGTAGAAGTTGCGCTGCTCTTGGTGTTTGTTTACTTTTCAATGAGAAGACTTGTGTGTTGTGTGTCAAGTGTCAACCCATCACAGGATCGAGCGACTCGGTCTCTCCCTGACAAGGGTGGTCCAGCAAAACGGAAGCCGTGCATAGATTGCTTCGTGACATGGCCAGCTGCTTATCGGTTCTTATCGGTTTGTCGGCTTCGCATCCACTTGACATGGCATGATGGAATGGATCGTCGGTCGTTTCGATAGTTCGCTTGTCATACGAGTATGTCATGTCACCATGGTTTTGTCCGTGACAGGTTCATTTCGGACCTTTGTGATGCCATGTTCGTGACTTAAGTAGTCACGTTTATGTTTCACGTTATTTCACGTCGTGGCTTTCTTTGCATCTTGCCAAGGATCCATGTCCATACAACCTCGCCCTATTCGAAGCAGACTTCTTCCTTTGGTAACCATACGACCCTACCAACAATAAAGCTTTGATAGATATGTCGACGTTGCATTCGAATAACCAGGGTCACGTCCAAGATCGACAGCAACTGTTTGATTCGTCCGAACGAAGTAGTAGCATTCGTCATCGTCGCCGTCGTCGTGGGGATCGCGGCGATCGTTCTTCGACGACCGCTTCCGAAGCCCAGCATATTCAAAAATCCTTACAGCATACACAACACTTGCTGAGTGCGGAATTAGAACGCGTACAAAGTGTCCAACAAGCGTTACAACAGGATCAAGAATTATTACAAGATACCTTGGACGATCATTCATCTCTCAATATCAAACAAGCTAAAAAAGCCTTGACAAATTTAGAACGCGCTCAGAAACAAGAACAACGTGTCTTGTTGGCATCCATTATTTTCTTTTGGTCCGTCGTGGTGTATATTTTATGGTCACGATTGGTCTTACACGTTCCCTTTTTAGATGCCCTGGTTGGTTTTGTGACGGATACAATATGGCAACGAATAATGCCACTTGTAAAGTCCAAGCTTACAACAACAACAGAGTAGTAAACACGTAATTAACGGTGGCTACCTGCCCAGTAATGACATGGCGGGTCACTCGATCGAGATTGAAAAGACTGGTCCATCAAAATGATAATTCTTTTTTGTTTACTAAATACACACGTTTTTGGTTTGGTAACAATCCAACAACTTGTTCGAATGCATGCATGTTTTTAATCTTTCTCATAGTTTGGTCATGTACGGCAGTGGATTCCACAATCGTACCATGTGTCAACTGTTCAATTCACGTTTGGCAAATAGTTGATACTTGTTGGTAGCTTTTCGATGCAAGTAACAGACTTATAGATTGCCTTTTTCCGCCGCATCTTAGATGTTACGTTTTTTAATATTTCGGTAACACAATTTTATCGGCGTAGGGCGCATGTCCATCTTCATATTGATTGGTAGGTAATTTGAATAATTTACGACGAATGGGTGGAATGACGAGTGGCATGGTAATACCCAACAATGCCCAAGCACAACTTAATGCGACGACCGGTTGACGATGAACAAATCCACGAATCCAACCCTTGGGCATGGTTCGATGCAATACCAAGGCTGCTCCTCCCATGGTACTCACCACAGCAACTTCATGACCATCGTAATGAACCATATTTTTTCTGTTTTATTATTTTTGTTGTTATTTTCGGAAAAAAAATAGTAAACGTGTGTGCAATACCACAAAGAATGATTCTGGAGAAAAAAATAGAACCACGATGATCATGAGAGGAGGACAAAAAGAATACTAACGAGATAGACAGCAGACTCCTCCGGCGTTGGCAGTCTCCTCGAAGTGTTCTCACGAGACACTTGGTTCGACGTCTAGTGCAGACACCCTGTATAGATCATCCATTGATACTGAAACTCACTCAATCACTCACCTACAACAAGTTTACCACGTCAACGAACGACCCAAGATGCCAAAGAGGTAACGCGTGTCTGTCAATCCAAGACAAGAGTAATGTGTCGACCCGAGTTGTTGTTGTTTGTTGCGGCTCGGTGCTCGTGCGTTGGTGACGATGTGTTTTCATAGTTGGGTGGATGTGCTCTTTATTTTAGTACAATAAGGGTAGAGCTTAAACAAAGATCCTCCGCCTTGGCTGCACCTCGCGTTGACCATGAAGCATCTTTCAACCGACGACATACCAAACCTACTATAGTTGGATTGTGAATCCTTGATTGACACTCCACACCCCCATCTGCCGTAATTGAGTTCCGATTTCAGTGATTGATTGATTTATTGATTCACGACAAGTCGTCCAGCCGCATCCTATTCAAAACGATCGATTTCGATTTCGTCATGGCATCCACCTTGAAAGAGTGGATCAACAGTACGTATCTTATCTTGACTGTTTCGTTTCGTGTCTCTTGCGGTCTTTGTACTCACACGCATACATGTGTATATGTTTTTGTTTCTGTAGAATCCGTCATGGTGGTAACCAGTGATGGACGACTAATTACGGGAACCTTGATTGGTTTGGATCAAGTTCAAAATTTAATATTAAACAATTCTCAGGAATACGTTTACAATGGCACTTCTACTACGAATGATAAAGATGAAAGTACGACAGAACAAGTTCCTTTGGGATTGTACGTCATTCGAGGAGATACCGTGTGTTTGGTAGGAGAACATGAGGAATCGAGTGGCAGTGTACTGGAACAAACAGCCGATCCACTTCCCAGTGTCCAACAAGTCTTATTTTGATAGTACACTTACAGAATGGTATGGTATGGCGACTGACACAGTCGTATATAACATATTCGCACACAAAGTGTCTTGGGGTAGTGGTCATTCTCTGGTTCGGGGAGCTTTCATTTGCGCCAATGACGCAGTAGGGACGGTAGCTGGCATGGTGGAATTTTCCGTGTCTTTGGTCTCGGGTCTTTCCTTTTCTCGACTACGACTTTGAATACTTTCCTTTGAATACGCTCCATGACATAATGGACCGTTGTACCTATCCAATGCGAAAACAGCGGCTACCTGTTTCGACTGTGAATCGGCCATGGTGGACGAAAGCGATTGAGCTCGTCGAAAGCTTTGAGTAACACAAACGCATCCTTCTCTCCTTCAGAAGTGAATCGTTGTAACTACAAAACAGTCATTTACAAAGTACTACTTTAACCTCGTTGTCGACCATCAGGTCACAAGCCGAGACAACATTATAGAATTCGCAGTTCCGTCCTCGTACCCTTCAGGAATTCATCTCAAATAAACTTGACGACAACGTACAAGAGCAACAGTACAAGGACAATCCGACCAATGAGTGGTACCGCCATAAAGGCACCGTAGACATCCTTGACAAAGGTCATGAAATAGTTTGCCATGCTGTAATTTTCGTCCATACCGTCATCAACCGCATGACTGCTCGGTGCCAAGAGAGCATTGCGCATGGAATCCATACCACCGCCATCATCATCATATTCTTCCTCGATAGTCACGGAAGGATTACTATAGTATTGTTCTCCATCATAATTTCGTGCCTCTTGTGATGTTGAGGTTGTGGTTTCTAATGCGGCCATGCCACGCTCCATGCTGGAATGAATGTTTTGCCACGCACTGGCAAAAAAACTACTATTACCAAGTTCATGCGGTTGTTGTGAGGAGGACGAATGTGATGCTGGTCCCCCTCCAGCAAAATTTTGTTCAGCGGCATTGGGATTGTACTGTGGAACCGTCGGTGTCATTTCCGAGGACGATGGGGTGTTGTTGGTTGTCGTCATAGACGTGGATTGTTGTGGCATGGAGATCGTACTGGGAGGAGGCGTTGTGGCAGTTGGTGGTTGTGGCGTTTGCTGTCCTGATGAAAGAGATTCTCGTTGACGTTGTAGACGAATGCGTTCCAACAGGGACAAGTTGGAACGCTGTGACGATTGAGAGGCAGCATCATCGTCCGCACTGATAGTGCTGTTGTTGAGAGGAGTTGTCGACTCGTCCATGTCAGTCGGCCTTGTATAAATGCGCAGCAGAAACACAAGATGATAAGGTGGAGACAAGGGATTGATCTATTCGGGCGACTTTGATCTTTGTTCCTTCAAATGACAAACAAGTAATCTTGTTCTGTGTTAGTTAGATCGTCTTCCGCCATGGTTGCGCTCGGCGTGGTGCCGCGCAACAGTTTTGAAAATCCGAACACATTCAGACGTTACCTAAGGTTGGAGTTAATTACCCTCATATGAAACGTCTGCAACGTTCTTGGATTCCTGATTCTCTTCTTAAAAGTGACGTGTTTGTCGTCATCGCCATTTTTGTGGGATTTGGACCCTTCACGATGCATCGAAGGGGTTCTTGATGGCCTCGGCCCTTCTACCAACGATGACGGTTGTTGCGAACCAATACCCAACCAGCGGTTGTCATTTTCAAGATCCGGTTGATTGACTTTGTTCTCTCGTGTCCCCTTTTGTAGTTCAACACTCCGTACCGGTCTATCCATCGCTGTCGAACGGAACCCATCTCAAGAGCTCCCACACGCTTCTCAAAAAACAAACCAATCAAGATATGTTTGCTGCTTTTGCTCGCCCCGTGTCCACAAAGTCTCGATCGATTATTTTGTCCTTCCGAAGCATGTCGTCAATTCCCTCTACCATGAAGGTACGTTTTGCTCTTCTTTCACCAGACTCTCTCGGCTAGTCTCCGCATTGGTCTCTGTGGGAAAGAATGTCGCTGTCTAACACATTCGTAATTTCATCGACCTGTCTTACAATCTTCATAGGCGGCTGTCGTCCGTGAAACTGGCGACGCACATGCCCTAAAGGTAGAGAAAGATTACCCCGTACCCTCCATGGCTCCTGGACAAGTCTTGGTCAAGAATGAGTTTGCGGGTATCAACTTTATCGATACCTACCATCGAAAGGGATTGTACGAGCGTGAATTGCCCTTTGTCGGCGGACAGGAGGGTGGTGGTACTGTTGCGGCTGTTTCTGATGAAGCGGCTGCGCAGGGTGTCAAAGTTGGTGACCGCGTGGCTTACTCTGTGTTTGGTTCCTATGCGGAATTCACGGCTGTCCCCGCAGCCAAGCTCTTGCCTGTTCCTGATGGCGTTGGTATGGATGTGGCAACGTCTTGCGTTGTACAGGGATTGACGGCTCATTATTTGACTACCTCTGCCCATGCGGATTTGATCAAGCCTGGTGAGTGGTGCTTGATCCATGGTGTTGCCGGTGGAACCTGCCAATGGGCAGCACAAATGGCCAAGATCCGTGGATACAAGGTAATTGGTACCGCACCCAAGGGCAAAAGTGACATTGCTAGCGGCCTTGGTTGTGATGAGCTTTTGTTGCTCGATGAAGTTCCAGGTACTTCTTATGAAGACTACGAGTCTATGGACGTTACTGCTAAAGTGATGGAAATCACGAACGGTCAAGGTGTCAAGTGCGTCATTGATGGAATTGGAAAATCTACTATGGATATCTCCATCAACTCTTTGGCTCGCCGCGGTATTTTCGTTTCGTTCGGAAACGCCAGTGGAGCGGTCCCTGCCTTTCCTGTGTTGAGATTGATCGGCAAGAGTGCTTACGTGACTCGCCCCAAGCTTTTGGATTACATTGTTGACCGCGAAGAGTTGGTCTGGCGCGCCGATGAAATTTTTGGATGGCTCAAGGATGGAAAACTCAGTGTCAGTGTTGATACCACTTTCCCCCTTGATGAAGCTGCGGAGGGCCACCTGTACCTAGAAGCTGGAAAGAGCAAGGGAAAGGTCCTGTACAAGATCTAAAATGAGCCCAGAACATCATTCCGTGAGGTGCACGTAGAAAAAGGTGTTGGTTGGTAATAGTCGAAGGAACGGGATAAACTGAACCTTGATGAACGTTGAGTATTTGTTTTATTCGAATATTAACGTTTAAGATTCTACATTCTACATTCCGTAAGAAAACTCGCGTTGCTGCCGCGATCCTCGCAAGTTCAACTTTGAATCCGATGGCTGCAACCAAGTTGAACTCGGATCTCCGTAGCACTGCCGCAAATGTGCGTACAGTGCACCACGTTGAACATCTTCCTTGAGGATCGACCTCTCGAAGAAGAAGAAAGATAGAAGCATAGTTCAAAAAGACAGGGACGATAAGATTCTTCATTAAACTTTCGAAACAAGAAGATCTAACTCGACCATGAAGTCTCAACAATGCTTCATCCTTGTCTCGGCTCTTGCGACCGCTTGCGTCGACAGCTTTAGCTCGCAGGGCGCGTTTGTTGGGCGCTCCTCGGCACTACATTCTTCCTCATCCATCTCGTCTTCGGCCGGGCATGTTACTGCTCTTCGAATGGACCTCGAACGCGACACAACCCTTGAGTTCAGTGCCGATGTGGCCCGTCGCAGCATTGATGAGATCCTTGAAGCCAACCGCAAGACTAAGATGACTATCGATGAGGCAGAAGCTGAACATGGCATGCCTTGGAAGACTTCCATCGATCCGAAGTCTTCTTTTTCTGAAGCAGGCGAAGATTTGCTATACATGCCATTCTGGGAATGGCAGCTTTCGTTCATGAAGGAAAATTTGACCAACCTTCGTGTTGTCAAGTGCACAAATGAGAAGAACACCGACTTCTCTTTCAACGAGAACAGCAAAAAGAAAGCACGGATCGTAAACATCTGTGCAACCAGTGATGAATACCGAAAGATCCGTATGACCTACTACGACGCTGGGGATGGTGCTCAAGTTTTTAACTCGGTTTGGTACCCCGACCCAAAGTACAATCTTCCTGTTCTCGGAGTCGACTTGCTTGCTTTCAATCGCAAGAAGTACCTTGCCATCGTTGACTTCCAACCGCTCCACTCGGAGGAGGAAGAACACGCCTCTACTTTCGAGCATCTTCTCGAGCCTATCAAGAACAAGTACGACTCATTAAAGGGAAAGATGTCGTCCAAGTTCTATGATGAGACTCAATTCTTCTCTCAGCAAATGCTGTTTGCCCGATTCGAGGACGAAAAGGTCGTCGATCAAGACCTATTCCCCGCCTTCAAACAATACGTCAAGACACACTTGGATCTTGTGCGTGGTACTGAAGCCGACACCGAAAACGTTTCACAAGTCTTGGATAGACAGCGAGCATACGACTCGTACTCTGCCGAACGTGATCCTGCGACGGGCTTATTTGCCGCCATGTTCGGCGCTGACTGGGCCCATGAATTCGTTTACGATTTCCTGTTCTCTCTCAGTGAGACACCGAAAGAAGTCGCGCCCCCGGTGATGCCTCCATTCATGGGTGGTGGTGGTGGTGGACCTCCACCAAAGCAAGGGGCGACTGGAAAAGGGCAGCATGCTCAAAAGGCTAAGCAACCGGCGTTTGTTGGAGCTGGACGGCGATGAACGCACTCTCATCGCGCTTTGTAAACTACATTTACTATTAAACATAGAAGACATTTTTGAATCTTAATCTATCTGCAATTTCCACTAGTCGCCTCGTACTTGATAGATCGCTGTCTAATAGTGTGAGATCATTGCGGATGAACTGGCGACCTCCGGAGCTTCTTGGACTTCGATCGCGTGTACTCTTCTCTTGCTTTACTTTGCATGCTTTCGGGGATTGACATAGTCGGACTTTCATTGTTATTGTCGCTGTTTTAGAAAGTTCGTGAGTCATTAGGTTTCAAAGATGGTGACACAATGCAAAGGTACTGGTAGTCTTTTGGTCAATTCCAGTATCTCTAGATATAAGCAATGGCGCCATTAAACCGAAAGTCCACAATTTTCCAGTTCAACTCTCCTCTCTCTGCGTCATACTCCCGCTGGAAGGCTGCGACGTACGAATTAGCACGGATATCATCTTCACTGCCCTCTACGATTGTACCATCCGACTTTTTCCTCGTACAATTGATTTGCTGGACCATGAAATGAAGTAGAATAATCGGCGCACCCTTCTCCACGTCGTCGGGCTGTGGAGTGGTAGAAACAGTGAGTGAGTATCGGAATTGGAATAAGACTTATAGCTAGATTCACTTTGTGGTGCACTGGTTTTCGTACCTCAATTGCTAAGATTTCAGAGTTCATAATTCCCAAAACATGTGTATCGATTTCTACTCCTTCTTGCTGCCGCGCTGTAATTTCTGCGGCAATCCTCTTAAACACTCCTTCACCTAGCCATGGCTTGAGTTGATTGATTTTCCCTTGCAAAAACCAATTCATAATCTGTGGTAGAGTATGTTCCACAACATCTTCACGCCAATCATCCAAGGTAAAGGTTGGATCCAGTTCTCGCAATTCCGCCACCGCCTGTGCTTCCACGGTTTCCGACGTTAGCGTGTCATATACAGACGATATCCGATACACCCATGGATTTTGTGATGTCTCCCAGGCTTCCTTGGCATCTTCTCGTAAATGGTCAACCTTTTCCTTGGCCTTGGCCGCACCCGATTCGTGGTAAATTTTTTCACCACGTGTCAATACATCGCTAATGATGGGAGCCTCGGTCAATCGTTTTTGCATCCGTTCCCAAGCTGTTAAATTTTCACTTTCATCAATCACCATGATATCTACCGATCCCGTATAGGGCTTTTCCCCTTCTTTGGTCGCAACAGGATGAATCACCTTGTTGATGGATTTGGGTTGTCCGGCTTGTAATAATTCTTGCCACGTCTTTCCTACTTCGTCTGTAAAGGAGGACCACTTTTCGGCAGCCGTTCGTAAAAAGTCATTATGAGAGGAAGATTCAGTGCTGAAAGCATCAGATGCTGTCTCTCCGTCAGTTTGTTGTTGTTTTTTCATCCGATTGACTGTATCGCGCAGTGATTCGGTATTGCCATCGGATGATGTGTCAGCCTCCTCCTTGTCATCGTCCTTTTTCGAGGATGCTGAAAAGGTACGAAACGAATGTTCAAAAGCATGGATGTGACTCGACGAAGAAAAGGAGCACAGTGTATCCACAGAATGACTGTTACAGGAGGATGAGACAACTCGCAGGCAACTTGTTTGTGGTCGTAGGTGAGCAGTAGTCGTGCTAGTGCTCGTTCTCGTTCGTTTCGAAAGGGAGCGCCAAACGAGACGTGAGACGGTCATTTCCAGCCGCAAGACACGATGGAAATAGTAGTAACGATAATCACACACAACGGAACCGAACAATCCGGACTAACGAATCGAAGACAGTAGGTATGAGAAGTGAAAGAGACGACGAGACTGAGCACCATGGAGAGTCGACGAATGGTGAATGGTGTGAGAGAGTGAGATGGATCCTCCACGAACCCTTCCCCTGATGACGTGTCAACTATATCTGCGTCATACTCGTGACTCGACATTATCGAATCGCTGGCAAGTGAGAGAGAACTCGTAGTCGAATAGTTTAGCCTACTATTTTTCAGACAGGCAATGACCAACGATCGAATTTTTAATGCCTTCGCCAGAGTGAGGGCAATCGAACAACATAGACGAGAGCCGTCTTCGGTCGATGGATTCTCGATGGATAGATAGATAGATCGTAGACGACACTCTTGACAATCAACTCTCCCTAATAAAGAGCGCATCCCTCTAGTTATCAATCAATCACTCTCTGGAACTCGTTGCCCATCAAGTGGAACTGGATTTGCGTTTCGAAGCATTTAGACGACGAACGAAAGGAACAACAGACGACAACTAGTTGAGAACTCCATTGATTCGCAACACCATGTCGATCGACATTCATCATCAATGTCTATCTTGGACCAAGCTTTGCTTGTTCTTGTGGTTGTGTCAGGGGACCTTGGGTTTCAATGCTTATTTGAATTCTCTTAATCGACCCGTGCGTCCGCATTGGGTGTCGACGACGACTTCCACGAAATCAGCCTCCTCCTCAAATGATGTCAACTCAAACGACGACGAAAAATTGGCAAACAGTCGTACCACCGAGAATGATTCCCAGACAAACGATCCGTCGTCCTCTTCGACAACATGGGCCTCCATGTTGCAAGAACAGTCACAAACTGGCAGTTCCATCAACAAGAATGGCCAATCTCGGAATTCCGACACGACACGCACCAACAAGAACAAGAACAATGACTATTTAAGTACTCTTGGCATCAAGGAGGATCTTGTTGTCATGTCGCCGTTGGATAGAACTCCTCCGCAAAAGACACCCACCGACTATCAACGAGTCTATCGGACATTGGGATTCCAGAAACAAACCGTTGCCTCTACAAAGAAACAACCACTACAAAAGAAGAATGGTAATAAACCATCACAAGATAGCAAGAGGAGTTCCGACGGATATCTGGATCGGATCATGGCATCGACATCGACAACCTCATCGTCATCCTCGAACGACATGCTGTCAACCACCAAACCTCCCACTACTTTGGATCTTCCCAATGGCTTTCGTACCTTGGATCGATCACCTCCACCATCTACCAATGGTGTGTCGGAGTATCAATCTTTGTACCAAAAACTTTCAACGACGGAATCCGTAACAATCGAATCCCTCTCGCAAGAAATGAAAGAGGTCGAAAATGGAACAGAGAAGGTGGAAGGAAAGAATAACGGGGATGTCAAGGCAGAGAGTGTGGCGTCGTCTCATCCTCCGCCGTCATCTACAACATCTGCTTCTATCGACAAAAGGGACCGACCAGTGCCACCCACGATCAAATCCAATGCCCAGTCTGTACCTGTTGATGGGGCCAAGAAAGAAACTGCCGTGACTACCCCCAAGGTAGAGAAAAAGGAGGAGTTCCAGACGGCTTTCGCATCCTCTGTTACAGCCAACAGCAATCAAATAAAGGACACTGCGAATGGTGCCAAAGAAACTGTGAAGACGACAATGAAAACAGTGTCTCCAGCCAACAATTTGACCCAGTCCTCACTCTCGACCAATGATTATTTAACAGGACTGTCTCCAGCCTCGACACGGGCGCCCAAACCTCTGAAGAAACCTTTGCAGAGTAATGTGCCTCCTTCGATTTCTTCGGATTTCTCCTGGGCCGTGACCGAAGCAAGGGCCGAAAAATTTGGTGTGGGCAACACTCGTGCGCCTGGCAAAACTCAAAAGGTTCCACCGCAAACACGTTTGCGAAATGGAGGATCAATCTCGACTACCCCACGAGCGGATACCGTAAAAGCAACTTCGTCGGGACCTGTGAAATGGGATTCCATGTTGCTATCATCGTCCACACGAAACGATCCGGATGTGGTTCCTCAGAAACCACCTCTGAAGCAAACTTTCGAGACTCAGGAACTGGGACCAAAAATCGAGAATCCAAAGTCTGCGATTCCCGAGGAACCTAAAGAGACCACGATGGCGACAACCAATGATGCTCAGGTACCAGCACCAATTAGGAGAGGACTAGAACCAAAAGAAATAAAGCAAGAGTCCAGTGCGGTAGAGTCTACCAATGATTCTTCCTCCAGGTCTTTCTCGTCCGTTGCAGACATGATTGCCAAGACTCAAGGTCTACGGAATGATTATCTGGAAGGCTTGACGTCCAGAAAGAAACGTGACAGTCCTGTTACGAAGTCTATCGATACGACCCCACCAAAGACGGATGAGATGACCAACCTCAAAAATCTGGATTCGTCCGAGAAGGAAGTCCCTTCGACCGCAGCCTCACCCCCGAGTGCTATCTCTTCATTCTCATCGTCAGTTTCAGAACCTACCAATGCACCAGTCAAGTCGACTGAAAAACAATCACAAACGAACGCAGGAAAAGACTATCTCAGTGGTCTTGCGGCAAAGACAGAGGAAAAGCCTTCACCAAGCGTTGACAGTGGTGGTGAAGGAGCCCTTGATGCCAAGAAAGCTCCAAAGGACGTTGTAGATGCCGCTTCCGTCGAACAATCTTCCAAGGTACCTGAATCCAAGCCAGAAGCTCCTGTGCGGGAGGAATCTTCTATCAAACTGCCATCTCCGACCAATACAGGGAACGATGCGTCTCCTGGCGACACTTCCTCTAAAGTATCTTTTGTTCAGGGATCGTTCCAGCAGCCCAAGCCACCGGGTGTGAATTTAGGTGATATTGGTAGCGGTGGTAAGAAGATACCCATGGACGAGAGGGAAGCCCCTGTCGACACTCTTTCACCTCCGCCGTTAGATGTGAAGACTGTGGAAACAATTTTTAAAAAGAGAGAGGACCGACCGATGACTGCGGCTAAGGTTGTAAAAGACTCGGCCTCCGACGCTGCGAGCTCAAGTCTTTTTGATAGCAAAAGGAAAGACACGAATCCTCCGGCGAAAGAGGATTCGGGATCGATAGCAGCGGAACTACCTAAGTCATCGGAGGCGTCTGATATGAAGTCCACTACTCTTGCGTTGGAATCAAGCCGCTTGAGGAAGAAAGGGACAGATTATCTCGACCTTCCAATTGATGCAACCTCTGCCGGGGCACTTGGAGACACAGCGATAGAGGCAGCTGGATCAGTTACAAGCTTTGAAGATATACAGCCGGAAGTGTTTGTTAGCGATGCTGGCTTGGTCCACCTCGATTCCGAGGACGACGAGATCCAGTCTTCGTTACCAATTGATGACAGTCTTGAGGTACCCTTGGTATCCAATGAGCCGCCCATGGAAGCTGCACTTGCAGAAATTATCGGCGACACAATCTCCAAGGTTACCGAAGATTCCTTGGCTGTTGATCTCGATGATAGCTTAACTGTTGTGAGTGATGCGGACTTAATTCAGCCCGATCTTGAGTCGAACGATGACGAGATCGCGCTGAAGGCTGCTGCTGTTGGTCAAGATTTTGCTTCTCCAGTCGTGGTAGACACAAATTCTACAGCGTTTTTGGAGGTCAGCATCAGTTCCTCTTCGAATGAGATGAGCGGCACGTCTGACGGTCCGGCAAAGAGCCCAGAGACTCTTTCCAAGTCAAATTCGCTCAGTGGATCTACGTACCTTGACAATTTAAGCTCGAGTACAGTGGAGGCCGCCGAATCACAAGCGCCCGAGAAGGACACAAGTGAAATCGCCGCAAAACCGTTCTCGTCCGCGGCTTTTGTCCAACCAAGCCAGCCATCTTCATTACCCAGCAAGATTGTGGATACCTTCGTTCCTGTCTCCAAGAGAAGCGACGGTACGAAAACATCCAATTTCACCGAAGCTGCTCTGGAATCGGGTTCGACCGCGAAAGGAAAAGAAGAAATGATCGAAATCCCTCAACCCTCATCAAAGAACACCAAAGACTACTTGAGAGGACTTTCGAAACAAGACTCTATGAAATCCGAGGACTCTCAAACCAAGGGGTTACCGGAGGTCACCATCGAGCCTTCGGGTGGTGGACAAAATGACGCTAAGACTGAAACACGAGTGAGCTCTGGCTCGACCACGACTCCAGGCTACCTGAGCTCGTTATCGTCTGGTACCGTTCCTCTCCCTCAGAGAGATGTCATCACCGACCCGGTGGTCAGTTCAAGAAGTAGCCCCAACAAGGCGACCTCTATGCCTACAAAATCTCGCACCCCTCTCGTAGATGCTCCTTTGCCTTTCTTCATGACCAGCGAAAAGTCCGAACGCAAGGAACCCGTCGATGTCTTTGTCGATTCCCAGCCAGAATCAGAGTGGCTCCAATCTGTGATGGAAACAGTCGACGACGTTAAATCAGACCTTCTTAAATCTCTTCCGGCGGGTTCTGACCCAGCTGTTATCGAATCCTTGCTGGCCGACATGGAAAGCGCCAAGTCGGATATTGTCAGTGCCGTGGGTAAAACGGGAAGCTCCTCTGATTTTTTCAAGGGTCCGTGGCTGAAGAACACGATCAACGGACTTAAAAACGTGCTGTCGGGTATTGCGACGGCCCTTGAATTCGACCTTGATGCAGACCTAGAAGACGAGGATATACCTAATTACCAAGATGCCGAAGAGGACAACACAGATCTTGATACCGCCGGCATGACAGAAAGGATTATGCACCGGATCCCAGTCGAGACCCAGGCGACAGGGGCAGGTGGCGTTTCCACGTACGAGGCCTTTCAGAGAGCCGAGGCTAATTGGTCAAGGCTAAAGGCCTTTGATCCGTCGAAAATTGGGCCAAAACCACCTGCGTTTGTAACGGATGATGGTACAGCGGGCAACCCGAAATGCTGGGCGAAGCTTCGTGAACAGCACGGCAAGAACCTGGATTACGATGTGGTTGTTTGCGGTGGAACGCTCGGGATATTCTTTGCCATGTCTCTACGGCTACAAGGACACAGAGTATGCGTGCTCGAAGCTGGAAAGCTTCGCGGCCGCGAACAGGAATGGAATATTAGTATGGAGGAATTACTAGAGTTGAAGCGCCTCGGGGTTCTGACGCAGGAAGATATTGATGCGGCAATCAAAACCCAATTTCCTGGGTGCAGATCTGGTTTTAAGAACCGAGAAATAACCCCTCTGAAGGCCGGCTACAAGCGCAATGGGATCGGCTACGAATGTGTGACCAACGACGTCCTCAACCTTGGAGTGTCGCCAGCAATTTTACTCGAGCGTGTGGCAAAGAGATTTGTAGAGCTTGGAGGAGTCATTAAGGAAGAGACGCGTATTGAAGGCGTTGTGGTGTCAGAGGCAAGTGGCTCTGCGGTTGACTTGGGGGGAGACTCAGACCCAATTACAGCGCGACTCGTTATTGACAGTATGGGTAACGCGTCTCCCATTTCCCGTCAACAACGCTGGGGGATGAAACCTGATGGCGTTTGCGCCGTCGTTGGGTCTTGTGCTTCTGGATTCAAGAAAGAGGACAACTTGATAGGCGACATCATCTATACCAACAGTGAAATCCAGGACAAAGGCGAAAACGGAAAGCTCCAATACTTTTGGGAGGCATTCCCGGTGAATATTGGCCGTGATGGGAAAGAGCCTGGTACCAGTGACGTAAAGACAACCTACATGTTCACCTACATGGACGCGGACCAAAGGAGACCCTCACTAGAGACGCTAATGGAGGACTACTGGAAGCTTCTCCCGAAGTACCAGCCATCTATCAAGAACCCCGAGACTGATCTGGACTTCAAGAGAGTGCTGTTTGCATACTTTCCCACTTATCGAGCTTCACCGCTGAAACCCCAATGGAGTCGTGTACTCGCGGTTGGAGACGCTTCGGGCATTCAGAGTCCCTTGAGTTTCGGAGGCTTCGGGGCTCTGACGAGACATCTTGATCGAATCACCGGCGCCGTATCGGAAGCACTTGAAAACGACTGCCTTCACAAAGACGATCTTGCCGAAATTAACGCTTATACTCCCAATCTTTCAGCCGCTTGGATGTTCCAGAAAGCGATGTCTGTTCGAGTGGGACAGGACATCGATCCTAAATTCATTAACAGGCTTCTCGCTGTCAACTTCCAAGTCATGGACAAGATGGGAGAACGAACCATCAAACCTTTCTTGCAGGACGTTGTTCGATTTGATGGCTTGATTGGAAGTCTCGCGCGAAGCTTTGCCGCTGATCCTACATTCATGCCCCAAATTGTACAACACGTTGGAATACCGACGCTTATTGAGTGGATGGGACACGTCGGAATGATGGGGCTCTACGGCGCCCTAGACACAGTAGTGAGTCCTGTGATGAAGACTGTCATATTGCCCTCCGTCGAGGACCCCAAGACGAAGTTTCAATGGAAAAGACGGCTTGAGGCATGGAAGTACGGCAGTGGAAATGATTATGTCTTTAAGGATGACTAAAGAGATAAAAATAAACCTCAGGCGAGGGCATGTTCAGAGCTAAAGCCAAAAAACCTGAATGAATCCAATCACCGGAAACTAGCACATAATACGACATAGACATACATTCCGAGTGACACAAATCATGAACCAGTATAGTTACACTCTACTAGCACGGTATAAATCAATCGTCCGGTCTACTTTTTCGTCGTATCATTTTCAATACGGTACGATATTTTAATCCAAGCTAAGTTGTCCAAATTGCTGAACGTTCCTATGTGTTATCCTTCTACCTAACCTTTAGCCTTTTTCCATGTCTGGAGGAAGCGCTTTGGTGGCACTTTCTACAAGACCGCCATCGACACAACGGCGACGACTCCAACGACGAGGCTGGTGAGGGTCATCATGCCATGGCTACCGACAGCGGCTGACGTAGGCCCTGTCGTTGTCGTAGAAGAAGTGGTACCAGTACTGTTACCTCCTCCCAAGTTGAAAGAGGGCCCTGAGCCTGAGCCTGCCAACTGGCAAGTACTTCCCAGAGCATTTAAAGAAGTAACAATCAACTGTTTACTGCCTTCAATAAAAGCCGTAACGTCGGCGTCGGAACAGGAGCTAGCGAAACAGCTCGGGTAATTCTGGATATTGATGGTTTCGTCAGGGTTAGTACAAGACACAGTAGCGGTAGTAGGCTGAAACTTTCCGCTCACTGTGAATGGAAAACAAAGCAGGCAGAGATGGTCAGAAATGGACCCGATGACAAGAAATTGTTTCTGTTAAACTAAACTTACAGCTTCCGCATCGGGTGCTGACTTCATTACTGGATGCATCGATGGATGCATCGATGGTACATGGGTTGGTGCTTGCGGCTTTGCAGTTCTGATAGGCAGTATTCAGAGCAGTTACAGCCCCTTGAGCAGCTGGTATCATATCCGGGTTAGAGTTGAGCTGTGTGGTGTCATCAGTACAGGCTTGGCTGATTTGACCGACAGCAGGGGCGAGAGAGATGACAAGAAGGGAGAGAGAGAGCTTCATCTAGTTTGGTTTCCAGGGGGGTAGTCAAGGAGTCGGAGGAAGATACTTCGTTGCAGTCAGAAAAATCCGCTTTGCAATGGCCAATGTTACCACAAAATGAGCTGACCGAAGAAAATTTAAAAAAAAATGGATTCGTTCCAAAAAAGCGAAATGACTTCAATAGTCATTGAGCGCCAGACGCGACTTTAATTCACGTCTCTTTTTACGGATGACTACTCTATTAACCACAATAAAGAGAAAGGCGTTCACGATCAAGTCAAAAAGCACAATGACTTCGAGTAGTCATTGAGTCAGGCCCCAAGCGCAATCTATAATTACCATACTCTTCAAACAGAATAGAGCGAAAGGCCTTCGCCGCCACGTAGTCTTTCTTGGTCATCGCGGTCATTTTAAACCATTTTAGAAAGATATTGTTCAAGCCAACGGACAACAAAAATCTTCAAGAATTACGATAAGGTTCGAGCTCCATTTTGGCGCGAGAATCGGTGACAGCACAATGACGTTTCCTCAAAAGAAAACCCTTATCGAAAATCAAGCATGGCCGAAGGTAGATTAGTGAGCGACCAAGCCAGGAGGATTGCTTAGAAAGATGAATGGCATCACTTTGCGTCTTCCCGAGTTGCGTCACACTTGACGATCCTCTTGAAATCATCAAAGTTTAGGACGAGAAAAGTTGCAATAGTACCAGCCATCTTTTTCTGCCTTGTTCTCCGAACGACAAGAAGTAGTTATCCTTGATCAAACTATTCGTACGTTCGCACACTTTTGCGTACTTCGAGGCTCCGAGCCCATCTGATACCACCACGTGATAGTTATTGGTTGTTAGTGTCGAATGGTGTCTCCGTCGTCGTCGTCCGCGTTGGATGGCAGCGTCACGCCTGTGGATGCCAGTGTGGTCGCAACCGCGGCAGCTGTGGCGGCTGCTGCTGCCGCCGGAAATAGCAACGTCGAATCGCCATTGGCCGGAACCCAAACCGAAGAAAGCGATGCGCCATCTACCCCATCCGCGTCTGCCGTCATTGATCACGTCTTGTTGGAGAGTTTATTTTACAACGAAATGATGATGATCAATGGCGGAAATGACAGTGATGGTGGCTTGAGCGTTGGCAGCATTGGGGAATTACCTGATCCTAGCACGTTGGCCGAACAGGCACTATTGCGAGATTTTGGTGTCAATACGGATGACAACGATGCCGCCGATGAGAGTGCTTTACCGGGGGCACAAAAGGAAGTCGCCGAACGGCATCACGCTCAAAGACAGCAGTCGCCTTTGCACCAACAAACAACGAAGCTAGGAACTCCATCATCTCGAGGGGCGAAATCGAAACCTCCAACACCCGAAATGATGCAGCAATTACTAAAGAACCGAAAGAATCGTGGAATCCGACACGGTTTGAAGGCCCCGACTTCTCAGTCAGAAAACGAGACTGTTGCTCCAATTGTAGTGTCGTCGACGGTCCCCGACCCTCAAGGAACA
>Ga0222719_10002070_pt1 | contig 18737 bp, 17 predicted proteins | sample C33_34DmetaG_FD_165039 | JGI IMG/M metagenome (GOLD analysis project Ga0222719, IMG submission 165039) | Estuarine water microbial communities from San Francisco Bay, California, United States - C33_34D | ecosystem: Environmental > Aquatic > Marine > Unclassified | place: USA: California... | reverse complement strand
CGAGTCGGCGATGGCCCTCGACCTGGTTGGACTGAGCGCCGAGGCAGAACGGGCCTACGACTGGCTGATCGCCACCCAACGCCCCGACGGCAGTTGGCACAACTACTACCTGCCGGACGGGGCGGGCGATACCACGGTCGAGGACTCGAAACTCGATACGAACGTCTGCGCCTACATCGCCACCGGAGCCCTTCACCACCACCTCTGCCACCCCGACCTCGGCTTCGTCGATCGAGTGTGGTCGACCGTCGAGCGGGCCCTCGACTGGGTGCTGTCGTGTCGTCGCGACGATGGCCTCGCCCTCTGGGCCGTTCACGCCGATGAGCAGCCCTGGGACTACGCACTCCTCACGGGGACCTGTTCGATCTTGCACTCCCTGCGCAGTGGGGCCGAACTCGCCCGACTCGCTGGTTCCGAACGACCCGACTTCGAAGAGGCCGCTGAGACGATGATGTCCGCGGTGCGCGATGAGGTCGCCGGTACCCACGGTGCCTTCGAGCCGAAGGAGCGCTGGGCGATGGACTGGTATTACCCGGCGCTCACCGGAGCCATCGACGGCGAGGCTGGCCGGGCTCGTCTCGCCGACGGGTTCGACACCTTCGTCATGGCTGGCCTTGGCGTGCGCTGCGTCAGCGACGAGCCATGGATCACCGCCTCGGAGACCGCGGAGGCGTCGATCGCCCACGCGGCGGTCGGCCAAGTTGACACCGCCACCGAACTTCTGGCGTCCACCCGCGACCATCGGCTTATGTCGGGCGCCTACCTGACCGGCATCGTCCATCCCGAGCGGATCGTGTTCCCCGCCGACGAGCACACCTCGTATACGGCAGCGGCGGTGATCCTCGCCGTCGACGCGATCCGCGGTGAGAGCCCGGCCAGTCGCCTCTTCCGACACACCTGACTCACCTACACTCGGCGCCGTGCGGTCCGAGAGCGCGTCACGAGGACCGATCTCGACCGTCGCGAGCATCTGGGCCTGGTTCGTCCTCGGCGTCACCGTCATTCTCGCGGTTCCCGTCGTCGCTGTCATCCGACTGGTGACCGCTCCGTTCGACCGCGGTGCGTATCTCGCCGGCTTCGCTTTCCGCAAGGTGGCGGTGGTTCACCAGCGCCTCAATCCACTCTGGCGCTTCCGGGTTGAGGGCTCGGTGCCGACCGATCCTCGTCGCCCCTATGTCGTGGTCGCCAACCACGAGAGTTTCGTCGACATCTTGTTGATCTCGCATCTGCCGATGGAGATGAAGTGGGTCTCCAAGAGCACGTTCTTCAAGATCCCGCTCGTCGGATGGCTCATGTGGCTCGCCCGTGACATCAAGTTGGTGCGAGGAGCTGAGGGCGGTGGCGCGCACGTCTACCGCGAGTCGCGGGAACGTCTCGACTGTCGGGTCTCGGTGATGCTGTTCCCGGAGGGGACGCGTTCGGCGACCGGTGAACTCGGCGAGTTCAAAGACGGAGCGTTCCGGATCGCGATCAACGCTGGCGCGCCGATCCTGCCGCTCGCGGTCCACGGCACTCGGACCGCGCTGGTGAAGCACGACTGGCGCTTCGGTCGGAGCACGGCCACCGTGCGGGTCCTCGACCCCATACCGACCGAGGGTCTCACGACAGCCGACGTCGACGATCTTCGCGAACGAGTACGAGCGATGATCGACGGCGCGCGACACGACCTCGCTGCCTCCGGGGCTTAGGCCAAGCCGTGTTCCAGACCCCGCTCAGGGCGCTTGCCACCCTTCGACCGAACGTCCCGGCCGTCGTCCTCGTCGCCTCCGCGGTGAGCACGGTCGTGTTCACCTCGACCCCCTTCCTCATCCCGGGTCTCGCCGATTCAGAGGGTGTTCCGGTTGGTCGGGTCGGGCTCATCTCGACGCTGCAACTCGGAGGTTTCGTGGTCTCGTCGTGGGGTGCCGGCCGGCTGTTCCGGCCACGCCGGAGGGTGATGGTGGTGGCGATCATCCTCGGGCTTCTCGCGAATGTCGCCTCGGGCCTCGTCGATTTCCCGGCGCTGTTGCCCCTTCGCTTCCTCGCCGGCATCTCACTCGGAACGATCGCGTGGATCTCCTGGTCCGAGGTGTTCGGCGACGACGATCGAACCGGTGACATCGCGGTGATCGGACCGGTGGTCGGGAGCATCGCGTCGCCGATCGTCGCCTCAGTCATCGATTTGTCGGGTCCGAGCCAGCTCTTCTTCCTGCTCGGCGCGCTCCACCTCGTGCCGCTGGCGTTCATCCGCACCGCGCAGTTCGCGGCTCCGCATCGGCCGCGTTCGGAACGGCACCGGCCGGCACCGGCTGCTCTGGTGCTGTTGCTCGCTCTCGGCCTGCTCACGCTCGGTGGAAACTCGGTGTTCGTGTTCGCGGGAGCGGTCGGCTCCGGCGATATTGGTTTCAGCCCGATCACAGTCGCCTTCGTGTTCTCGCTGAACTCGCTCGCGAGCATCCCGTCGGCTCGGCGCCGTGGACCGCATCGTCATGCCGGTTTCTGGACCGGGGTCACGGCCGCGATGGCGGTGCTGGTCGCCTCGATCCACCATCCGATCGTGTTCGTTCTCGCGCTCGTTGTGTGGGGCTACGCCTTCTGGATGGGCGTACCCGCGGCGTTCGCACTGTTGGCGCGCAACTCGCGGTATCCGGCGGAGCGCGCAGGTGACTCCCAGGCATATATGGCGCTCGGTCGGGTCATCGGCCCCTTGCTCGGCGGGGCGCTCTACGAGTTGCACCCGACGATGCTCGGCGTGGTCGGTGGAGGGGTGATGGCCCTCGCCGCCGCCACCTTCGCCGTCGTGGATCGCCGCACGCCGGCCTGAGGGAGCGCTCGGGCCGCCGGTCAGCTCCGGCGTTCCAAGACCCTGAGCGAGCCGACGGCATCGATCTCGGTGAAGTCACCGGAGTCGAGCGCCGGACGGTAGATGCGCTCATAGGGAGGCCGTCCACCGGCGGCCGGATCGGGATGCACGTCGTGGATCGCGAGCAGCCCACGAGGTGCCACGAGTGGAATCCACGTCTCGGCATCGACGCGCGCCACTTCGTCGCCGTGACCGCCGTCGATGAAGATCATCGAGGCACCTGAGCGAAGCAGTCCACCAACGGTGGCAGAGCGGCCGACGATGACGGTGACGAACTCCTCCACTCCGGCCGACTCCAAGGTGTGCCGGAGGTGCGGAAGAGTGTCCATCCGACCAGTGCGGGGGTCAACCACCGAAGGGTCGTGGTGTTCCCACCCGGGCTGGATCTCCTCCGAACCCCGATGATGGTCAACGGTCACGACATGACCGCCAGCGACGCGGGCCGCGTCAGCGAGCCAGAGCGTCGACCGTCCGCAGTAGGAGCCGACCTCGATGATCGGCGTTCTGCCCACCCGGGTCAGCGCCTCGATTCCCCAGCGACGAAGCGCGACACCTTCAGAATCGGGCATGAATCCCCGGGTGGAGGTGATCACCGCGGTGAGTTGAGCGTCGATCGGAGGAGGCTCGCCGAGCATCCGCCGAGCATACGGCGCTGTCCTGAATCGGGTCCGAGGTGCCAACATGGCGTCGTGCAAGACGACGTGGATGCCCTAGTACGACTCCTCGACCTCGAACCGATCGAGGTGAACCTCTTCCGCGGTGTCTCTCCTGATGAGGACCGTCAACGAGTGTTCGGCGGGCAGGTCGCCGGTCAGGCGCTCGTCGCCTCGGCTCGCACCGTCGAGGAGCCGGGGCGCATGGTGCACTCCCTGCACGCCTACTTCCTCCGCCCGGGCGATCCGAAAGCGCCGATCCTCTACGAGGTTGACCGCATCAGGGACGGCCGCAGTTTCTCCACCCGACGGGTGGTCGCCATCCAGCACGGTCGGGCCATCTTCAACTTGCAGGCGAGTTTCCACGATCACGAAGCCGGTTTCGACTACCAGCCCCAACCACGCGATGATGTTCCCGAACCGGAGTCCCTTCCCGATTTCAAGACCCGGATGGAACCGCATCGAGAGCGACTCGGCCAATGGCTCGATCTTCCGCGGCCGATCGATACCCGCTACGTCAACGGCGATCCCATGTCGCGCTCAGGTCAGCGCTCGTCCTCGCAGTTGGTGTGGATGCGCGCCGATGGACGTCTTCCCGACGACCCGGTTCTCCACGCCTGCGTCGTCACCTACGCGAGTGACATGACCCTGCTCGACACGACCCTGCTCCCTCACGGTCGCTCCTATTTCGACGGTGTGCAGATGGCGAGTCTCGATCACGCGATGTGGTTCCATCGCCCGTTCCGCGCCGACGAGTGGATGCTCTACGAGCAGCGTGCGATCTCGAGTTCCTCCGCGCGGGGTCTCGCGGCGGGTTCCATCTACACCAAGGACGGCGAGCTGGCAGTGAACGTCTCACAGGAGGGACTCATCCGTCCGACTTCCTGAGCGTCTCGGCTCACGTCAGCGCCGGGCCCCCATGAACATCCCCTTGAGGTCGTCATAGTGCTCGATCACGTGTCCGGCTCCGAGGACGACCGCTTCGAGGGGGACCTTCGACATGCGGACGGGCACCTGGGTCTCGCGCTCGATTCTCGATGCGAGGCCTCGCAGCAGCCCGCCACCTCCAACGAGGTACATCCCGCGCACGAGGAAGTCTTGGGACAACTCGGGTGGCGCCTTCGAGAGGCATCGCGTGACCGAGGTGATGATCGATGACACGGGGTCCTCGATCGCCGCTCGGATCTCCTCGGGAGTGAGTTCGACGGTCTTTGGCAGCCCGGAGGTGAGATCGCGACCTCGCACCTCGGCGGGAACCTCGTCGTCGGTGGCGTCGGCCGATCCGATGGCCAACTTGATCTTCTCGGCGGTCTGGTCGCCGATGGCGATGCCGTGCTCGCGGCGGATGTGGCTTTGGATTGCGGAGTCGATGTCGAAGGAGCCGACCCGCACGGCTTCGAGGGCGACAATGCCGCCGAGGGAGATAACAGCGGTCTCGGTGGTGCCTCCACCGATGTCGATGACCATGTTGCCAACCGGTTCGTCGATCGGAAGGTCAGCGCCGATCGCGGCCGCCATGGGCTGCTCGATGAGGTTCGCATCGGCAGCGCCGGCCCGACGCGCGGCATCGGTGACCGCGCGGCGCTCGACTTCGGTGATGGCCGAGGGCACGCAGATGACGACCTTCGGGCGGGTGAAGCGACTCACCCCGACCCGTTGGAGCAGGAGTCGGATCATCCGCTCGGTGATCTCGAAGTCGGTGATCGCACCACCCCGAAGGGGTCGGACCGCGACGATGTAGCCGGGGGTTCGCCCGATCATCTGCCAGGCCTCGCGACCGGTGGCGAGCACCTCGCCGGTCTGGCGGTTGAGGGCGATGACGGTGGGCTCGTTGAGGACGATCCCGCGTCCTTTCATGTAGACGAGCGTGTTGGCCGTGCCGAGGTCGATCGCGAGGTCACGAGCCACGGTGACCGTCCTCATCGGATTCGTCGTCCCCCGGGAGCGATTGGTCGCCCTCGTCTCCATCGGGGTCGAGCTCGCGGATGCGCTCCGTCACACCGCGCCGGGCCTCGGGCGACAGCGCGTCGATCTGACGCTGGAAGGAGGCGACCGTGTCGCGTCGGCGGCGCAGGTTGATGCCGACCGCGATGACGAGGGTGCCGACGATGACGGCGACGATGATCCAGGACGCCATCGTCAGCTACCTCAGCGCTCCGCCGCAGCGACCGACGTCGGCGGGATCGGGGGGTTCGCGCGAGTAGCCCAGTCGGATCCGCCCGACCAGGTCTCGTGCTTCCAGATGGGGGCGCTCGCCTTGAGGGCATCGATGCCGAACCGAGCCGCTTCGAAGGCCTCGGGTCGGTGGGGGGCGGACACGACGACCACCACGGACGACTCACCGAGGGCGAGGGTTCCGACGCGGTGGAGCAGAACGACGCGACCGGCGGTCGGCCACCTCCGACGGAGCTCGGCGACGATCTCCGTGAACTTCTCGGTCACCTGCTCCTCGTAGGCCTCGTAGGTGAGCGAGGTGACGCCGTCACGGCCGTCGGCGTGGTCGCGGGTGGTTCCGGAGAAGAGCACTACGGCTCCACAGTCCGGGCGCACCGCCCAGTCGTAGGCCACTCCGATCGGCAGCGGAGACTCGGTCAACCCCAGCCACTCATCACCGGTAGTCGGAGCCCGCACACGAGCACTGTAGCCCTCGGCCCGGTCAGGCGATCAGCGACGGCGCGGGCGCAGGAGCCGAAGCAGGGAGAGGGTGAGCACGATCACGGTGACCACCCCGGCCCCGAGAGCGGCCTCCTGACGGCGCTTCGGCGTGACCGACGACCACCAGGCTCCCTCGGTGCCCTCGACGAACACCTGCTCGTTGGTCACCGTCGGTTCCCACCCCAGCGCTCGGAGACGGTCGTTGGCCACCACCCAAAACGACCTGGTGTAGGCATCGAGACCCGGGGGGATCGGGCCCCGCTGGAGTCGCCAGGTCAACGAGGTGATCACCTCGACCGCCCGTTCGGAAAGCGGGAGGCGGAGTCGACCGCCCCCGAGGGCGCGCACCCGATCACCGGGCACCCAGCCGTCGGGGGCCACGTTGACGACGCCGTCGGCGCGCTCGATGGCGCAGCGGACGACCGCGCTGGCGAGATCGTCGATGTGTACGAACTGGGCCCCCGGGTCCTCGCGACCGAGCCGTCGTCCGTAGCCCGCGGCGAGGGCCCGCGCGAGGGCCGAGGTCCCGCCGAGGGGGCCATGCGCGCCGCTCATCACCACAGCGGGGCGGAGCACGCTCACCGACCGGTCGGTGCCGGCTCTCCGCCAGTCGTCGACGGCGAGTTCCACTCCGGCGAGCTGTCGAGCGAACACGAAGTCATGCTCGGGTCGGAGGATCGCCGTCTCGGTGAGAGGAACGGGATTGTTCCGATAGGCGCCGTAGACCAGGGCGGAGGAGACGAGCACGAGATGCGTCGGTGATCGTCGGACGAGCTCGTCGAGGAGCTCGTCTCCGAAACTGGTGACACTGGCCGAACGCGCGCCGATCCGGTCGTGATCGCCAACCTCGAGATCGACGACGACGTCCACCGGCCCATCGGCGGCGTCACCGTCAACGACCGACAGGTCGCGACGGTCCGCGAGCAGCCGGGTCACCCGTTCTCCGAGCGCCCCGTCATCGCCGCGAACGAGCACGGTGGTCACACGATCCGACATCCCGGGGGGACGCTAGCCCTCGACCCACGTAACATCGTCCCGATGGCTGACCCGCCCGAGCCGACACCAGATGATCCCTTCTCGGGCATGCCGTTGTTCGGCGACCTGTCGCGAATGCTGGCGAACCAGGGCCCGATCAACTGGGACGCCGCCCGTCAGTTCGCCGTGCTGAGCGCGACCGGCGGCACACCGGAGGTGAACGTCGACCCCTCCGCGCGCATGTCCTTCGAGGGGCTGACACCGATCGCCGCCATGCAGGTGAGCGACGTGACCGGGGTCGACTGCACCGGGGTACGGCCCGAGCTCGTCACCCCCGGGGCCTGGGCCGCCAACACCCTCGATGCCTACAAGCCGCTGTTCACCGACCTCGCCACCTCGCTCTCGGCGCCCCCTGGCGAGACCCCGACCGACCCGATGGGGCAGATGTTCGCTGGCCTCTCCAAGATGATGGGGCCGGCGATGCTCGGGATGGCGGTGGGCTCGATGGTCGGTGACCTCGCCAGCCGCGCCTTCGGCACGCGCGACCTGCCGATTCCCCGGGGCAACGACCGGGTCGAGCTGGTGCCGACGACGATTGACGCCTTCGCCGCCGACTGGTCGATCGGGCTCGAGCAGATGCGCCTGTGGGTGCTCACCCAGGAGCTCGCCGGTTGGGTTGTCGGCACCCGCACCGGTCTCCGCGAGCAACTGCTCACCCTGGTGCGACGCCATGTCGGTGGATTCCGTCCCGACCCGGAGGCCGTCACCGAGCGACTGAGTGGGCTCGACATGACCGCGGGCGACCCGATGGCCGCTCTCCAGGAGGCGCTCGGCGACCCCGAGGTCCTGCTCGGCGCCGTGCGCTCACCCGATCAACTCGAACTCGAACCCTGGCTCGATGCCGCAGTCGCGGCCGTCGTCGGCCTGACCGACTGGTTCGTCGACGCGGTCGCCGTCCGAGTGGTCGGCGGTGAGGCGCTCAGCATCTCCGAGGCGGTCCGTCGTCGACGCAGCGACACCGACCCGGCCGATGTGTTCATCCAGCGGCTCCTCGGCATCCGGGTCGACCACGACCAGGTGTCCATCGGCAAGAACTTCGTGCAGGGCGTGGTCGACCGAGCCGGTGAGGACGCGATCGGTCTGCTGCTCGCCCATGACGAGCCACTGCCGACACCCAATGAGATCGGCGCGCCGGGGCTCTGGCTCGCCCGGCTCACCGGCGAGTGACCCCCCGACGACCGTCTCAGTCGTACAAGTAGGCCACGGCGGCGACGCCCGCGACCGCTGCGAGGTAGACGAATCCGGCGGTTCCCGACACCGAGAGCAACACCGGCAGGGTGGCACCCACCACCCAACCGAACTGGAAACGGGTCTCGTAGCGAGCGAAGGTCTGCCCACGTCCGGTCTCGGGGCCATCTCGTTGCACGATGCTCTCGAAGGCGAGGCGACCGATCGCCGCGGAGAGGTTCACGGTGCCAGCGAGCACCACGCCAGCGAGTTCCCCTCCGATCATGATCGCGGCGAGTGCGGCGAGGGTGTCGAGCGTGAGGGCCGTCGCGAGCATGTTCCTCTCGGCGACGAAACGCCGCATGGTCTGGGCGATCGCATTGCCGAACATGGTGCCGAGCGATCCCGCGCCGACGGCCGCGCCAAGCCACCACGACTCGGCTCCGGTGCCGCGATACCAGAGGGCGAGGTGGAACAAGGTGAAGCCGGCTGCTGACCGGAGCACAAGCATCGCCACCCAGGCCGTTCGCAGGTCGCCTGACTCGATGTCGTCGTCTCGTCCGAGGGCGGCCGTCTCGTCGATGAGGCCGTGCGAGACGGGGAGGCTCATCGACCACCAGAACGCGAGGGCGAAGAGCACCGCGCCATAAGCGAGGGTCGGTCCTGACCCGAACAGGAGCTGCAGCCCGGCGGCGGGAACAACGGCGACCGCTCCGACGAGACCGGCGATCAGTCCGAGTTTGGAGTTGGCCTCGACCAGTTCGGTCTCGCTTCGCACCACCGAGGGGACGATCGCCGACTTCGACACCGCGTACGTCTTCTGGAGGACGAGCGCAACGAACACGAGTGGAAAGAGCCAGAGGTCGTCGGTGAACCAGATCATGGTCAACTGAATGACGAGTCGGGCGAGAGCCGTCATACGGATGACGAGACGCCGACCGCCGCGGACCCGGTCGATCAGCGGCCCGATCATGGGCGCGACGATCAGGAACGGCGTGAAGCTGACGAGCAGGAACCCGAGCAGGCGCGTTCGCGTACCGTCGAGGTCCACGTCGAAGAAGAAGGAGTCGGCGAGGGCGACCACCATCGCGGCCTCGCCGGCCATCATCGCGGCATGGGTGCGGGCGAGGTGCTGGAACCTCGATCCGCCGTCGTCACGCACGGCCGACGATGGTAGGCGGCGCGCCGCTCGGACGGGTGGTGGGCTCAGGCTGATTCGGTTCGTTTGGGGCGTTCGAACTTGTAGCCGAGGCCGCGGATGGTGATGATCCGCGTCGGGGCACTCGGATCGTCCTCGATCTTCGACCGGAGCCGTTTGATGTGCACGTCGAGGGTCTTGGTGTCACCGACGTAGTCGCTGCCCCACACACGATCGATGAGCATCTCCCTGGTGAGGACTCGACCGGCGTTCGTGAGGAGCAGGCGAAGCACATCAAACTCCTTGAGCGGCATCGGCACCACCTCCCCTCGAAGGGTCACCACATGTTCCTCAGGATCCAGCGCGACGTCGCCGACGACGATCGTGTCCGAGTTAGGCAAAGCGATCTCACCGGTGGAGTCGCGAGGCGATCGACGAAGCGCCGCGCGCATCCGAGCCACGAGTTCGCGAATCCGGTAGGGCTTCGTGACGTAGTCGTCGGCGCCGACCTCAAGGCCGACGACCGTGTCGATCTCGCTGCTCTTAGCCGTCACCATGATGATCGGCACATCGGACGTCTGCCGAAGGCGCCGGCACACATCGATACCGCTCATCTTCGGAAGCATCACGTCAAGCAGCACGATGTCGGGTTGGCATCGCTCGAACATCTCGAGCGCCTCGTGCCCATCGCGGGCCACCTCGACGGCGAAGCCCTCTCGGGAGAGCCCGAGCCGAACCGCTTCGATGAACGACTCCTCGTCCTCGACGAGCAGAACGGTCTGCTGGCTCATGTCGATGGGACCTCCTGCTCGCTTCGGTTGGCACTCTCTGTCGGGTCCGCCGGTTGCGGGTTCGGAATTCGGAGCACAAATGTGCTCCCCTCTCCCTCAACCGACGACACCTCGACGGATCCACCGTGGTTGGTCGCCACGTGGCGAACGATCGCCAGCCCGAGTCCCGTTCCACCGGTACCGCGGCTCCGCGCCTTGTCGACCCGGTAAAAGCGCTCAAAGATCCGTTCGATCTCGCGCTGGGGGATACCGACGCCCTCATCGGTGACCGTGAACGCAACGGCGCTCGCGTCACGTTCTACCGACAGGTCCACTCGACCTCCCGCCTCGGAGTACTTGACCGCGTTCTCCACCAGGTTGCCGATCGCCGAGGCGAGTTGCCGCGGTTCACCGACAACGGTGATCGGCGACATCGACTCGCTCATGCACACGTCCACCGATCGCTCACGCGCCGAGTGGCGCACCCGCTCGGCGGCGGCCTGCATCAGGCTGGCCGCATCGAGCGGAACTGCCTCGATCTCCGTCCCGAGTTCGATCTCGGTCAACTGCAGAAGGTCATCGATGGTGCGCGCCGCCCGTTCGGCCTCGAAGACCATCCGACCGACGAGGCGCTGGATCGTCTCTTGGTCATCCTCCCCGACCAGGGCGTCGGCGAGCACCGCCATCGCGCCGACCGGCGTCTTGAGCTCGTGGCTGATGTTTGCGACGAAGTCGGTTCTCATCGCATCCAGTCGACGTCGCTCGCTGATGTCGTCGGCGATGGCGACCGCTCCCCCTCCGGGCAGCGGGGAGGTGTGGACCACCACCACTTGCTTGGGCGGACCGAAGAACTCGAGGGTCTCGTCGGAGTCGATACCCGTGAGAGCTCGCTCAAGGTGGCGCTCAATGGCCTCCTCGATGAGATAACCGGAGTGGGAGTTACGCAATCGCTCCGCCGCGGAGTTACGCAGAACGATGCGGCCCGATGGATCGACTTGAACAATCGCGGTGCGGAGCTGGTCAACCAGTTCATCGATCCGCCCCGAGGTCGGTTCGGGGCTCGCCGACACTGGGACTCCTTCAACCGATGATCGCCGGCGACGAACCATCAGCCCACAGGCTCCGGCCCCGATAACCAGGCCGATAGCGACTGAGGTCAGGTCCACTGGGCTTCAGCTGTCGGAGGGAGTACCGGGCTGGCCGGAGTTGGAGCGCGACTCGTGCTCGGGCAACCAGCCCGTCGCGATGTAGCGCACCTTGTTGGCCAAGTTCACCGAGTGGTCTCCGAGCCGCTCGTAGAAGCGACCGACGAGCGCCAACTGCACGGCAACCTGCAGGTCGATGGTTCCTGCCGCGTGGCTCTCCAAGATCTGCTGAATGAATTGGCGATGCAGATCGTCAAGGAACGAGTCGATGTCAGGAAGCGCCGCCGCGCGAGCCGCGTCGACAGACGCATAGGCGTCAAGGGCCTGGCGATACTCGGCTTGGGCCTGATCGCTGAGCTTCTGAATGATGCCTCGCAACTTCGGATCGAGTTCGTGTCCGTAGATGCGACGAGCGGCTTTGCAAATGTTGCAGCAGAGATCCGCTGAGCGCTCCATCTCGGTCGAGATCTTGAGGGCCGTCGCGACTTGACGAAGGTCGCCGGCCACCGGGGCTTGAAGCGCGAGCAATGACAGGGCCCGCTCCTCGATCGAGGTCGCGCGCGCATCGACTTCGTCGTCGCCGAGGATCACGTATTCGGCACCCTCAAGGTCCTGTTCGAGAAGCACGGCGGTGACTCGAGGAATCAGATCGATAACCGTCGCGCCGAGGCGGACGATCGCGTCGCGGATCTCCTCCAAATCACCATGGAATCCCGCTCGGAGATCGTTCATCAGCCGAACCTCCCAGTGACGTAGTCCTGTGTGGCTTGTTCCGTGGGGTTGGAGAACATGCGCTTCGTGTCGTCGATCTCGATGAGTCGACCGGGCTTGCCAGTGCCGGCGATGTTGAAGAAGCCAGTGCGGTCGCTCACCCGAGCGGCTTGCTGCATGTTGTGAGTCACGATCACGATCGTGAAGTTCTCCTTGAGTTCGAGCATGAGCTGCTCGATCGCCAACGTGGAAATCGGGTCGAGAGCCGAGCACGGCTCATCCATCAGCAACACGTCCGGTTCAACGGCGGTCGCGCGCGCGATGCACAGCCGCTGCTGTTGTCCACCCGAGAGCCCAGAGCCGGGCTGGTCAAGGCGGTCCTTCACTTCCTCCCAGAGATTGGCTCCACGGAGCGACCTCTCAACAATCTCGTCGGTCTCGGCTCGCCGCAACTTCGCTGAGTTCAGGCGAATTCCCGCCACGACATTGTCGTAAATCGACATCGTCGGGAACGGATTGGGTCGTTGGAACACCATGCCGACGCGACGTCGAACCGCGACTGGGTCAACTCCCGAGCCGTAGAGATCCTCTCCATCGAGCCGGACGGAGCCTTCCACCCGGGCGCCGTCAATGACCTCGTGCATACGATTCAGCGAACGCAGGAAGGTCGACTTGCCGCAACCGGATGGGCCGATGAGGGCGGTGATCGACCTTGCCTCAATCTCCATGCTCACATCGGCGACCGCGAGGAAGTCGCCGTAGTAGATGTTGAGGTCGAACACCGAAATCCCGCGATTCGCTCCGCTCGTCGGGCGAGCGTCCCCGGGCAGCGTGGATTCGTCAGTCACGGAACTTCCTCTCATTGTGATCTCTCGATCAAGCATCATCGCAGACCTTTCGGTTTGAGCACGTTGGCGAGCACTCGCGCGAGCACGAAGAGCGCCGCCACGATCAGCACCAACATCAAGGCTGCGGCCCAAGCCCTCTCAACCCCGGCCTCAGTGGGGATTCCGGGCTGCACGTATTGGTAGTAGGTGAACACCGGAAGGCTGGTCATGCGACCGTCGAAGGGGTTCACGTTCGTTTCCTGCGCGAGTCCAGCGGCGATGAGAAGAGGAGCCGTTTCACCGATCACACGAGCGACCGCGAGCGTGATGCCGGTCAGAATTCCTGCGACCGCCGTCGGGATCACCACCTTCAAAATCGTGCGCCACTTCGGGACCCCGAGCGCGTAAGAGGCTTCGCGGAGCTCGTTCGGCACGAGGCGAAGCATCTCCTCAGCAGACCGGACGACTACCGGCGTCATGAGAACTGAGAGGGCAACGCCACCCGCGATGCCCGTTCGACTTCCGGGGCCGAAGATGATCACGAAAAGCGCATACGCGAACAGTCCCGCCACGATCGACGGGATGCCGGTCATGACGTCGACCATGGTGGTGATCGCCCGAGCCAGGCGGCCTCGCCCGTACTCGACCAGATAGACGGCGGTGAGCAACCCGAGAGGTATCGCAATGGCGGCGGCGAGACCGGTGATGATCAGCGTGCCCACCATCGCATGGAAGGCTCCGCCAGCGGCAAATCCCTCGCGCTGCGCGAGGAGATCCTCGGGGGTGAGTCGCATGGTGCCACCGAGGAACGTCCCGTCAAAGCGACTGACTCCCTCTCGAATCACCGTCCAGGTGACGGAGAGAAGGGGCAACATCACCAGTACGAACGCGACGGTGAGCGTCGCCCGCATCACTCGGTCGGTGGCTTGTCGTCGATCCTCGAGTACCCGGCTTCCCACGTAGGTCAGTGACACGTAGGACAGGGCTGCGACAATCAAGATCCAACCCCACTTTCCGTTTCCAAGCAGGTTCGGAATGCTGATGCCAAGCAACAGGGACACAGCGGCGATCGCCCCTTCGGCAGCGCGCGACATGCGGCGCGCATCGAGTCCCACAGTGGGAGCAGTCACGTCGTTCATCACCGAGGTCATCCGTCTGCCCCCGAGAATCCGGCATTCGCGACACGTCGTGCGAGGGCGTTCACGAGGAACGTGATGCCAAAGAGCACAAGACCGGTCGCGATGAGTCGGTTGACGTCGAGGCCGTACGCCTCAGGGAACTTGAGGGCGACATTTGAAGCGATGGTGTTCGAGTTCTGGTTGGTGAGAACGCTCCAGAAGTAGCCGTCGCTCGGCGAGAGGATGATCGCGACCGCCATGGTCTCTCCGAGGGCGCGGCCGAGACCGAGCATGCATCCGCTGATGACGCCCGAGCGGCCGTAGGGCAGCACGGCCTGACGGATCATCTCCCACTTAGTGGCCCCGAGAGCGAGCGAGGCCTCCTCGTGAAGACGTGGGGTCTGCAGGAAGACCTCACGCGAGATCGCCGTGATGACGGGAAGGATCATGACGGCAAGAACGATTCCGGCGGTGAGCATCGAGCGTCCGCTCGTCGAGATCGTTCCAGAGAAGAACGGCAAGAAATCGAGATTCTCATTCAGCCAGGGGTAGAGGTTGCCCGACAGGATCGGAGCAAGAACCGTGATCCCCCAGATGCCGAACACGACACTTGGGATGGCGGCGAGAAGGTCGACCAAATACCCGAGCGTCTGAGAAACGCGCTTTGGGGCGTAGTGGCTGATGAACAGCGCGACCGCCACTCCAAGAGGCGCGGCGATCAGGAGCGCAAGAAACGACGCGTAGACCGTGCCGAAGACAAGCGGTCCGACGTATTGCAGGAAGTTGTCACTTCCGGACATCTCCTCGGTGTCGCCGAAAATCCCTGCGCGCCCTTCCACGACGAGGAATGCCGCTACCCCGGCGAGGATGATCAGAATGTTGATGCCGGCCGCCCTTGAGAGACCGGAGAACACGCGATCGCCGAGGCGTCCGCGCGATGCCGTCTGGGCAGTGACCGAGGCGCTTTGGGGGCTGAGAAGTGTCACGTGTTGGTTAATCCACGAATTGAGCAGTTCGGTATCGAATCGATTCGGTTGTGGGGGTGGGGCGCCTCTGGCGCCCCACCCCAATCCGAGCTTGAGGTTAGTTAGGTCAGCCCGCGACGGTGATCACGGCGATGGACTTCTGGATCTCGGCTTGGACCTCATCGGAGATCGGAGCCGAACCAGCCGAAGCGGCTGAAGCACGCTGACCGGCGTCGGAGCTGACGTAGGTCATGAACGCCTTCACCAGATCCACGGTCTCCTGATCGGCGTACTCGAGACACACGATGTGATACGAGACCAACGCGATCGGGTACGTATCCGCCGAATCCGGCGTCCGGTTCACCTCGATAGCGAAGTCGAACTCGTTACGACCACCGGTACGCACCGACGAGTCAACGATCCGACCAGCAGCCTCAGGCGAGAACTCGACGAACGAACCAGCGACACCGACCGCGGCAGCGGGCAGATCACCGATCTGAGAAGCATCGGCGTAACCGATCGACCCTTCACCAGCGTTCACCGCAGCAACAACACCAGAGGTCTGAGGAGCACCCTCACCACCACCAGGGCCATCGGCGTCCCACGCCTCGATCGCACCATAGGTCCACACATCAGGCGCAGCCTGAGACATGTAGTCCGTGAAGTTCTCCGTCGTGCCCGACTCATCGGCGCGGTGCACCGGGTTGATCGCGAGATCCGGCAGATCCACACCCGGGTTCTCCGCGGCGATCGCCGCATCCGACCAGTTCGTGATCTGGTTCGCGAAGATCCCCGCGATCACCTCAGGCGACAACTGCAACGTGGTGCCCGCCAGCGACGGCAGGTTGTACGGAATCGCGATCGGCGAGATGTAGTGAGGAAGGTTGATCGCACCGAGATCACCGGCGCACACCTCCTTCGACGACTCCCACTCCTCATCCTTCAACGCAGCATCCGAACCAGCGAAGTCCGAACCACCACCAAGGAACTGCTTCCGGCCACCACCAGAACCAATCGGGTCATACTCAACCGTCGCGTCGGCTGCCAGCGACTGGAAGCCGGCCTGCCAACCCAACATCGCCGCAGCCTGCGACGACGCACCAGCACCAATCAACGTGCCCGAAGCGGCGGCGATGTCGACACCGTCGGACGCCGAACCAGCAGCGCGCGAGGCCGGGGACTGCCCGACGAGCGAGATGACCGCGATGGACTTCTGGATCTCGGCTTGGACCTCATCGGAGATCGGAGCCGAACCAGCCGAAGCGCCGGAGGCGGCCTGGCCGTCATCGGAGCTGACGTAGGTCATGAACGCCTTCACCAGATCCACGGTCTCCTGATCGGCGTACTCGAGACACACGATGTGATACGAGACCAACGCGATCGGGTACGTATCCGCCGAATCCGGCGTCCGGTTCACCTCGATAGCGAAGTCGAACTCGTTACGACCACCGGTACGCACCGACGAGTCAACGATCCGACCAGCAGCCTCAGGCGAGAACTCGACGAACGAACCAGCGACACCGACCGCGGCAGCGGGCAGATCACCGATCTGAGAAGCATCGGCGTAACCGATCGACCCTTCACCAGCGTTCACCGCAGCAACAACACCAGAGGTCTGAGGAGCACCCTCACCACCACCAGGGCCATCGGCGTCCCACGCCTCGATCGCACCATAGGTCCACACATCAGGCGCAGCCTGAGACATGTAGTCCGTGAAGTTCTCCGTCGTGCCCGACTCATCGGCGCGGTGCACCGGGTTGATCGCGAGATCCGGCAGATCCACACCCGGGTTCTCCGCGGCGATCGCCGCATCCGACCAGTTCGTGATCTGGTTCGCGAAGATCCCCGCGATCACCTCAGGCGACAACTGCAACGTGGTGCCCGCCAGCGACGGCAGGTTGTACGGAATCGCGATCGGCGAGATGTAGTGAGGAAGGTTGATCGCACCGAGATCACCGGCGCACACCTCCTTCGACGACTCCCACTCCTCATCCTTCAACGCAGCATCCGAACCAGCGAAGTCCGAACCACCACCAAGGAACTGCTTCCGGCCACCACCAGAACCAATCGGGTCATACTCAACCGTCGCGTTCGGGTAGGCAGCTTGAAAGCCGGCCTGCCAACCCAACATCGCCGCAGCCTGCGACGACGCACCAGCACCAATCAACGTGCCGGTGACTTCGTCAGGCGCCGGGGCGGGCTCCGCTGCTGGCTCGTCGGCAGCTGCAGATTCGTCGGCAGCTGCAGGCTCGTCGGCAGGCACGTCCTCCGCCTCATCGCCACCGCCGCAGGCGGCGATCACGAGCGAGGCGGCCGCTGCGAATGCGACGAATCGCTTGGAATGGAATCTCACGCTGTTGTCTCCAATCAGAAGTCGTTCACGGGGGTACACGCCGTGGGCTTCTCCCACGGACGGCCGCAACCTAAGAGACCCCGGTTAACCGACCCTCGGCGGTGGGTGAACAGCAGGTGAACGAATGGGGCACCCGCGGCGAACTGATGCTCGGGCCCGCGGAATCAGCGGCGAACGGCTTGCTGGCGCTCGTACGTCCAGCGATACATGAGCTCTTGGGCATCGGGAGCGAACTCGTCGCGCGGACCGCGGCGACGCCAACGATCGTCGGGTCCCTGCTCCCAGCGCACCACCTCATCGGAGAGATCGAAGTCGAGCACACGGTCCAGCCACTCTCGGTGCTTCGGGTGCTGGATCGGCACCAGCACCTCGACTCGGCGCTCGAGGTTGCGCGGCATCAGGTCAGCCGAGCCGATCAGATAGAGCGGGCCACCATCGTCGGCGCCGTGAGCGAACCGGTAGATCCGGCTGTGCTCGAGGTAGCGCCCGAGGATGCTCCGCACGCTGATGTTGTCCGACAGTCCGGGCACCCCGGCGCGGATGCACGAGATCCCGCGGACCACCATTTCAACGGGCACCCCGGCGTCGCTCGCTCGGTAGAGCGCGTCGATCATCACCGGATCAGCGATCGAGTTGCACTTCATGCGGATCGAACCCTCAGCCCCGAACTCCATCTCGCGCTCGACCAGGTCGATGAGTTGCGACCGCAGACCTCGCGGGGCGACCAACAGGGTGCGATAGTCGTCGGAGCGGCTGAAGCCGGTGAGGTGGTTGAAGAGATGTACGACGTCGGCGCCGATCGCCGGGTCACTGGTGATGTATCCGAGGTCCTCGTAGAGCCGCGCCGTGCGACCGTTGTAGTTGCCGGTGCCGATGTGGCAGTAGTGCCGAAGGCGCTCGCCGTCGTCGCGCACGACGAGCACCACTTTGGAGTGGGTCTTCAACCCGACCATGCCGTAGACGACGTGCACTCCGGCCCGCTCGAGCCGGCGAGCCCACTGGATGTTCGTCGCCTCATCGAACCGCGCCTTCAACTCCACGAGCACCGCCACCTGCACGCCACGCTCAGCGGCGCGGATCAGGCTGCGCAGGATCGGGCTGTCGGCGCCCGAGCGATAGAGCGTCATCTTGATGGTCTGCACATGCGGGTCGTCGGCTGCCTGGGCGATGAACGCCTCAACACTGCTCGAGAAGCTCTCGTAGGGGTGGTGGACGAGAAGCGCGCGGTCATCGACCACATCGAAGAGGCTGCGGTCGGCCTCCTCAGCCGCGAGGATTCGGCCAGCCGTGGTGGGCACCCAGGGCCGATCCCTGAGGTCGGGACGGTCAAGCCCGTGCAACTGGAACAAGCACGACAG
>Ga0222719_10002068_pt1 | contig 18739 bp, 17 predicted proteins | sample C33_34DmetaG_FD_165039 | JGI IMG/M metagenome (GOLD analysis project Ga0222719, IMG submission 165039) | Estuarine water microbial communities from San Francisco Bay, California, United States - C33_34D | ecosystem: Environmental > Aquatic > Marine > Unclassified | place: USA: California... | reverse complement strand
CGTATATTAATAGACTGGACTACTATAGATGCTGGATTATAGTTTCATACAGAATTTTATTACATCTAACGAAGGGACCCCTGTTACGTATAGATGGACTCACGGTGCTACCGAAAAGCACCTTGGGGATGCTATAATCATATACAGTATTATTCAGATGATGCGGTCTAAAACTGTAGTATGCTTAGGTTCAGGAGGAGGTTTTATACCTAGAGTAATGATTCAAGCACATCAGGATTTAGTAGAACAGGGTATTTTCGAAAAGCATAACACCTGGAATGATATTCAAGTTTTTGTAGTAGATGCCGCTAATGGAGTCGGAGGAGAAAATAATTGGAAAAATAAAGATAGTTTTTTTCGTAAATATTTTCACCCTAGAGTGTTAATAGACACTACTGAAAATGCCTATTATAACTTTTTTGTTAAACAAGATTTAAAAATTGATTATTTACATATTGATGCAGATCATTCGTACGAGGGAGTTAAAAAAGATTTTGAATTATACAGTAAAATATTAAATAAAAACGGTATTATTTCTATACACGATACAGATCAAAAATATCATGATAATTTTCTTATCTCAGACGATATTAAAAGTGAAGACCACCAACCTTTTGACGGTCCAGCTAAATTTTTAGATGATATTGGTCCAGAATGGAGGATTTTCAATCTATTCAATGAAGGTACAGTAAAAGATAAACCTTCTTCAACCGGTCTCACACTTGTACAGAGAATTTGATGTTGGAGAGGTAAGATTATTTTCGTATATTATAATATTATACAGTTTTATTATGAGTAAACAGTTAGAAGTAGAAAAATTAGTTTTAGAAGAACGTAAAGTTAAAGCGTTAGAAAAAATCTCAACCTCTCTAGAAGACTTAGTTTTATGGGTAGAAGAAATAGATAAAGAAGAGTGGGGAGAAAGACTAGAATGGTACTTAGATCTCATCAGGAGAAAATATCTAAACGATATTGAAGAAAAAGAAGAGGAAGATGCATAAGCTAGGGATAATAGTTCCTTACCGTAACCGTCCTGAACAGTTAAGTATTTTTAAAAAGACTATTAAAACTTATCTCAAAGAGATAGACTATGAATTAATAGTAGTTGAACAGGCCGATTCTAAAGATTTTAATAGAGGTAAGTTGCTAAATATAGGATTTATTGAAGCATCTCTATTAAATTGTGATTATGTAGTTTTTCATGATGTCGATCTAATACCTATAAATGCAGACTACTCTTATAGTCCATACCCAGTACACCTTATAGGGTCATTAGACACTCCTGAAGGATTTAAAAGAGAAACCTTTGATACCTACTTTGGCGGAGTAACTTTATTTCCTAGCAAACTTTTTAAGGTAATAAATGGGTACACTAATGAATACTACGGCTGGGGATTTGAAGATGATAATTTACTATTAAGATGTATAGAAACTTCCATTAGTTTAGACAGTAAAACCATAACACAGGACGGCAGAAACGGAATTGGACTACAGTTTAACGGTAAAAATTCTTTTGTAGCTATTCCTAATACTATAAAAAAAGGTAGAGACGTAACATTAATGGTAAACTTCTCTATAGATGAAATTAAAACTAATAAAAAAGAAATTACAGACATATTTTCTATTTTTTCTATACCAGGATTCGATACAACACTAACCTACAACTCTTTTAGAAACTTTACGTTTCAATTTTGGAAAAAAGACTTAAGCTCTATGTCTATTACTTCGGATCACTTACCTGATGGTACTTATACTGCAACTATAGTCATAGAAAATAGATCTAAAGATAAATGTGCTACTTTTTACCTCAACGGAAATAAAATAGGTAGCCTTCAGTTTGATAGAATTAAACCTTTAGATAGTAAGTATATCTACTTAGGAGTAGGAGATCCAGAAAGAGAAACTAAAAATAATTGGTTTTTCGGTAAAATAAATACTTTTGCAGTTTATGAACACGCTTTACCTTCTACTACTATAAGTAGGCTTTATAGAAATGTAGATAAGAGTTTATTTAATTTTGAATGTTACGATAAGTTAAACCTGTATTACGATAGTAAATACGTTCGTGAGAATACAATCCTCGATCTTTCTGGCAATAATAACAATGGGTATGTTAGTAACTGTACACAGGTAATTACTAAAATTAGTAGAGATATTACAGTACCTTTACCCCACCGTAGACAGGGTGAATTTAGAGCATTACCACACGATGAAAATGGATATACAGATGGATACTGGTTAAACTGGAAAAGTAGAGAAAATCAGATTGATTACTACGATAAGTACTATAAAAAATCTACTAATTTAAAAGAAGATGGTATTACAAACTGTGAATATAAAATTATTAGTAAAGAAGTAGAGAATAATAATACCTATTTAAAAGTTGAATTATGAAATTAGGAGTTTGTGTACCCTATAGAAATAGAGAGGAACATTTAAACATATTTGTACCGAGAGTAGGTAAACATCTCAAGGAACAGGGCATAGATTTCCAGATGTACTTTTGTCATCAAGTAGATGATAAGCTTTTTAATAGAGGTGCAACTAAAAATATTGCAGCAAAACATGCATTTGAAGAAGGATGCGACTATATAGTTTGGCATGATATTGATATGATACCAGAAAAAGGAGTAGATTACTCTTTTCCTGAAAAAGCTCCAATACATTTAGCTACTCAAATATCACAAATGGAGTATGGACTTAAATATCATGAGTATTTTGGCGGAGCAGTTTTATTCTCAAAAGAACAAGTTGAAAAAACTAATGGTTATTCAAACGATTATTGGGATTGGGGAATGGAAGATGATGACCTATTTTGGAGATGTCATTTAGAAGGGCTTACTAACGATACATATTTAGACGTACCTTTCAAAAAAAAATCCTACCTATCTTTTGATGGAGAAAGCTCTTGGGCGAGAATACCTAATAACAGAAACTTTAAAAATTTTACTTCAACTTCCCATACTATATCTATTCTCTGTAGAGCATACCAACAGCCCGACAAAATACCAGTTCATTTAATAGGTTCTAAAGACACTCCTTTTGTTGAATTCCCTATTCTTAGAATACCTGGATATGATTACGGTATATCATTTAATAATTCACGTGCACTAACTTTACAGTATTGGAATAATTTTAACCAACACAACTATATGTGGTTAAAAAGGTATGAAGGACAATGGAGTTGGGTTACGGTAGTTTTCGACAATAAAAATAAACTAAGTCATTTCTACTTAAACGGTACTGAGGTAGACAGTAAGGCCGGCCATGGTAGTGAATCCCCTTGGAATTACTCAGGTAAACTTAAATCTTACGGTTTAAAGCGGATTTATTTAGGCAGTACTCCGTCTTACGGTGAAAACGACCCTGCTAAATTCTTTAAAGGTGATATAGCAGATGTTAAAATTTGGAATAGAGCCCTATCGCCCGAAGAAGTGAGCTGTTTACATCGTGAAATTCCAACAAACGGCCTTATTTATAAGTACGATATTAGTATGCTTGAAAAATACGATACTCAAGAGGTTATAGAAGATGTGGTTATTCCTAATTCAATTATCCCTCATAGACGTTTAGGTAAATTTGAGTGTCTTCCTCATAAAGATGAAGGCCTAATTAACGGTAAATGGGCTAAAGGAGAAACAACAGCCCGTAACGAGAGACGTTATGTACTAGAAATGCAAAAAGGTGAGTGGAATTACAAAAATGACGGAATAAAACAAGTTAAGTACGAACTAGTGGGAGAAGAGATACTTACTCCTTGGGCTAAAATGATAAACATTAAACTGTAATGTACGATAAAGCAAATTATATATGTCAAACTCCGTTTACCTATACGGAAGTTTTTGATGAACAGCAGTTCTTATGTTGCGGTAATTGGCTTTATAAAGACAAAGACATTAAAGTATCAGATAACATTAAGGAAAATTTTCATTCAGACAAGGCTGAATATATAAGAAGCACTATACTAGATGGAAGCTATTCTTTGTGTAGTGAAACAACATGCCCTAAATTAGTAGGACTTAAAAACGGGGTAGTCGACCCTTCTTTTATACCTAATACTAAAGAGAACCGTAAAAAAGTTAGAGAGAATACTAAAATTAATATGGTTAACTTCTGTTTTGATAGAAGTTGTAATCTAGCCTGTCCTTCTTGTAGAATTGATTTTATTAATGTTCACGGTAAAGAAAGATTAGCAGTAGAAGAAAAAATGAGACAAGTAGAAGAAGAACTTTATGAAGATGTAGAAGCTTTATACCTAAGTGGAACTGCAGATCCATTTTTCTCTAATTCCTACAGAAAATTTTTAACTAATTTAGACCCTGATAAATACTCTAAGTTAAATCATATACACCTACATACTAACGCTAACTTATGGACAAAACAATTTTGGTTAAAATTACATAAAGTTCACCATTTAGTTAAATCCTGCGAAATAAGTATAGATGCAGCAACTAAAAAAACTTACGACATAGTACGTAGAGGAGGAGATTGGGATAAGTTAATTGAAAATCTAAAGTTTATAGTAACTATACCGTCCATACAGACGTTTAATTTTTCAATGGTAGTTTCAGATGATAACTACAAAGAAATGTTGCTTTTTCACCAACTTTTAGAAAGTACTTTTACTACGTATGCTCCTAAGGCAAATTGGCATGTTTTTTATAATAGGTTAACTGATTGGGGTACTTTTTCTGCCGAAACTTTAGCAGCAAAACAAATATTTAATAAGGATAATCCACTTTTTGAAGATTTTGTTATTGAACTAAATAAAATAAAACACATAACAAATAAGACAACTAATTTTCCAGAAATTAGCTCTAGTAAAACACTTATATAATGCTTAATTTAGTTACAGTTGTAGGTCGCAATATACACTTACTTCCTCATATGTTAAAATATTATGAGGATAAGGTAGATAAAATGTATATTGGAGTATATAGACAATCAGAGGATGATCCAATTTTGCAGCAAGTTTTAGACTTAGGGGTCGAACCTTTTATGGTAGTTACAGATAAAAAATACAACTGGGAACGAGTAACTGAAATCTACAACTCTATAAAAAGTACCAGACCAAATGATTGGTGGGTTATAGCTGACGATGATGAGTTTCACAGTTACACTTATGATGTAGAAGAAATAATTAAGGACTGTGAAGAGCAAGACTGTACTTTTGTTACAGGAGGATTTATTGACAGAATAGGACCTGGCGGAACGTTTCCGGAGGTTACCCCTGACACTAATATTTTAGAAGCTTTTCCACTAGCCGGCTACTTTAGACATCCATTATCAGGTGCCTGCCCAAACAAAGTAACACTTTGCAAAGGTAACCAGTTAATAACATCTGGTCAGCATTATGCACTTTTTGACAACGGTAAAAATAGTTGGGGTAGATACCATACTAAAAAAATACCTGTAGAGCTAGCTTTTACTCAAGTACATCATTTTAAATGGGATTCAAGTTGTGTTGAAAGAATAAAAGATGTTGCTAATACTAAAGAAAAGTACACGTACTGGTGGGAATATAAAAAACTATACGATAGTATAGCAAAAAATAATTTTAAAATAGATATCACTAACCCTACGTTTAAGGTAGTAGAGATGAAAAATACTTCTTATATTGATTATAATGAGTATACGTATTGGGATGAAGTGAGAGATATAATAGTTAAGATATAATGAGCAGACAAAAATTTTTTAACTCTGAAACGTTTTGCGCAATGCCTTTTGTAGGAGTAAACGTAACATCAGGCGGTAATATGAGATATTGCTGCTTTGCAGAGGACATATTAGAACAAGACGGATTTCCTCTTAGTATAAATGAGGCTACTCTCAAAGAGGGTTGGAATAGTACTACGATAAAGGAAGTTCGTAGAAAAATGATAGAGGGAGAAGAAGTTCCTGGATGCGCAAGATGTACTAAAGAAGAAGACTTTACCAACTACGGTCCACGTATAAGCATGACATCAGAATGGCTTAATAGAATAGGTAGGGCTGAAATAGTTAAATTGTTTACAGAAGCTAAAAGAAAAGACTACGAATTAACAGAAAACCCTGTTTATTTAGACTTAAGATTAGGAAATTTATGTAATCTTAAATGTAGAATGTGTAACCCATGGAATTCGTCTCAAATAGATAAAGAAAATAAAGCTTTATGGAATAAGGATAAAAGGTATAGAGAAGTTTTTATTGAAGAGTACGGTGGACAAGCCCAAGGTTTAGAAGAACAGCAAGAATGGTTTGAAGCTGATATTCTGTGGGACGATATTGTAGACTTTATACCTAGACTTAAAAAAGTATATTTCACAGGAGGAGAACCTACAATGATACAAGGTAATTTTAGGTTTTTAGAAGAATGTATAAAACAGGGAAGAACTGATTTAGTTCCTTTCTTTAATACTAACCTCACTAATAGAAACAAAAAATTTACCAAATTAATTTCACAGTTTGATCAAGTTGATATTAATGGGAGTCTTGACGGATATGGTGAAATGAATGATTATATTAGACCACCTGCTAAGTGGAGCGCAGTATCCAAGAATTTTGAGACGTATGCTTCTTTTAAAAATATACATTTAGGTATTTCTCCCGTATTTCAGGTGTACAACATATTTAATGCAGGATCTCTTATAAAGTATATAGAAGATCTAAAAGTAAAGTATAACAGAAACATACATATAGATTTCTTACTTAATACTCATCCTGTAATACTTAAAGCAGAAATATTACCATATGCTATTAGAGAAAAAGCACAAAATAAATTATATAAGTACTTTAAAACACTAGATCATACTACTCTAGATAACATGACTAAAACAAGTACAGAAAAAATTCTCAACTATCTGACTGAAAGTAAAGAACATAATGATGAAAAAGTACATTCATTTATAAACTACACAAAGTCGTTAGATAAACATAGAAAACAGAGCATGAAAAAATCTTGCCCTGAACTATATACTGAGCTATATAAGTACTACCCTAAACAGTTAGATAATGAATAAAGGTATACCCTCTAAGACTTTTTGCGTTTTACCATGGATACATATGGCTACATTCCCAGATGGGTCTGCCCCTATATGCTGTATGGCTACTAATCCACCTAGGCAGGAAGTTAATATGAATAAATTAACACTACCTCAAATAGTTAACTCCGAATACTACAAGGAAGCTAGGGTCAAAATGTTAAAAGGAGAAAAACCCGCTACATGTTCTTTCTGTTTTAAAGAAGAAGAAACTGGAGGAACTAGTTATAGGATGAATCAAAATAAAGAATGGATAGAAAAATTAACTCTAGAAACTGTCAACGACATAGTAAGTAAGACAGAAGAGGACGGTACTATACCTTTTGATTTATATAGCGTAGACTTTAGATTAGGCAATACGTGTAATTTAAAGTGCATTATGTGTCAACCCCAAGATAGCAGCAAATGGGTAAAAGATAATGAAAAACTTGCTGAAATGACCAGAATGGGGGATAACGTTGGAGGTGCCAAACGTATTTTTCAAGAAAAAATTAAATACTACGATAGAGATAATTACGAATGGTATAAAAAAGATTCCTTTACAAAGGCATTAGTAGAAGATAGTCATAATATTCGTAATATGATTATTGCAGGAGGAGAACCATTTTACATAAAAGAGCATAAGGAACTTATAAAAAAATTAGTAGAAGCAGGAACATCCCATAATATTGATATCGCTTACCACACTAACGGTACTATATACGATCAAGAATTAGTAGACCTGTGGGAGAACTTTAAACAGGTAACACTTTATTTTTCTTTAGATAGCTATAAACCGGTGAACAGATATTTAAGGTATCCTTCTTATTTTGATTTAGTAGAAAAGAATTTACATAAATTTGATACTTTATGTTCACCTAATGTACGTATGGATATTCTTGCAACAACTACTAATTTAAGTCTGTGGTATACACCGGAATTTGTCAAATGGGTGCAAGATCAACAGTTTCTAAGGATAACATATAAAAATGATGATCCTATGAGAGGATATATCATGTCAGGGGTAGTACATTACCCAGAGTTTTTAAATCCTGCAGTTCTTCCTAAAAAGGTAAAAAAAGCAATTACATTTAAAATACTTAAACATATAGATGAGTATAAGGATACTTTAGTTTTCGATAATTTAAAATCCTATGTAGATATGATGAACGCATCTGATCTATCTTTTAGGCTCCCAGAATTAAAAGAATATTTAGAAAATTTAGATAAACTTAGACCAACTGACTATAAGGATACTTTTAAAGAACTCTTAGATATAGGATTATTCGATGATATATAAAAATAGAAAAGTAGTTTATTTAGGTTACCTAAAAGGGCTTGTAGAAAGCAAATTATTTACAGGTTACCCGTTTATTAACATAGAGACGGAAAGTCCTACTAAATACGATATGCTTTTACCGGTACTGTTTGATGATAAAGAGTTTCTAAAAACTACTTATCCACAGTACGGTTTATCAAAAGGTATTCAAGCAGCTGAAGAAAGGTACAAGATAAAATTTCCTCTCTCCTTTGAACAGTATAGTAAACTACCAGTAGAGACCCAATTCAATATTTCTTGGTCCTTATACGGACAAGATACACTACATTATAATTTTCTAAAGTATGAATATAAAGAATTAATTAAGCATAAAATAAATTTCTTGGTACCAATCCCGGTAATGAATAACGATCTACTTAAGGTAGATTATACTAAATTAAAATTACCTAAAGATCTATTAGAATACATTAAAGCAGGAAAAGCTAAATTATTTATTTATCAAGATGCTGAAGGATTTTTTAATCAACATGGGTATGCACACTGGTTTCATGAATTTATGAACTTTTTTAAACTCCCAAAAGGAAGCCTTATAGTAGAATCAGCTAACGTTAGGTTTAAAAAATTAGTAAACCTGTATAGAGATTTTTATAATCATAAAATTAAATTTAAAACTCTTGAAAGTACAGAATTTGAAGATAGACCTTGGTTTTTAACACGTACTAAATACCACCCGATTAATAGGGCAGAACACTATAAGAAGTTTTTTTATTATTTAGACCATAAATTAAATTTACAACACGATACAAAACTGCTATGTTTGGCTAGAAGATATTCCGCTGAACGAGCTGTAGTATTTACCACCATACAGAATACCCCAATACTTAGGGATAATACATTAGCTAGTTTACATAACCCTTATGAAAACTCTAAAGAACATTGTTTAAGTTTAATAGAATCAACTGGAGTATCAAACGTAAAAGAAATTAAAGATTGGTTATTGTCAAACTTTGACTTTGTAAACGGTTGGCATGTAGATAGAGATGATTTTGATAACAATTGGGCTGAAGTTATTAATGATTCATTGCAAAATAGAACATTTGTAAATGTTGTAATGGAAACCCATCAGCTGCCAACCACAGAATTATTTTTATCAGAAAAAAGCTACCGCCCTATGTATACAGCAAATCCTTTCATTATTTTTGGAAACCCAGGTACGTTAGCTAAACTAAAAAAAGACGGATACAAGACCTTTGATAAATTCTGGGATGAAAGTTATGATGAAGATGTTGATCTTAGTATTAGACTAAGTAGATTAATTAAAACTATGGAAACTATTGCCAATACCCCCTGGGATACTATCAATTCATGGATGGAAGAAATCGAACTAATTCTTGTACATAACTTTAATACTTTAATGAGTATGAAACGTATTTATAATAAACAGAGTATTTTATACAGAGAAATTAAAAACGAATATAAAGGTAATAGTAATTTAATATAAAATGAAGCTGGTTACTGCAGGTTGTAGTTTTACTGATATGTATCCTTGGCCTAGTTACGGTGACTGGTTAGGGTATTATTTCAATGATTATCAAAATATTTCTAGAGGAGGGTCTGGCAATAGATCTATATACCACACTGTTGTACAAGCAATACAGGATGGGACCATAAACGAAAATACCTTTGTGGTAGTACAGTGGAGTTCTTGTCTACGGGAGGATAGGTACTTACCAAGTACTGTTGAAGGGCTAAAGACTGAAGGGTACGCACAAGGTGGATCAATTTATAATAACCCTTTTTTTGACTTAGACTTTGTTACAAAATATTTTAATCCACTACAGAATGTTATAGAGCACCAAAACTACATCTACAGTCTCAAAACTATATTTAAATCTCTACATATAAAATACTTAATGACTTTCATGCAAGACCCTCGCTTAGAAGACATGCTAGGAGAACCAGGGTATGGCGGTGGAAAAAAACATAGTGAGTATTTAAGACTGTTTAAAAAATGTAAACCCGTACTTAAACAATATGATAAACTTATTGACGACAGTTTTACTTCAACTAGTATTATCGAACATATGTTAACAGATACATACCAGGTTACTACTTACTCCCACAAGGATTGTGTTGACTGTGAAGTTAAAAAAGAAGGTCATCCTAGCCCTATGCAAGCCTTTAGGTTTGTGTTAAATATAATTGCTCCAAAATTACAGAATATAGATTTTAATACACCTTCAGAACTAATAAACCTTGTAAACGAATGGGAAGAGTTTGCCAAAATAAAAAAAGCGTCAGAAGATAAAATTGAACCTGAATACTGGCCCACTCGTAGATTTGAATCAGGTGATGAAGTATACAGATCTAAAAATTTTAAAACTAAAAATAGGTTAATATGAAAATAGGATTTATAGGAGTTGGAAAACTCGGAAAAGACGCTGCCGAAGTAATGGCAGAAAAACATGAGGTTATTGGTTACGACGTAACAGAAGTATCTCCTGAAAACTTTAAAATGGTATCCTCGATAGAGGAAGTATGTAAAGATAGAGAAATGATCTTTATTGCTGTACCAACACCTCATCATCCAGATTATGACGGGAGGTATCCCACATCACATCTACCTAACAAAGACTTTGACTACAGTATAGTTAACGAAGTACTTGATGAGGTAAACAAACATGTTAATAAAAACCAGCTTGTAGTCCTTATTTCTACTGTACTACCCGGTACGATTAGAAAAGAATTTATTGATAGGATAGATAATGCTCGTTTTATTTATAACCCATACTTAATTGCTATGGGGACTGTAAAATGGGATATGGTTAATCCTGAGATGGTTATTATTGGAACTGAAGATGGTTCTATGACCGGTGATGCTAAGATGTTACTTGATTTCTATAAAACGTTTATCACAGAAGGTACACGATATGAAGTAGGAACTTGGGATGAAGCAGAAGGTATTAAAATATTTTACAATACATTCATTTCTACAAAAGTAGCATTAGTTAATATGATACAAGATGTTGCCGAAAAATCTGGTAATATGAATGTTGATGTAGTTACTGGAGCATTAGAAAGATCTACATACCGTATACTCGGTAAGGCATATATGAAAGCAGGTATGGGAGACGGTGGAGGTTGTCATCCAAGAGATAATATTGCTTTACGTTATATGGCTGAAGAATTAGGCTTAGGTTATGATCTATTTGATGCTATAATGGAAGCAAGAGAAAAACAAGCTAAAAACATGGCTACTAGACTTGTCATAGAATCGGATAAAGCTAATTTACCTATCGTAATACTAGGAGAGGCATATAAACCCGATGTACATTATAAAGATGGTTCATCATCTATACTAGTAGGACATTACTGTGAATCATACGGCTCAGCAAAAAAGGTAGTTTATGATCCGGTGGAGCCAATAAAAGCAGTCTACCTATTAGGACATATGGGCAAACACCACGATTACGACTTTCCAGAAGGTTCAGTTATAGTAGATCCATGGAGATCATTTAAAACAGATAAAGACATTAAAGTTATACATTACGGAAATACAAGAATATGAATCTTACACAAGAAGAAATAAAAACGTTAAAAATTCTTAAAGAAAATACAGAAAGATTAACAAAAGAATTTGGATTAATTAAATTAGCTCAAATTAATATTACAGCTCGAGAAGAAGAAGCAGTAAAAATGCTTGATACTCTCAAAAAGCAGGAAAAAGAAGTAGTAGAAGTCTTAGAAAAGAAATACGGGCAGGGTTCTATCGATATAGATAAAGGAACATTCACTCCTGCAAAGTAATTTTAGGTCTTTTTTCACATATTTATTTATGTAGGAAAAAACTATTTTAAGAAATTGGTTTCGATTCTCTTTGAATATTTATATAGGACAACATAATTTAATATAACTTAACATGGCAGAAACATTAATCTCCCCAGGCGTATTAGCAAGAGAGAATGACACTTCATTTATAGCACCTGCTCCTGTAGAAGCTGGGGCTGCTATCATTGGACCAGCAGTAAAAGGACCGGTAGAAGTTCCAACGTTACTTACCTCTTATGGTGACTATCAAAGAACTTTCGGTACCACATTTACAGTAGGTTCAGACAAAAAAGAATATTTAACCTCACTAGCGGTAAAATCTTACTTTGGAAATGGTGGTAGTACTTTATTAATGACCAGAGTTGTAACTGGTTCATTCAGTGCTGCTTCAGATACAGGTATTGCTCGTCAAGACGTAACCGGTTCAGCACCATTTACAATTCAAACATTAGGTAAAGGTGCCATACTTAACAGTACTGGTTCTCAAAACTCTGATGGTTCATTAGTAAACGGGTCAACAGATAATATTAGATGGGAAATTGCAAATGTAGATACAACTAGAGGAACATTTAGCTTACTTATCCGTAGAGGTGACGATTCATTAAAGAATAAAATAATTCTAGAATCATTTAATGACTTATCATTAGATCCAAACTCAGAAACTTATATCGAATCAGTAATCGGTACTCAGTATACTACTAAAGGTACTGATGGTTCTGACGTATTTGTTAACACTGTAGGGGAATATGTTAACCGTTCTAAGTATATTAGAATTGCTAGTGTTACTGAAAAAACACTAGACTATATAGGAAATGACGGAGCAGTAAGAGATGCTAACTTAACTAACTACTTACCAACAGCACAATCAGGGTCTTTTGAAAGTGCAACAGGAGTTAATGCTACAGGTAACTTCTTTAAAGATATTGACGGTACAGATACTCAAGGATTAGGAGATGCAACTGCTTATGCTGATGCAATTTCAATCTTAAGTAATAAAGATGAATACGTATTTAACATTATTTCTGCACCAGGATTAATATATGAATTTGGAGATCACAAGACTCAATTAGATTCTATCATTTCACTTGCTGAGTCAAGAGGTGATGCAATTGCAGTAGTAGATGTTCAAAATCACGGAGCAACAGTTTCTAATGTAACCGGAACAGCAGCGAACATTAATAGTTCATATACTGCTACTTACTGGCCATGGTTACAAATGCTATCAGCTACTGGAAAAACTGAGTGGGCACCTGCTTCAGTTGTTATCCCAGGGGTATATGCATTTACCGATGGAGCAGCAGCACCATGGTTTGCACCTGCAGGTTTAACTAGAGGAGGAATCGGAGACGTTATTCAAGCAGAAAGAAAATTAACAAGAACACAGAGAGATACTCTATATGCAGCAAATGTTAACCCAATTGCTACATTCCCAGGAGCTGGAATTTCAGTATTTGGTCAAAAGACTTTACAGAAAAAGAAATCAGCACTTGATAGAGTAAATGTAAGAAGATTGTTAATCGACCTTAAGAAATTCGTAGGAGATGTTTCTAGAACGTTAGTATTTGAACAAAACACTAACACCACAAGAAATAACTTCTTAGCACAAGTTAATCCTTACTTAGAATCAGTAGTACAAAGACAAGGTCTTTATGCTTACAGAGTAGTAATGGACGATACAAATAATACCGCCGATGTTATTGATCGTAACCAATTGATCGGTCAGATCTTTATTCAACCAGCCAAAACAGTTGAATACATTGTTCTTGACTTTACAATTGAACCAACAGGAGCATCGTTCGGAGCATAATTAGAAACAAGAATATTTATAATAAAATTAAGACATGGCAGTATTAGATCCTAACGAAATAATGTTTAGAGCCTTTGAGCCTAAAGTACAGAATAGATTCGTAATGTATATCGATAACATTCCTAGCTTTATGATCAAAAACGTAACGGCTCCTTCCTTCACAGATGAGGAAGTTAAACTCGATCATATGAACACCTACCGTAAGATACGTGGAAAGCGTAACTGGGAGAACATGGATATGACTCTATACGATCCAATTACACCTTCTGGAGCACAAGCCGTAATGGACTGGGCAAGATTATCTTACGAGTCTGTGACTGGCCGTGCTGGATACTCAGATTTCTACAAAAAAGACTTAACTTTAAACATTTTAGGTCCTGTAGGAGATATCGTATCAGAATGGGTAATAAAAGGAGCATTCATCGTAAACATGGCTCAAGGTTCATTCGACTGGGCTACTTCAGACGTAGCTGAATTAACAATGACAGTAGCAATGGATTATTGCGTCCTTAACTACTAATATCCACCCGACAAGGATAGATAGGCCCGGCTTTTTAGCCGGGTTTGTTGTTTTATAAAATAAAAATTCTTATATTTATATATAAACTAGTTTTAATTTAAATCATTTATGGAACAAGAAAACAAATTTCCAAGTGAGGTTATAGATCTACCCTCAAAAGGACTTCTTTATCCAGCAGACTCACCTCTAAAATCCGGAACAATAGAGATGAAGTATATGACTGCAAAGGAAGAAGATATCCTAACTAATCAGAACTACATTCAAAAAGGAGTAGTTATTGATAAACTTTTACAAGCTCTTATCGTAGACAAGAGTATCAACTACAGTGATCTATTAGTAGGTGATAAAAATGCACTATTAGTAGCTGCACGTATTTTAGGATACGGAAAAGATTATGAATTTACTTATGCTGGAGAAAAAGTAATAGTAGATTTATCAGAGGTAAAAAACAAACCTTTTGATGAAAGTAAAATCAAAGACGGTAAAAATGAGTTTGAATATACTCTTCCTACTACTGGTGATACTATTACCTTTAAACTATTGACTCATGCTGACGAGCAAAAGATAGATCAGGAGTTAACAGGGTTAAGAAAGATGAATAAAGATGCCTCTCCTGAGGTCTCTACACGTCTTAAGTATATGATCATCGGTGTGAATGGTAATGGAGAGACAAAGGTAGTAAGAGATTTTGTTGATAATAGATTTTTAGCTAGAGATTCTAGAGCGTTTAGAAAATTTATCGCAGATATTCAACCTGATGTAGATCTTAAGTTCTACCCAGAAGACGCAGAGGAGGGCGTCGATATACCAATCGGGGTAAACTTTCTTTGGCCTGACGCCAACTTATAGGTTAAACGTATTTACTCAAATACACGAAATCGTATTTCACGGTAAAGGGGGATATGACTATCTAACCGTTTATAATATGCCGATTTGGTTAAGAAACTTTACTTTTCAAAAAATGAATGAATATTATGAAAAGGAAGCAGAAGAAACTAAAAAAGCAGGTAAAGGTAAAGGTAGTCAATCAATGCCTAAGGGACCTGCAATACGTAAACCTTCTTACACAACAAAGGCTCGCAAATAGCGGGCCTTCCCTATTTATATAAAAGTATATTTAAGTGCCTACACCTGAGGAAATAAAACGACAGAGGGAGTATAACGAACTCATTAAGGAAGAAAATAGACTGCGTGCTGAACGTGAAGGTCGAACAGCTAGTGATCTCTACACCAGAGATTCTGTTAGAACTGCAGGAGCACTAGTTGACTACGCTCAACAACTGACTGAAGAGGCTAAAGAGCAGGCAGGGTATACAAATGCTAAATCTGAAGCAGACAGAAAACTTGTTAGCCTAGCACGACAACTTTCAAATAGTGCGGCAAATATTACTTCAGAACTTGGTAGAGAAGCTGCTGTATCAAAACAAATTCAAAGTGACAGAAAGCTTCAAAGAGAAATAGAAATTAGTCTTGGTAATGCTAGAGCTGAACTAACGGCTGAAGATGCTAAAGCACAAGGAAGATTAGCTGAAGCCGGAAGAAGAAGAGCTTTTTTCAGTTCAGAATTAAATAAACTTACTGCTGAATACAATAGACTTTTAGCAGCAGGAGCAGATCCTGCAGGAGCAGTCCTTAAGAATCTACAACTACAGCGAATTAACCAAGAAAAATTAGTTGCTAAAGCTGATGAAGAATATGACTTAGCCCAACAAGGTATTTCTGATGCTGCAAAAAAAGTAGCAAATTTAGAAGAGCAATTTGATTTATCTACTAAACTTGTAGCTGATAGGGAAGCTGAGTTAAAAATACAAAAAGAAATCACCAAAGCAACTGGTGTAACCGGTGCAGTAGTAGAAGGTATTGGCGGAATAATGCAGCGCCTTGGTTTAAGATCTGGTATCTTTAATCAAGCTATGGAAGACGCATCTGAAGAAATGCGTAAGATTGCCGGAGAAGCCAAAAAAGCCAAAAAGGAAATATCCAAGACTGAAGTTGCAGTAGCTGGTATTGCTAAATTACTTAAAGGACTAAAAGGAGGATTATTAGACCCAGCTGTAATAGGGGGAGCAGTTTTAGACGGATTCTTTAAGGTAGATGAAGCAGCTACTAAACTGCAGCAGATAACAGGTCAAAATTCTATGAATATTGCCGGTATGAACGGCAGACTTGCTACATCTGTAGATTTTCTAGAAGTCGCAGCAGAACTTACAGCTCAGACTGGAATGAATGCTCAAAACATCTTTTCACCAGATGTACTTGCAGGAGCAGCAGAACTTAAAAACACTATGGGGCTTTCTGCTGACGCAGCAGGGGGACTAGCAATGATTGCTCAAACTACTGGAGGAAATATAGATGCTACTACAGATGCAATAGTAGATCAAACCTCAGCTTTTAATAAAGCTAATAAATCAGCAGTTTCACAAGGCCAGGTATTAAGAGATGTAGCTCACGCAAGTGATGGAATTAAAGCTTCTTTTGCAGGTATGCCAGGTGCTTTAGCAGAAGCTGCAGCCGCTGCTAGAAGAATGGGAATGGACTTAGAAAAAGTAGATCAAATTGCTAGCTCCTTAATGGATTTTGAATCTTCTATTGAAGCAGAACTAGAAGCTCAGTTACTTACTGGTAAAAATATCAATATGGCTAAAGCAAGAGAATTAGCATTAAATAATGATCTTGCAGGCTTAAGTAAAGAACTGTTTAAAAATTCTTCTTCTATTGCTGAATTTGGTAAAATGAACCGAATTCAACAAGAAGCCCAAGCTAAAGCTTTAGGAATGACTCGAGATGAACTTGGTAAAATAGCTTACCAAAGAGCTCTTGAAACCGGTATGACAGAGGAACAAGCTGAAGCAGCAGCAGGAGTTAGAGCAGAAGATATGAAAAGATTAGCTGCTCAGGAAGCTTTACAACTTGCAGCGGCTAAATTAGCCCAAGCATTCGCTCCTGTATTAAGTATCGTTGGAGATTTAGCTAATGCAATTGCACCTTTTGTAGCATTTTTAGCAAAAATAGTAGGATTTGTTGCAGGTAATACTTTAGGTAAAATAGCAATAGGAGCATTTGTAGTTTCTAAAGCTTTTGGCGGAATTAACGGTGCCGTTTTTGCTCTTGGAAAAGGTATTAGAGGAATAGGTAAGTCCATGATGGATGGACTAAAAAGTATTAAAGAATACGGTAAAGCTCTTTTAAAAGCTGTAAAAGACCCAATGGGCGGTCTAAAAAAACTCCAAGAGTCTTTTAAAGCTGGATTAGGGGATAAAGCTGGAGAATTAAAAAGAGACGCACAAGGCAGATTAAGAGATGCTAAAGGAAGATTTGCTAAAGATCCTACAAAGAGTAAAGCTAGTACTCTAACTAAAACAACTCAAAAGACCCCTAAGGCAACTAAAGGCGGAGGAATGGGTGCTGCTGATAAGATTAGCAAAATAAACGCTACAGAATTACTTAAAGGAGCAGCAGCAATGGCTGTAGCCGCAGGAGCTATCTACATTTTTGGTAAAGCAGTCCAAGAATTAGAGAAAGTAGAGGACTATGGAAGAGTTGCTATAGGTTTAGGTTTATTTATAGGAACTTTAGGAGCAACCGCTGCAATACTTTACTTTGCAGGACCAGCAATGTACATGGCAGCACCGGCATTAATAGCTTTTGGAGCAGCAGTTACCTTGTTTGGAATAGGATTAAGAATAGCCACACCTGCTATAGAAGCATTTGGTACTGTTATTCAAAAAGCACTAGGAGGTATAGGAGGTATTATAACTGCAGCAGCAGACGGTCTATCTCAAATACTAGGCGTAATAACACCAGCTAGCGTCTTAGCATTACTTGGACTAGGTCCTGCATTAATATCAGCTGGTGCTGGTTTAACAGCATTTTCATTAGCATCAATATTTGCTTTACCTGGTTTAGGAGTTCTTGGAGCAATTGCTGCAATGGCAGATCCTTTATCTAGTGTAGGGGCATCTCTAACAGCGGTGGCTGCAGGAATAGGAGCCATGGCAGTTGCCTTAAACAGTTTAGAAACAGAAAAACTAGAAGAACTTAAAGGTCTAGTAATGACCACAGCATTTGCAGCACCAATGGTAGCTGCTACAGGTGCTATAACATCAATGATTCAAGGAATATCCGGAGGAGGAGAACAATCCAAATCAGATCCTGCAATGATAGAAAAACTTGATGCCATCTTATCTGCTATAAAAGAAGGTGGTGACGTTTATATAGACGGAAATAAAGCAGGACAATCGTTAATGCTTGCAGCAGTAAAATCTTCATAACTATTTATAATAAATAATTAATTCAATTAATATGGG
>Ga0222719_10002067_pt1 | contig 18742 bp, 24 predicted proteins | sample C33_34DmetaG_FD_165039 | JGI IMG/M metagenome (GOLD analysis project Ga0222719, IMG submission 165039) | Estuarine water microbial communities from San Francisco Bay, California, United States - C33_34D | ecosystem: Environmental > Aquatic > Marine > Unclassified | place: USA: California... | reverse complement strand
GGATTTACTTGAGTTTATAACTGCAAGATATTGATTGTGGATGAAGTCCTTACGTTTAGTTATATATCCATAGGCTCTCCGCTTGTTACCCCAAAGGAATTTAGAATTAATCCCATATTGTTTAACATCAGCCATCTGATCTCCGACAGCTATCCAAGGTTGCTGAATGCTCAAGACCACCATAGTAATTACATTAACTAGATTATCACTAGATTCTTTTGCGTAATCTTGGATCGCTTTTGCATGAACAGAATACATAATTACCTCTCAGCGTTGAAATTCAAGGGCGATAAACGTCCCTGTATTAAGTCTAACTCTTGAACAGACAGTCGCGGCATAGCTTCACCGGCTGATAGTCTACCTTTTTGCCAAGCATCCATCTCCTCTAATGTTAGTGGCAGTTTAATTACTACAGGATGATCGTCCGTAAGACAAGAAGTAAATAAAAAATCAGTATGTGACATTCTTCACAGCCCCCTCATCGAATTTTTAATAAACAAAAATCACGGTCATCATTAATTTTATAAAAAGAATATCGTCCTTTAAGGTGGTCTGCGGCGGCGGCTTGTGTTTTCTGAGCATCCTTTTGAGAAACAATAAACCATTGTCCCGGCTTCATGCTTTCAAATTTATCTCTCCAAGTTGATCCCCTACCTCTAAAATTAAATGGCTGTGGGGCTTCACCAGAATTTATAGTATAATACTCAAGCGATGGTGTGTTTGTATCTTCGTACATAATATATCTCCAAGTGATGATGCGACAGGACAGCCCCGCCGCTTTTACGAAAGGATCTTTAAAGCCCTTTCACCTTGTTCAAGGGCTTTAAAGTCCTGAAGTATTTAAGATATAGAAACTTCAGTTATTTCGGGGTCTAGGCTCCAACCGATGTCCCAGAAGCCAACGTCTTTTAATTTTGTTCTTAGTTCTATTAGCTGGTCAATATTTCTCTGCTCGTTCTCGTCTTCCAAGTATCTAGTACGGCGAGAAATAATTCTTTCAATTAAACTACAATCCCAACTACTTTTATACTCGTGATCTTCGTTGCCATAACGCAAACAAAATTCATTCTCATCACCAAGGCTATGCCTAAAATACCATATATCACACATCTGACCATCGACCTCCATAGTAAATAGATAGTCTTCTTCAGGGTGATTACACTCGTTTGCATATTTCATTTAACTATCTCCACATCTGATTCGGTTTCGATCACGACTCTTGCACCACAAGATAATATAGGTTTACCGTTGCCACTGTACCGTAAAACTGAAGGCCCATTTATGCTGACCTCGTGACAATAAGTATTTGATTTGCCTCGCTTTATAGTAATAACAGGCTCATCCGTACCATGTTTTTTATTAGCACGAATCTTGTGTTGATTAACATGGATGTAAGTTTTCATAATACTATTCTCCTAACAGTAGGGGCCTTCGGTTCTCCAATTATCTTTGCCGGTATCTTCAGGCCAGAGATCTTCATCGTATTTATCGTCCTCTTCAAATAATTTATCCCAGCAGGGAGAACAATAATATGGCCCACCGACCTGACTATTAATAATAATCTCACGCTCGTCAGGCGTCATATCAGGCCACACGTTTTGTACAAGCTCACGATTAATTATATAATTGTCGTAGTCTACCGCATAAACTCTAACGACATGAGACTTGTGGCATTCGGAACAGGTCGCACCAATCTTAGCTATCTTCATAATATTATTCCTCATCATCATCACAACAATTTTTCAATTCAAGTAAACACTCAACCGCTTCAAATAATTTATATTCGTCAGCAGGATCTATTGTACTATCAATAACTTGGTCGATGTTTTTCAACGCTACATCAAGACGATTCATAATAAAATCTATAACATCTTGTCTGGACATTTCCTCGCCACTCATACGGTTTCCTCAGTTCAGAGATCTTTAAAGCCCTTTCATTCTTCAAGGGCTTTAAAGACTCTGTATTGTATAAACTAAATAGCAATAAGTACTACGGCAACGACAGTAAAAATATAACAGCCTGCAAAGATCATCAGGCGTGATTCTTTATACTTGGCTTCAGAGTGTGTCATCTTTATAGCTCCTTTGGAGTGCTGGGTTTAACGAGAACTTTGAATCCTAAATTTTTAATTACACTTATTACATAAGGCGTTAGAGTTTTAGTATTTGCAATATCTGCAAAGTCTTGAGCCTTGGGACAAACGGGATAGATATAATCTACCCCATATTTGTTTTTGATTTCGACTGTAATACTATTCACTGATCTTCCTCCGCATATTTTCTATATCGCTCGACATGGGCTTTGAATTGCTCATCGTCCATAAGGCCCGTGATAGTTAATATATCTACATCCTGATAACGTGGGCTGTTTTGGATGCGCTCTAATTCTTTCCACTCTGGTGAGCTGTATCGTGTGTTCATAATATTATGCCTCCCAGCATTCTAAAATTTGTTTGGCCTGTTCTTCGGTAGCCATATACTCTGTATATCTATCATAAGGTTGAGGGAGCCATTCGTTACCCATCCATTCTAGGCACCAGCTTCCAATATAATAAGCGCACGTTTTACATATTATTGGGTCGCTGATTACTAGCTGACCTTCGGTGGGATTAGTAATAGCGTCTGCAAGCGCCAATAAATTATCCTGATCCTGCTTGTGTACGATGCTCATAATATTTATCCTGTGTGTGTGAGAAAGGAATTGAAAGCCCCAGCCGAAGCCGGGGCGATATAGTATTACTCGCTGTCAGGCTCTTCCGTGATGTACGCCATGATTACATCGAGCTTGGCATCTAGCGTAGCTAACCGCTTGCCGTGTTCCTCGCTGGCTTGTTCGAGTCGATAGACTCTACCAGTGATTTTCTCGAAGTGATCCTTGAAGTCGCCAAGTGGCATCTCCGATGGCTTGGGTGCCGCCTTAGTTTTAGCGGGTGCCTTCGCCTTGGGCTTGGGTGTTGCCTTGGGCTTCGGAGCCGCCTTAGATTTTTTAGCGTCAGGCTTTTTGCCGGTGACAAGTTTTATAAACTTGAGTGGCACTTCTTTGCCGTTCTTCCAAGTGTCGATGTCACCCATAGTAATAGGCGTCTCATCATGCTCAGCATTCCATCGCATCATTGCGGCAGGAAAACGCTTGGTCAGTCCGTAGACCTCCGAAGGAGTTTCACCAAGAATGTTGGAAAAATGACGGCCAATCATATAGATTTGCTTGACGGTTGCATTAGCAGTAGCGTCGAACTGGATGGCTGAATTGCTCATATGTATCTCCGTGGGGCTTAGCCCTGTGAAAGTGAATTGTCGCTAGGCTGTCTCGCCATAGCCATTCCATTAAGGGCATGGATCGCTGAAATTGTCAACTGCTGTCCCTTGCATTATGCGGTTGTGACAGAGTGTGTGACGCGATCTTGCGTAGGCTTAGGAGATTCTTCGGAGAGTCAAATAATACTGTAAGTATTTTTTGGTAGGTCTTTGAAATCTCTAGAGTTCTTTTAGAACTCTAAAAATTTTCATAGATTTTTAAGTCCTTCTAGTTTCGTAAACTAGAAAATCTCTGGAGGGGGCCTTGAAAAATCTTTAAAGATTTTTTAAATACTATGAGAAGGCTGGTAGAGTCCCGGCAAGACTTTCAAAGTCTTCAGAGGCGTGTAGGGGTGTGCAGGTGCCCATACCCCCTCCCGTATATATATACTCATTCACGCACAATTTAGAAGTTTCTGAATGTCAACCAGTTTGTCGCCCCACTTCAAAGGCTTTAAAGAGGGCCTGTGACTATATGTACCCGGTGGGCTACATAGTCTATTATATACTTGAAAACTTATTTTGTCAAGACTTCTGCCAACTATTACCACAAATCTACATATATTGTTGTTGACAAAAGCCGATATCACCTATATAATATATAGTTATGAATAAAGAATTAACTATAAAACAACAATCATTCCTAGACAATCTTATGTCTTGTAATGGTGATGCTAAAAAAGCCGCAGAGCTTGCGGGGTACGCTGAAGGTTCATATACGTCCGTAGTTAAATCCCTTAAAACAGAAATAATTGAACTAGCTGAAAGTATATTAGCCCAAAGCGCCCCTAAAGCCGCTCTGAAGCTCGTTGAGGTAATGGACAGTGATAACCCCATACCTCAAGCTAACGTCCGTCTACAGGCCGCTCAGACAGTCCTAGACCGTGTGGGGCTTGCTAAGACAGACAAACTAGATGTAAACTTGCAAAACTCTAATGGCCTCTTTATACTACCAGCAAAACAAGAAGTAGTTATAGAGGGTCAATATGAAGAGGCGTAGTAGTAGTACCATCCCATTTGGCTATAAACTAATGGAAGATGGTGAACATCTAGAAGAAGTTGAGGTAGAACTTAAAGCCCTCAATAAAATTGTGCCGCTGGTCAAAAATAAAGTTTTATCTTTACGTGAAGCGGCTACTTGGTTGGAGTATGATACAAATAGAACTATATCTCATATGGGCTTGAAGAAGATTGTAGACCGATATGAATGATTGGGAGACTAACCCTGATGCGTATATGCGAGACGACAACGGGGATTTTATACTCAAAAAGGATGGAACACCTCGTAAGAAAACTGGCAGGCCCAAAGGTTCGTCCGGTCGAGGCTACAACTACCACTCCAAAACCAAGGCCCAAATTGAAGCAAGAAAAACAGTACGAAAGAAAGAAAAACGGTTAGCGCAGGCTCGCACCAAACTTGAAAACTATAAACGGTCACTCGACACTTCTAAAAGTACTTTAAACAAATTAGAAGGAACTGAGGCAAAAGCCGAAGGGAAAATAACAACAACAACGACTGACGATTTGCCCAAGGCGTTGAGGACTGTCGCAGAAGAGAATGTCATCTTTAGGCCCAACGATGGCCCACAAACTGACTTTCTTGCCGCTTCTGAGACTGATGTTTTGTATGGTGGTGCGGCTGGTGGAGGCAAGAGCTACGCAATGCTTGTTGATCCATTGCGTTTTGCTCATCGGGCGGCGCATAGAGCTTTAATCCTGCGGCGTTCTATGCCAGAGTTACGCGAGCTAATAGATAAGTCTCGTGAACTCTACCCGAAAGCCTTTCCCGGTTGTAAGTACAAAGAAGTAGAAAAGCTCTGGAACTTTCCGTCTGGAGCTAAAATTGAATTTGGATTCTTGGAGAGAGATGCAGATGTATATCGTTACCAAGGACAAGCGTATAGTTGGATTGGGTTTGATGAGATTACGCACCAAGCTACAGAGTTTTCTTGGAACTACTTGGCTTCACGACTGCGTACAACAGACCCAGAAATTATACCATATATGCGGTGTACCGCTAACCCCGGTGGTGTTGGAGCGCATTGGGTAAAGAAAAGATATATTACTCCTTCACCGCCTAATGAATCATTTAAGGGAGAAGACGGACTAACCCGTAAGTTTATACCGGCACGGCTAGACGATAATCCATACTTAGCGCGTGACGGAAGATATGAACAGATGCTGAAGGCGTTGCCACCTACGCAACGGCGACAGCTACTAGAAGGTGATTGGGAGGTTGCAGAAGGTGCGGCCTTCACAGAGTTTGACAGAAACATCCACATCATTGATCCTTTTGAAATCCCGATACATTGGGATCGTATAAAAGGAATTGACTATGGATATGCTTCAGAATCGGCTTGTGTTTGGGGTGCAATAGATAGAAATGACAACACACTCATAATATACAGAGAACTCTATCGAAAAGGACTATTAGCAACAGACCTAGCTCAACTGATTACTGAAATGGAATTAAATGATCCAATGAGCGTTCCGGGCGTATTAGACACAGCGTGTTGGAACCGTACAGGGCAAACAGGCCCTACAGTTGGTGAAACGCTTGTAAAGGCTGGACATAAGCTAAGACGAGCGGATAAGAACAGAGTTGCAGGAAAGATTCAAATCCACGAATACTTGAAGGTTCAGCAAAGCGGAAGGCCCAAATTACAAATATTTAATACTTGTCCTAACCTGATACGCGAACTGCAAAGTATTCCTCTGGATAAAAGCAACCCTGAAGATGTAGATACCCACGCACCAGACCATGCGTATGATGCGTTAAGGTATCTCATTATGTCTAGGCCGCGTATAGATGATACCTTTAGTCGTATGCGCCAGCTACATCGTGAAACTATTTATCAACCTTCAGACGGGACATTTGGATACTAACATGAAGAAAAAAAGAGATATGTATAATATGGGTGGATTATCTGCTCACAAATCTGTAGGTAATTTAGATTTATCTATGTCTGTTTCAGGAACTGATGATTACCAAAGGGCTGGAGTAGGTGCTACGTACAAAGGCAAAGGTTTTAAAGTTCGTGGTGAAACTTCAACAGATAAATCTGGTAATAGATCTCATTCATTAAAAGCTACAAAAAGCATAAATGACAAGTTACAAATTGGCGTAGAAAAAAGTGGTAATTACGCAGGGGTATTCTTTGAAAAGAAACTCTAGAATTTGGCGACCCTTTAATACATACGGTATTTATTTATTAGGCACAACGATTGGTTTTACAGTAATATATGCAATCATTAGCCTAACACCAATGGGATAAACATGGCAGAAGACAACACTATAGTTGATAGCGCAAACAATCTTTACTTTGAACAAGTAGAAGGCGAAGATGGTTTGTCTATCAATGCAGATGCTCAAGTCAAATCAAACCTTGCTGGTCTTATTGAAGCACGATTTGCAGACTCTAAGATGGCTAGAGACTCTGACGAAAACCGTTGGATTACGGCGTATCACAACTTCCGTGGAATCTATCCAAAGAACGTAAGATTCAGAGAATCTGAAAAGTCTCGTGTATTTATTAAAGTTACAAAGACTAAAGTACTTGCGGCTTTTGGACAGCTTATTGACGTAATTTTCGGTACAGGTAAGTTCCCAATTGGTGTAGCACATACTCCATTGCCCGAAGGCATTAGCGAGTATATGCACTTTAGTAGTGCGGAAGCACCCGGAATTGAAACGAGTTCCGCAACACCTACCCCAGCCAGTATGGAAGATCCTATGGATATTGGCTATGCAGGTGATGGTCGTGTTTTAAAGCCCGGAGCTACTATCAACTCTGGGAAAGGTATCTTTGAAAGTTTTGAACAAGAAGCTACTTTTGAAGAAGGCCCCTCACCCATTCCAGAAGTGCCTGAAATTTCTCCAGCTAAAGAAGCCGCAAGGAATATGGAGAAACTTATTCACGATCAGATTGATGAGTCAGGCGGCTCTACAGAACTCCGAAATGCCATCTTTGAATCTACGCTTTTTGGAACAGGCATTGTAAAAGGCCCATTTAATTTTAATAAAACATTACATAAGTGGGAAGATGGTGAAGATGGGAGAGTATATAGTCCCATGTCTGTGCGTGTGCCGCGTATTGAGTTTGTTAGTGTATGGGATTTCTTCCCTGATCCTAACGCCACATCTATTGAAGAATGTGAGTATGTAGTACACCGTCACAAGCTTAATCGTTCTCAGCTTAGGGCATTGCGAAAGATGCCGTACTTTAACGAAGAAGCTATTCGTGATTGTATGATGCTTGGCCCTAACTACACAGAAGAAGATTACGAGTACGAACTCAAAGACGATCAGCGTATGTCAGAGATGGGCGCTAGTCGTTTTGAAGTTCTTGAGTATTGGGGCTTGATGGATGCAGAGTACGCAAAAGATGTTGGCATTGAACTTCCAGAAGAGGTAGACATTCTTGATGAAGTACAGATTAATGCTTGGATTTGTAATGGCCTTGTACTCAGGGCTGTTATTAATCCCTTCACCCCACACCGCATTCCCTACAATGCGTTTCCATACGAAAGAAACCCCTACAGCTTTTTTGGCGTAGGCGTAGCAGAAAACATGAACGACAGCCAGCAGATTATGAATGGTCATGCAAGGCTGGCGATTGACAACTTAGCCCTTAGCGGCTCATTAGTATTTGACGTAGATGAAACTATGCTTGTCGGTGGACAAAGTATGGAAATCTATCCGGGCAAAGTCTTTAGGCGTCAGTCGGGTATGCAAGGTCAAGCTATTCATGGCTTAAAGTTTCCGAACACATCTCAAGAAAATATGATGATGTTCGATAAGTTCCGACAGCTTGCAGACGAACAGACAGGTATTCCTAGTTATTCACATGGTCAGACAGGCGTACAGAGCATGACTCGTACAGCTTCTGGTATGTCAATGCTTCTAGGTGCCGCGTCACTCAACATTAAAACAGTCGTAAAGAATCTTGATGATTTCTTACTGAAGCCTTTGGGCAAAGCATACTTCCAATGGAATATGCAGTTTTTTGATGGAGAACTAAAAACCACAGGTGATCTAGAAATTAAGGCTATGGGTACAAATAGCCTCATGCAAAAAGAAGTAAGAAGTCAGCGGTTGACGATGTTTCTTCAGACGGCTCAAAACCCAGCTATTGCACCTTTTGTTAAAATGTCTAAACTTATTAGCGAACTGGCGTATAGTTTGGATCTTGATCCTGACGAAATCCTTAACGATCCCGAAGAAGCGGCACTAGCCGCACAGATTATAGGAATGCAAAATAATGTTGGACAAGCAACTGGCGAACAGGCTGATCCCCTTAGTCAACAACCCGGAACTGTGGGAACCCCTGAAGGAACACCTCCAGAACCTACGGATGTTGGAGTTACAGGCACTGGCGATGGAAACATCGGAACGGGAGCTGTTCCGCAGGCAGGGGAAAGCGAGTTCTCTGGCTAACCTCCTTACATTAAAAGAACAAGTAATTCAAAGACGAAAGGACAAAGACGATGGCTAAAAAATTCCCAGATCTAACAGGCGATGGTAAAGTGACTCAAGCAGACGTACTGAAAGGTCGTGGAGTTTTTAATAAAGGTGGTTTAAGCGATATTGAAAAAGTTATGCGTATTGTACGTGGAATGTCCATGTCTGAAGAAAAAGCCGAAACACCGGAAGAAGCTGAAAAAGCCCGACAAAGGGGCCAACAACTGTTAGATACTTTTGATGAATCTGTTTTACGGAAAGCGTATCAACGCATGGATGCCGAAAGAGATGCGATGGCTATGGGATCTTTGATGATGGCTCCAGAGCGTGAAGCATATGGTAAAGGTAAGTTAATTAAAAAAGCATTAAAATCTTTAGATGGAGATGACATTCCTAAAGAAAAAATTAAAACAACAGAAAGCGGCGTAGAGATTGATACTGAAATACAACAAGAAGTACGAGACTTTATTGGTAAACTAAAAACAGTAGATGCAGATGATCGTAAATATTCTGACGATGCTTTAACAGCAAAACAACTAGAAGAGTACCTTTATGATTTTATCAATGAAGTTCCACCAAAGGGTGCTGATGGTAAGCCTAGAGAACCCAGCCTTCATAGCTTAGGAAGAACAGGCTATGACCTTACAAACCGCTTTGAGTTTTTTGGTGCTTTAGACGATGCTGTGGAATCAATGGTAGAGGCAAATGCTGGGCCTGTTTTAGATAAAAAAAGTCGTCAAAAACTACAAAACCGAATGTTTATGGAAGGTCGCCGGGAACGCGAAGCAGAAGAAAAAATTGAAAAAGCAAAACGTAAAGAGGCACGAAAAGCAAGAAGAGCAGAAGCACGAGAGCGAGCTAAAGAAAATGAAGGTTCTTTAATGATGCCTGTAGAACGTGAAACATACGGCAAAGGAAGAGCAGTAAAAAGTGCAATAAAAATGATTCAAGAAGCATTTGCTGATGGTGATATTTCTGAAGACGCTATAAAAAAAGCAGAAAAGATTCATTCCGAATTAGAGGCTGATGACTTTGCAGGAACTGGTAGAAGGTCAGAAGAAGGTAAAAGACAAATGGTTGCACAAGAACAGGGTGTAACTGCTGACGAAGTAGATATTATTGAAACTGCTTTTGCAAGAGCTTCTGGAGGAGGCGCAAGCAAATCCCTCATGGAAGAGTTAAAAATGGTTAGTCGTGCATTAACGACAGAGCCTACCCGCGCTCAAAAAAGAGCGGCAGACCTTGGCGGCACTAAAGAGACAAGAGAGGGTCGCATAAAAGCAGGAAAGTTTGGCGCGGCTGGAGTAGGTGTTGGCTCACTATTGGGTGGGCTTGGAGCTACAGCACTTTCAAGTTGGAGAAATAAAAATCAAAGTAACGAAATGCCTTCTGGTTTTGAAGCGGCATTTAGCAAAGCATTTAAAGCTGGCGAAGATACTTTTGAATTTAAAGGTGAAACTTATACAACAGAACTACAGCGCGAACAAAAAGGAAAAGGCTCAAAAATTATTGATATCTTTGAAAGGCTTGTAGAACCAAAAACTGTAGCCAAAAAGAAAAAGATGGTTGATGAAGAACAAGCATTACGAGAAATTCAAAAAACCGTAGACAAAGATCCACAAGCATTAGAGATGCTTTCGGATGATGATTATGTAGAAGTAATAAGCAGGCTTCCACAACAACAACGGGCTAACTTTGGATTTGATGATGTTCCTGTAGATGATCCTGATGATATTCTTCAGATGCTGATGGATATGGGGCCAGAAGAAGCCGCACAAAACCTACAGCTATTTCCTAGTATGGAAGCTATGTTTGAATATGCAAAGTCTTTAGATGCTAAAGATGCTCGTAAGTTTATGAATGCGCTTACGCCTGAAGATAAAGAAATATTTGCTGGAGAGTTACCTGAGTTTGAGCTTGGCCCACGAGAAGTAAAAGCTGATGGCGGCTCTATGGCTATACTTATGCCTATAGAATATGAGGAACCGCCTAAAGATACATATAATAACATCAGCAGTAAAGAAGAAAAAGAAGAAGTTGAAAACATGAACTCTGATGGTGAAATGGAAGAAGAGTATATCGACTATGTAGCTGATCAAGTTTTATCGCAAGAAGAACAAGATTATTTATTTAAGGCTTTAGACAAAGACGATAAGTTAGAAAAAATCTTAGATAAAGTAATGTTGAATGCAACAGAATTTGCTGGTTCTGGGGAAGTTGAAGGCCCCGGAACTGGTGTATCAGATTCGATACCCGCAAGGTTATCGGACGGTGAATTTGTATTCACCAGAAAAGCGACTGATCAAATTGGTGCTGACAAACTCCAAAAAATGATGGATGATGCAGAACGTGAATTTGATCAGCGTAAAAACAAGGCAAACGGTGGTGAAGCTGGTACAAACCCCTTCGTAAATCCTGAAGAGATATATGGAGTTCCAAAGGATGGAGAAGAGGATATTGAACGTCAAATGCTTTATTCAAGCCGTATGCCTAGCCTAATGAACCGATAAGGCTACCTAGAACCCTAGCCCCTTATCATTTTATAACCTTGAGGCCACCTTGTAGTATCAAGACCCTGTGTTAGAAGCGCAATAACACAGCCACCTTGAAGAGACAACAAGCCCCAGAAAGGAGAAGTGACATGAGTGAAGAAGAGCAAGCGAATCCGTACAACGCAAAGAAGTCTTGGCATACAGAAGACGCTAAAACTACTAGCACTGCAGATTCATTATTTTTTGAGGAACAAGAGGCTACTTCCGAAAACGGAACCCCTCAACAAGAAAATCGTCCTCGTACCAATTATAAAAAGCGGTATGACGATCTAAAAAAACATTATGATCAAAAGATCTCTGAGTTTAAGCAACGTGAACAAGAACTAGAAGCTGTGGCACGATCTGCTCAACCGCAGTATCAACCGCCAAAGAGTGCTGAAGAACTTGAGCGTTTTAAAGCAGAGTATCCTGATCTATATGATACTGTCGAAACAGTTGCTCATATGAGAAGCGAAGAGCAAATGAACGCTCTTCAACAAAAGCTATCAGCAATTGAAATGCGTGAGGCAGAAATGTCAAAGCGTGATGCTGAAATAGCTCTTAGAGAGCGACATCCTGACTTTGAAGATATCAGGGGTGATGACAAGTTTCACGAATGGGCTAATACCCAGCCTGAAGAAATTCAGCGTTGGATCTACAAAAACCCAGATAATGTTGGATTAGCTAGTCGTGCAATAGATCTTTATAAGATGGAAAATAATATTGCTATTAAGAAATCTTCTCGTCCGTCACAACTTTCAAAGTCCAATGCGGCTGATATGGTATCAACAAAGACTACCGGCGTTGAACCACAGAACGCTAAGATTTGGACACAACGGGAAATTGCCGCCCTGTCTATTGATGAGTATGATCGTTACGAAGCAGAAATTGATCGTGCCATCGAAGAAGGACGGGTAGCAAGATAACACTTGTCTTTTTAGGAGATTTTTCACATGGCTTATAACCAATCAGATCAGTACTTTGAGCCGACTACAGATACAGATGCGAACTTTGCCAACTCTGTAGCGGGTCAGACCAATTCGTTCTTCCTTCCTGCTGTTTATTCCAAGAAGGTACTTAACTTCTTTCGGAAGTCTTCAGTAGCGGAAGCTATCACTAACACCGACTATGCTGGTGAAATTACTGCATTTGGTGATACAGTACGTATTATCAAAGAGCCGGTAATCACCGTTTATCAGTACGAGCGTGGTCAGGACGTAACCCAAACTAAGTTGACCGACCAAGAAGTCAGCCTCGTTGTCGATACGGCGAACGCATTCAAGTTTATCGTTGATGATATCGAAACTTCTATGTCTCATGTCAACTTTAAGGAAGTTGCATCTTCTTCAGCCGCTTACGCACTGCGTGATGCTTTTGATGAGGGCGTAATTTCTACCATGTTTGCTGGCGTTCCTGCATCATCTCCGAACCATATCCTTGGTTCTGATAGTGCTACTGACTTGGCGGCTGGTACTTTCGACGGTACTGGTAACCTCGACATTGGCTACGCTTCTGGTGAGCATGATCCTATCGACGTTCTTTCACACATGGCGCGTCTGCTTGATGAGCAGAACATTCCAGAAGAAGGTCGTTGGTTCCTTGCTAACCCTGAGTTCTATGAGCAACTTGTACAAAGTAGCTCTAAGCTCTTGAGCGTTGATTACAATGCAGGCCAAGGCTCCATCCGTAACGGTTTGGTAAGCTCTGGTAAGTTGCGTGGTTTTGATATGTACAAGACCAACAACATTGCGGCGACTACCAACGCGGCTGGTAAGTGTATTGCTGGACACATTTCATCTACCTGTACTGCACAAACTATTGTGAATACAGAAGTGATTCGTGATCCTTCAAGTTTTGGTGATATTGTACGCGGCCTCCATGTATATGGTGCCAAAGTACTCCGTCCAGAAGCCCTCGTTTCGGCTTTCTACGGTATCGACTAAAAACAATAGGGGGATGAAATACTCCCCCTTTTATTTTCTGGAGATAAGTAATGCCACAGATTGGAAGTGAACAAAATCCTATTCGGATGAGTCCCACAAGAAAAGTAAAAATAAGTGGTCAATATCTTAAAAGCGAAAATCGCCAAAAGTATGAAGACAACTATGATCGTATTTTTGGTAAAAAGGAGAAGACCAATGATAAAAAATGATAAAAAGAAAATGTATAATTATGGCGGTATGGCAAACCGATCAGGTATGATGGGCGGCGGCTATCGCACGGAAAAGGCTCATGGCGGTAAAGTGTACGGCACTGTTCGTGATATGGAAAAGGCTTGTATGGGGCCTGATTATAACGAGTCTATGAGGCAAAAGTGAAAGTCCCAGCCCCTGAAGGTTACCACTGGATGAAGAGTGGTAAAAGCTACAAGCTAATGAAAGACCCAAAAGACGGCTTCAAGCGCCACAAAGGTGCCAGTAAGTCAGCCAACTTTGAAATACAAAAGGTTCATAAAAAATAATGGCGACTACATACCTAGATCTTACTAACGAACTACTGCGAGAAATGAATGAGGTTGTATTGACCTCTAGTACTTTTGCATCTGCTTTAGGGATTCAAGCACACGCTAAAGATTGTATTAATCGTGCATATCTTGATATTGTTCTTGAAGAACCTCAGTGGCCTTTTCTTTCTGTAGGCGAAAGCGGAGGTACAGATCCTTTTTATGGTAATGTAGTAGTTGAAACAGTAGCTAATCAACGCTGGTATGAACTAAAAGCGTCAAGCTCATCTTTGGTCGATGATTATGGATATATTGATTGGGATGACTTTTACATGACTACGATAGGCGTCTCTGGTGAAACAGCGCCTTACGTTAGTAAAAACCTACGATATATAACTTTAGAGCAGTGGAAAGATTATCACCGCGCTAAAGAAAATGAAGATGATGCTGGAGATGCAAATGGTGGTGAGCCACTAAGAGTATTCCGTAGTAGTGATGGGCGTAACTTTGGATTGAGTCCAATACCAGACAAAGTATATCGTATCCATTTCTTTGCGTTTAATCAGCCAACACAACTATCAGCTTTTGGCGATACAATTGTTTTTCCAGATGTTTATAAAACTGTGTTGCTTGCACGAGCTAGGTATTACGTTCATCAGTTTAAAGAAAACATTCAGCCAGCCGCATTAGCTTTAGAAGAATATCGCAGAGGCTTACGGCTTATGAAAAATGCTTTGATGATGCCTACACCTGACTACATCAAAGATGACCGAATGAGGCTTGTTTAATGTCTCAGGCTTATGGTTTTGCGGCAAAAGGAGGATTAAACACTAACCTAAACTCTTTGGAGTTGTTAGGTAATCCCGGTTTTGCTGTACGACTTTCTAACTTTGAAGTAGATCCAGATGGCGGTTATCGACGCATTAATGGCTTTACACCTTTTGGTGGTGCATCAGCCGCAAGACCTAATACTACAAACAGAGTCTTAGGAACCTTTGCATATGCTGATGGCGTTATTGTCTGTTCAGGCACAGATATTTTCTTTAGTAATGATGGAGCTACTTGGCTACAAATAAATCGTAGTTCTGTAGCTGGTGGTGGAGATAACTATACAGCCTTTACAGGCCGCTCTACACTAATCGAACAAATCAAAGCCAATGTCAGTTTGTTCTTTTTGAAGGCGCTAACTTTGATTATGGTCAAATTATTATTGCAGATGGTGCTAATAAACCCTATGTGTTTCGTATGGAAGGAACAGGGGAGTTAAGCACCCGTACTTTTTTTGCAGACGAAATTACAGTTGATGGTACAAATGGCGTAAAATATATTTCGATCCATGACCACCACTTAATAGCTTCAGGCGTTGCTGATAACTTAAATGCTGTTTATTATAGCTCCTACAATAGCCCTACTGATTTTTCAGGTTCAGGAGCAGGATCTGTAGTTATTTCAGATCAAATACAAGGCATCAAAGGATTTAGAGAAAACCTTATTGTATTTGCAAAAAACAGTATCCACAAACTTATCAACATAAACGATACTCAAAATATTCGCATAGATCCTATTACAGAAAACGTAGGCTGTCTTAGCGGATATAGCATCCAAGAATTTGGAGGTGATCTAGTTTTCTTAGCGCCTGATGGTATTCGTACTGTCGCGGCAACAGCAAGAATTGGTGATACAGAGTTAAGCTCTATCTCTAGGCAGATACAAAGTATTATTAGGGACTTAAACTCAGGCATTACAGACTATGTTATTGATAGCTGTGTAATACGAGAAAAGTCTCAGTATCGTCTTTTTTATTCCGGGCCTAATGCAACAATTGCTAACGCACTAGGAATTATTGGAACATTTACAGGAGAAAATTTTGAATGGTCTGAAACGCAAGGCATTCAGGCTTTTGGCCTTAGCTCTACAATTGATTACAACGGCCTTGAAAAAGTTTATCACGGTGATAAAGACGGGTATATTTATAATCATAATAAAGGTACTTCATTTTATAGTGAAGGTTCTTCACAAAATATCACGGCAATTTACGAAACAGCCGATTTAGATTTTGGAGATATCGGAACTAGAAAAACTTTAAAGTATGTTCGGACTTCTTTTTCTCCTGAAGGGGAAATAACCCCTACACTACGAATTAGGTATGATTATAAATCTACTGATCTTTTACAGCCTCCCGACATAAACATTACTGGTATACCATTGCCAGCAATCTTTGGAGAAGCGGTTTTTGGTACTGCAACATTTGGAGGCACAAACGACCCAATGGTTAGAACCATTGTTCAAGGAAGTGGAAATACAGTTAGTTTAAGAATACGAACAGACGATAAGAATTTTCCGTATGCAGTTAATGGTTTCTATTTAGACTATATGCCATCAGGTAGGAGATAATAATGGCTCAAGACTATACAAGACAAAGTACGTTTGCTGATGGCGATACAATCACTGCCGCACTGTTTAATGACGAATATAATCAATTAGTAAATGCTTTTGCATATTCTAGCACCAGTGCGACAACAACAGGTCACAGACATGATGGAACTTCCGGTCAAGGCGGTAATATCCCAAAAATTGGTGATCTAGATTTTTTAAATAAGATTGAAGTTGATGATACTAACAATCGTTGGGGATTTTATGTAGAAGTCTCTAGTGCCGCAGTAGAACAGATTCGTGTTCAAGATGGCGCTATTGTTCCTGTAACAGATAATGATATTGATCTTGGAAGTAGCTCACTAGAGTTTAAAGATCTTTACATTGATGGCACAGCAACCATTGATACACTTACAATTGATGAAGCCGCAACAATAGGCACAACTCTTGGCGTAACAGGCGCTACGACCCTATCTAGTACCCTTGGCGTTACTGGAGCAACCATACTAAGCTCTACACTGGCTGTAACAGGCACTTCAACACTGACAGGAAATGTTACAACCACAAATGATTTAAGTGTTGGTGGCAATCTTACAGTTACTGGCAATGCAACGATTTCAGGCAATCTTACGTTTGGCGATGCTGACACAGATAGCATTACGCTTACAGCAGATGTGGCCTCTAGTATAACTCCAGATACTGATGATACTTACGATCTTGGAAGCTCTACAAAAGAGTGGCGAAATCTTTATATAGACGGGACTGCAAACATTGATAGTCTTGTAGCAGATACAGCAGACATAAACGCAGGGACTATTGATAATACTGTTATTGGCGGTACAACAGCCGTAGCCGGTACATTTACAACAGCAAATGCTACAACTGTAGACACAACCAATATTGAAGTTACTAATATAAAAGCTAAAGATGGTACTTCAGCAGGCTCTATTGCAGATACAACGGGTGTGGTTACTTTAGCAAGTTCTGTTTTAACAACTACTGATATTAATGGTGGTTCAATAGACGGGACAACAATTGGATCTACTACAGCCTCTACAGGTAACTTTTCTACACTGTCTATTGGTGGCGTTGCAATTACATCTACAGCCGCTGAACTAAATATTCTTGATGGCGTTACGGCTACAACAGCCGAATTAAATATTCTCGACGGCGTAACTGCTACTGCCGCTGAATTAAACGTCCTTGATGGTATTACGGCTACGGTAACAGAGTTGAATTATGTAGATGGCGTTACTTCAAACATTCAAACACAGTTAGATGCTAAACAAGCTCTTGATGCAGATCTTACAGCTATTGCTGGTCTTGCAAACACTGATGGTAATTTTATTGTTGGTAATGGTACTACATGGGTTGCTGAGTCAGGAGCAACGGCTAGAGCTAGTCTTGGCTTAACAATAAGCTCTGATGTTCTTGCGTATGATGCAAATCTTCAAAGCTTTGTTACGGCCTTTACGCTTCCGACTTCTGATGGAACTTCAGGACAAGCTTTAATTACAGACGGATCAGGTACAATTGCTTTTGGAGATGTTGATGCCCTACCAACTCAAACAGGTAACAGCGGATACTATCTAACCACAGACGGCACGAACGCTTCTTGGGATAATTTAAAAGCTAGTCCGACCTTTACAGGTACTGTGACGATTAGTAGCACAGACGCCCTTACACTGCCCGTAGGTACAACAGCACAGCGTCCTACAGCCGCTCAAGGCATGATTCGTTATAACACAACAACAAGTGGCTTTGAAGGTTACAATGGTTCTGCATGGGGCGCTCTAGGCGCTGAGTATGTATATACACGAACATCTGCAACAGCTACTGCATCTCAAACAACATTTTCTGCGGCCTATACGGTTGGCTATGTAGACGTATATTTAAATGGTGTAAAGCTTGTTAATACTACAGACTTTACAGCTACTAACGGAACGTCTGTTGTTTTAACTACAGGCGCTACAGTAGGCGATAATGTCGAAATAATTGCTTATGAAACCTTTTCAGTAGCTAATGCTTTGACAGCCGCTAACAACCTTTCAGATCTTAGTAGTGCTTCAACAGCGCGTACAAACTTAGGTTTAGCTATTGGCACAGATGTTCAAGCCTATGATGCTCAACTTGCAGATGTAGCAGGTTTAACACCCACTGACGGTAATTTTATTGTAGGTGACGGAACAAACTTTGTAACTGAGTCAGGAGCAACTGCTAGAACATCTCTGGGTCTAGGCACAATCGCTACAGCATCAACTGGTGACTATGCCGCTACTACAAACAATCTATCTGATTTGGCTAACGCTGGTACAGCAAGAACTAATCTTGGTGTAGCAATAGGCACTAATGTTCAAGCCTACGACTCTAACCTGACTAGTTTTGTTAGTGCATTTACTCTACCAACATCAGATGGCACAGCAGACCAAATACTTAAAACTGATGGATCAGGAAACCTTGGTTTTACCGATGTTGCGTCAGGCGGCTTAACGCATTTGTCCACTGTTACAGCAAGCGGTGCATCAACTGTAGATATAGAAACTACGTTTGATTCTACCTATGACGCATACAAGCTGATAATAAGCGACATGACCGTAAGTAGTGATGGCGCGCAATTTCGCGCGCTATTAAAGATTGGCG